>Ga0302305_1002305_pt1 | contig 10827 bp, 9 predicted proteins | sample III_Palsa_E2_3_FD_198764 | JGI IMG/M metagenome (GOLD analysis project Ga0302305, IMG submission 198764) | Peat permafrost microbial communities from Stordalen Mire near Abisko, Sweden - III_Palsa_E2_3 | ecosystem: Environmental > Terrestrial > Soil > Palsa > Peat permafrost | place: Sweden... | reverse complement strand
GGGGACCGTTTGCCAGTTACGCCAAGGCCAAGAAGCACGTGCCGATCGTGTTGCAACCGGTGAACATGATGTCCAACGACGTGCAGTTGGAATACGCCTTGGCCATCGGTGTGCGTGAAAACGACGTTGTTCTGAAATATGCGTTGGACAACGCCTTGGATGCATCGGCAGACAAGATCAAGGCCATTCTCGACGACTTCGGCGTGCCGTTGGTCCAGTGCAGCGAATGCCTGGTTCAGGGGAACTTGCCCTCGCATGGCCCCTATTCCATGGGCGCCAGCGCTTACGCGCGCTATCAGCAGCCGCTGGATACTGAGCTGACCCACATCGACACATCTCAAACGACTCCAGGCGAGATCGTCACGTTGCAAGACGTAAAAAAATCGGTCGCCGCGGGTGCCAATCAAAATGCCGAACTGGCGCAAGCGGTGGTGGCGTCCGACTCCGCGCGCATCAAGTTTCTCGCCGCCCACGGGGCGGATCTCAACTCACGCGACTCCATGGGCTCCATTCCGCTGACCAGTGCCGCCAGTGCTCGCGATTCCGACACCGTCAAGCTGCTGCTTCAGCTGGGCGCAGATGCTAACGCACGCAACGGAGATGACTTGACGCCGCTGATGGCGGCCGCTTATCGCGATCATGTGCCATCGGTGGAGGCGCTGTTGCAACACGGCGCCAGCCTGACCGACAAGGATCCCAGAGGGTTGACCCCGCTCTGCATTGCGCTCGAGAACCGCAGTTTTCTGGCTGCGACAACGCTGCTCAATGCGGGGGCCTCGCCCAACGTGGCATGCGGTCCCAATCGCTTGACGCCATTGATGATCGTGGCGACGCACATCGAGGCGGAGCGGAGCGGTAATGTTCCGGTCGACGACGGCTTGCTTCTGAGCGATGGGGTTTCTCCGCAACAAGTGGGCCAGTTGCTGGTCAGCAAGGGTGCTGACGCGAACGCCCGCAGCCAAAGCGGACTGACGGCCTTGATAGTCGCGGCCGGGCACGACAACGCACCGCTGATCGGTTTGCTGATCCAGGCCGGTGCGAAAGTTGACGCGCGTGCCGATGACGGCAAGACCGCGCTTGATGTCGCCAAGGAAAATGGCAGCGATGCATCCATACAGACACTCGATGTGATGAGTCGTTTCGCGCCCGCGCCTGCGCACAGTTCGAGCGCTGCTGCCGTGGAGCCGCCACGATGAGGCGAGGCATCGTAACCATCGTTGCCGCCTTGCTTGCATCGACGCTGGCTGCGGCAGGTTCGGCGACGCCAGCAGTTAAGGCAGGTGCGAGCGGCAGCGCGGCCAAGAGCAACGAAGTCGTCACGCATTACGCGTATCTGGGCAAGGCATACCGGGAGCCGGCGCCATTATCGCTGCTCAAACCTGCCGTCATTCCAGACGAAGGGCTTGCAGGCGTGCGTCTGGGAAACAATTACAACAACCAGGCGGGAAAATTCCTGGGCCTGAAGTTTGTACTGGATGAGACGATGGTGCCGGAAGATGGCGACGTCGTCGTCGCGGCCAAAAAATTGCTGGCTTCTGGTCAGCATCTCATCATCGCCGACTTGAAAGCCCCGGATTTGCTCGCGGTCGCCGATTTGCCGGAAGCGAAAGGCGCGATCATTCTGAATATTCGCGCGCGCGACGACGTGCTGCGCCAGACCCAGTGTCGCCCCGATGTTTTCCACCTGGTTCCGAGCGACGCGATGCTGACCGACGCATTGGCGCAGTATCTGGTGTGGAAAAAGTGGACGCGCTGGTTTCTGGTGCGCGGCCAGCACCCGGCCGACATCGAGTACGCCAACGACATCACGCGTTCCGCCAAGCTCTATGGTGCCAAGATCGTGGCCGAACGTGCGTACGAGCTGCAAACCGGCGCGCGCCGCGTGGATACCGGTTACCAGGAAATCCAGACGCAAATGCCGATGCTGACTCGTGGCATACCGGATTATGACGTCGCATTCGTGGCTGATGAGACCAATTCATTCGGGCTCTACCTGCAATATCGGACCACGGATCCGCGGCCCGTCGTGGGCACGGATGGCCTCGAGGCGACGGCGTGGGGCGCCGCATATGAGTCGTACGCGGCGCAGACGCTGCATGACGATTTCCTGAAACTTGCGAATCGCGAGATCACGGTGCGGGACTACGAGGGATGGCTTGCGGCCAATCTGTTGAACATGGCCGTACAGCAAGGCAACGCCCGCACGGTCGATGCGATCCGCAAGTACATCACGTCCGACGGCCTCAAGCTTTCGGGCTACAAAGGCGAAGGCATGAACTTCCGCTCCTGGGATAACCAGTTGCGTCAGCCGATCCTGCTGATGGATCAGCTATCCCTGGTGTCGGTCTCACCACAGCCGGGTTTTCTGCACGCTGTTTACAACACCGATACCTTGGGGTTCGACCAACCGCAAAGCCAATGCAAGTTCTCGAAATGAAGACACTCAACCACAGTCGAACCCACGCGCGGGTTGCCGCGATGTCTTTGCTGCTACTGATGTTGGTGGCACCACCCGCATGGTCTGCGATGTTGTTTGTCACCAACGAACGCGGCAATACGGTGACGGTGCTGGACAGCACCACGCTGAAAACGATCAAGACCATCCCCACGGGTCAGCGGCCGCGCGGCATCGTGGCGGGGCCGCAGGGCAAATGGGTGTACGTGTGCGTGGGTGACAGCAACCGCATCGATGTCATCGATGTGGCCAAGCTCGCCGTGACGCGTCAGCTGCCATCGGGGGCAGACCCGGAATTGCTGGCCGTGAGCAACGACGGCGGCCGGGTCTACATTGCCAATGAGGACAACTCGCAGGTCACCGTGCTGGAAGCGATGACCGGCAAAGTGCTTGCGCAGATTCCCGTTGGCTCGGAACCCGAGGGCATGCGCGTGAGCCCGAACAACCAGATCACGGTGGCGACCGCCGAAGGCAGCAGCCTGGTCCATTTCATCGACAACAAGACACTGAAACTGGTTGCCACCGTATTGGTGGGTGCTCGTCCGCGCGTGGCCACATTCACACCCGACGGCCGCTATGTCTGGGCGTCCTCCGAGGTCGGCGGCACGGTATCGGTGATCGATGCGGGTACGCACCAGGTCGTGCAGACGATCAGCTTTGCGATCCCCGGCATGCGTGCCGAGTTCATCCAGCCGGTCGATATCACGATGTCGAAGGACGGCTCGCAAGCATTCATCGCGCTGGGGCCTGCGAACCACGTCGCCGTCGTGAACACGAAGACATACAAAGTGAGCGACTACATCATCGTCGGGCAACGGCCGTGGCACATGGCGCTGTCTCCCGATGGCTCGAAGCTTTATGTGGTCAACGGCTTTACCAACGACGTGACGGTAGTCGATGCCAAATCGCTCAAACCCGAGGTTTCGGTACCCGTCGGTCGCTTGCCGTGGGGCATTGCTGTCGTGCCCTGAGCGGTTGCCTTGCGACGCGGAGTTACGGTGGTGCGCAAGCACCGCAGAAGATGGTTGATTCGTACGGCTATTCGAAGGAGAGTCAAATGTTACGCAAGACCCTGTATAGCTTCACTGCTGCTACTGCTTTTGTCGTGGCCGGTATCGGCCTGGCGTTCGCCACCAACAGCTCGGCCAGTTCGCCCGCTGCTCCAGCGAGTGCCTCAAGCGTTCATGTCCCGGCGACGTACGAGTCGATGGACACGAGTCACACCGGAATCGTGACCGAAAAGGAAGCGATGGCCGCCATGCCGAACCTGAACTTCAAAGCCGCTGATGAGAACGGTGACGGCCAGCTGGATCGGGTCGAGTATCTGGATTTGCAATCCAAAGTTGCGGACGGGACCTGGACAAACGCGGTTGCCAAAACGGAAGTCGTCAACCAGATCACTGGCTACGACGACAACCCGGTGGATGTGGTCACGAAGGCTCCGAAAGGTTCGTTGAAGAACCCCTACGATCCGGCAAACACCACCGTAGCGTCAGAGGGTCACCAGCAATTTCAAAATCACGGTTGCAATGGTTGCCACGGCGGCAACGGCGGCGGAGGCATCTGTCCGCCACTCAACAATGGCGTGTGGATTTACGGCCCGAGCGACGACACCTTGTTCCGGCTCGTTGCACTGGGAAGCCAGAAACTGCAGGAAGCGGGTTTCGCGCGGATAAGCCCGGAGACCCCCGCCCTGATGCCGCAGCAAGGCGGCACGACTATTACCAAAGCCGGCGACCTCTGGAAAATCATCACCTGGATCAAGTCGATGAACACGAAGGATCAGGCAAGCATGGATCCTGCGCCGATCCTCAACTCTCGTGCGGCCGTTGAAGTGTGGGCCGCCGAGCATCGCGCAATGGCGAAGGTATGTCCTGGCAGAACTTCTTCGCCGTGGGATGGTGCGAATGCGCGGTAACCCTCGATGCAGGCGATGGCTCGGTGGCCTCGACTCCGCGGTACGACGCAACCCGGATCGCTGACCGTGGTTGTACCTCGCAGGCAACGCGGACCAATGGTCGCCCGGGCCTGCGGTGGGTGACGTCGCGCCTCTGTGGAGAACCTGATACCGGATGCGGATTTGAAAGGGTGCGCTACAGCTGCAGTCGCACCCTTTCGCTACCTTCAAGGTGTGCCGCCTGCGTTCGACGTCGCGGTTCTGCCAGTCTGCAGGGTGTTGTTACTGGCACAGGCACAGGCCGCGTGTCTCCACCATGGACTGCTCCAGCGTCGGGCTACTGGCCCGACGCATCCAACTCACTTGCGCACGACAGCTCGGCGGCCCACGTTGGACGGGATCCTAATTCTCTTCGCATGGATCTCCACGGATGCAGATGGGTACGGCATGTCTGCCCCGGAACCCGTGCCAGACGTTTCTCGTCTCGCCCCCACGGTCCGCTACGCTGCGAGAAGATCAGATCGGCGCGGATCAGGAAAGCCCATGATGACTCGTCGGTATGCGTAGGAGAGGTGGTTATATGAAAGGCTGGCAGTCGAGAGTGAACATGGCATCGAATCATTTCATCACGCGCATTTTCGCGCTGATTTGCGCCGCGCTTTTCACGATGATGCCAAGCGCCGCCGCGCGCGCAGAGGCGGCGAACGACGTCCCTCAACTGCGAGTCGGGGTGCTCGAGTTCGGCTCGGTCGGCTGGGAAATCGATACCGTCCAGAGGCTGGGTCTCGCAAGCAAACACGGTATCCGGTTGGAGGTCGTGCCACTGGCGTCGGAGAACGCCATGAAGGTGGCGTTGCTGAGCGGCAGCGTCGACCTTGTCGTCTCCGACTGGTTCTGGGTCGCGACGCTCCGATCACGCGGTCAGAATTATCAGTTCGTCCCGTTTTCGAAGGCGGTCGGCGCCGTCGTCGCCAATCCGAAGGCGGGAATCAAATCACTCGCCGACCTCAAAGGCAAACGCTTCGGCGTCGCCGGTGGCCCGGTGGACAAGAGCTGGTTGATCGCGCGTGCTTACGCTCGCAAGGCGTACGGCATCGACCTGCAGTCCGCTGTGCAGCCCCAGTTTGCCGCCGCGCCTTTGATCAATCATCTGATGCTCGACGGCGAGCTTCCGGCCGCGATCAACTTCTGGCAATACAGCTCACGCCTCGTTGCCCAGGGCATGCAGCCGGTGATCACGGTGCAGCAGATGCTCAAGGGGTTGGGCGTCAAGACCGACCCGCCACTACTGGGTTGGGTGTTTTCGCAACGGTGGGCGGAAACCCACGGCGATGCTCTGCGGGCCTTCATCGCCGCCACCTACGATGCCAAACAGGAGCTGGCGCGCTCGGATGCGGCCTGGCAGCCGCTGCGGAGCAAGGTCGAACCTGAAAATGATGCGGTCTTCGCCGCGATCCGACAGGGTTACCGGGACGGCATCGTCAACCACTTCGGCGCGCCCGAAATCCAGGCCGCTGGACAACTGTTCCATCTGGTCGCTGAAGAAAGCCACGGCGAACTCACGGGTGGAACGAGCGAGTTGCCGGCGGGTGTGTTCTGGAGCGGATTTCGTCGGCCATGAGTTTTATCCGTCATCGCGCGGGTCCGGGCGACATGTCCCGAGCCATCGGCAGGCCGGAGCCACGCGTGGCGTCGCCGACGCGGTGGCCTGGGTTGCACCAATTGATGAGACGCGGCTGGCTGTGGCGCTGCGCGTCGCTGATCGGCCTGGCGGCGGTTTGGGAAATAGCGGCACGACTCGCGGGCAGCAACATGCTGCCGACGCCGGTCGCGGTGCTCGCCGTGGTATATCGCGACACCCGCAGCGGTCAGCTTCCGCTGGAGTTGGGCATCACGATGGCGCGGGTGGTGGCGGCGTTCGTCGTGGCCATGACCGTGGGCACCGTGATCGGCTTCATGATGGGCCGTTCGCGCAAGCTCAATCTGTTGCTGGATGGCCCGCTGGTGCTTGCGCTCAACATCCCGGCGCTGGTCATCACCATCTTGTGCTACCTGTGGCTTGGACTCACGGAAGTCGCCGTGATCGTGGCCGTGGCCCTCAACAAGATTCCGGTCGTGGTCGTGACAACGCGCGAAGGGTCGCGGGCGATCGACGCTCGCTTGCTGGCGGTGGCGCAGGTGTATCGCGTACCACGCACCGTGACGTTGTATCGGGTGATCCTGCCGCAGCTTTATCCGTACCTCATTACCTCGGCCCGGAATGGCCTGGCGCTGATCTGGAAGATCGTGCTAGTGGCCGAACTGCTCGGGCGAAGCAATGGCGTCGGTTTTGAACTGTCCGTGTTTTTCCAGTATTTCGACATCACCAGCATTCTGGCGTACACGCTGGCGTTCGCTGCTGTCGTCATGGTCATCGAAGCCGGTGTGATGCGGCCTCTCGAAAAACGCTTGATGCGGTGGCGCGGATGAAAGAGCTGAACATCCATGTCATCGAAAAACGTTTCGACGATGTGGTGGTGCTGGCCGATGTCGACGTCAGCATCGCCGGCGGCGAATTTGTCGCCATCGTCGGGCCCTCTGGCGTGGGCAAGACGACACTGCTGAGCATGGTTGCCGGTCTGGACGCTGACTACACGGGTGCGATTCGCTACGACGGTGCGCCGTTGGCCGCGCCCGGCCAGTCACCCCACGGTCTGGGCATGGTGTTCCAGGAGCCACGGCTGATGCCGTGGCTCACGGTCGGCGACAACGTGCGGTTGGCGGAAGCCGAGCGTCTGGCGCGCGATCGCAGCTATGTCTCGCGCGCGGACAGCTTGCTCGACGAGGTTGGGCTGCGCGCCTCCAAAGATGCGTGGCCGAGCCATCTCTCCGGCGGCATGCAGCGTCGCACCGCGCTGGCGCGGGCGTTCGTGGTCGAGCCCTGGTTGTTGCTGATGGATGAGCCATTCGTGTCGCTCGACCTGCAGGCAGCCAACCAGCTGCGCGAGTTGCTGCGGCGGTTGTGCGCGCGGATGCGGCCACTGGTACTTTTTGTTACCCATAATTTGAATGAGGCACTCGTGCTTGCCGATCGCATATTGTTTCTGGGTGATACGCCAGCGCGCGTCTTACTGGACTATCGTGTCGAGCAGACGGGTAGTCACGATCTGGACAGTCCCGAGGTTGCTGCTCTCAGTCGTCAGCTGCTGGCACACCATCAAGGGCTGCTTTCCGAAATGGCCGGGTCTGACCTGGACGAAAGCCGGCGTAGCAAGGAGGGTCTGTGAAATCTGGTGCTTCGATGTGGTGGTTGATGCTATGGGCAGCGCACCCGCGGTACGGCGCGCCGCGATGAGCGCGTCCAGTGAGGCATCCATGCCCGCGTCGCCACTTCCGGAACAGGCCGCGCTCGCGCTCGCAGTGGAGGACGTCAGCAAGTCCTACGGCTCGGTCAAGGCGCTGGACCGGGTATCCCTGCACGTTGCACGCGGCGAGTTCGTGGCCCTGCTCGGACCGAACGGTGCCGGCAAAAGCACGTTGTTCCAGCTGCTCACCGGATTGTTCGTGCCCGATGCTGGACGCATTGAGGTGGCGGGCTTCGACATGCGCCATCGGGCGCGGCGGGCACTCGCGTGCCTGGGCGTTGTGTTCCAGCAGCCGACGCTGGACCTGGACTTGAGCGTCGTTGCCAACCTGCGGTTTCATGCGCGGCTGCATGGCATGGGGCGTGGAGCACGCGTGCGCATTGATGCGGAGCTGGAGCGCATCGGCTTGACCACGCGGGCCAAGGATCGCGCGCGGGCGCTTTCCGGCGGCAATCGCCGCCGGGTCGAACTGGCCCGCGCACTGCTGCATGACCCGGTGGTGCTGCTGATGGACGAACCTACGGTGGGGCTTGATCCCGCCTCGCGCGAGCAACTGGTGGCGTATGTCCACTCGCTGTGCACGCATCGCGACGTCGGCGTGCTGTGGGCGACGCACCTGGTGGACGAGGCCGAATCCGCCGACCGGGTCATCATCCTGCATAAGGGTCACTGGATCGCTTCCGGCACCGCGGCGGAATTGCGCGAGCGCACCGGCAAGCGTTCGCTGCGCGACGCCTTCCTCGACCTGACCGGGGAAGCTTCGGTAGAGCAAGAGGAGGCAGTCTGATGCCCGCGAAGCGTGGATCACAGCAAGGCACGCCGGGCAACGGTCCGCTGCACGAACACGACTTGGCGGCTACCGATCAAACGGAACCTCGGATCGGGTTGGCTGCGGGCGAGCCCGCAAGGAGCCCCCCCGCGTCGATCGTGAGCCACGCGCTGCAGGCGCTGCTGGCGCTTTCCTCGCGCGAAACGGTCAAGTTCCTGCATCAGCGCGGGCGCCTGCTCTCCGCGCTGGTAAGACCGAGTCTGTGGCTGCTTATTTTTGCGGCCGGTTTCCGGGACGTCTTCGGCGTCGCCGTGATTCCGCCGTACTCGACCTATATCGAATATCAGGTCTACGTCGTGCCGGGACTGCTGGGCATCGTGCTGCTGTTCAATGGCATGCAGTCTTCGTTGGCCATGGTTTACGACCGCGAGATGGGCTTGATGCGGCTGCTGCTGACGGCGCCGCTGCCGCGTTCGGTGTTACTGACGTGCAAGCTGCTCGCGGGTACCTTCCTGTCGATTCTGCAGGCGTATGCGTTCTTCGCGATCTGCGCGCTGTTCCGGCTCGACCTGCCGTGGTGGCCCGGCCTGTTGCTGGCGCTGCCGGCGATGTTCCTGACGGGGCTGATGCTCGGCGCGCTGGGATTGCTTGTATCGGTTTATATCAAGCAGATCGAGAATTTCGCCGGGGCGATGAACTTTGTGATCTTTCCGATGTTCTTCCTGTCGCCAGCGCTGTATCCGTTGTGGAAGCTGCAGGAATCCGGGGCAACGGTGGTCTATCAGCTGGCCCGCTTCAATCCGTTTACCTACGGTATCGACCTGATCCGCTACGCCATGTACGGGCAGATGAACTGGCTGGCGTGTGGCGTGGTTGTCGCTTCGCTCATCGTCTTTCTGGGGCTGGCGATCTGGGGCTACGATCCGCAACGCGGCGCGGTGCGGCACAAGCGCCAGGGTAGCTGAGCAGCGCCGGCAAAATCGTGGTGAGCGATAGCACGCCGCACTCGCGTCTGTGGCCGTGCGCGTCCGGAGTTGGTGACGGTGTGCTGTGCCGAGGCGTCCGGATTCCTCAGTTCAGCCGCCGAACTTCTGTTTCCCAGTCGCCCCCATCCAGCGGTGGCAGGGATAGCGATTTATCTGAAGCGTCGTGAAAGTCGTACTGCGACTCCCATGATGGTGGCTGTACCGCATGCGGCACACCCATCTGTCACGAATCCGATACAGCACGCCGCCATGTGATCGTTGCAAGTGACTGAATCACCGCGTGCAGACGTTTTCGGAATCTGGCATCTGATGTGCATAGTAGATTCTTGACGGCCCACCTTGGCGGAGGGTCGATGGTTATAAGGAATGATTGATTATGAAGTCACGAGCCGCAGTGGCATGGGAAGCGGGCAAGCCGCTGAGCATCGAAGAAGTCGACGTCGCCGGGCCGAAAGCGGGCGAAGTGCTGGTGCGCATCGTCGCGACCGGCGTGTGCCATACCGATGCGTTTACGTTGTCCGGAGCAGATCCGGAGGGCGAGTTCCCGGTGATCCTCGGCCACGAGGGCGGCGGCATCGTCGAGGAAATCGGCGAGGGCGTAACGACGCTGAAAGTCGGCGATCACGTGATCCCGCTGTACACGCCCGAATGCGGCGAGTGCGAATACTGCCTGTCGGGCAAGACCAATCTGTGCCAGAAGATCCGCGTCACCCAGGGCAAGGGCGTGATGCCCGACGGCACCAGCCGCTTCTCGATCGGTGGCAAACCGCTGCTGCACTACATGGGCTGCAGCACCTTCAGCGAATACACGGTGCTGCCTGAGATCTCGCTGGCCAAGGTCAACAAGGACGCGCCGCTGGAAAAGATCTGCCTGCTTGGCTGTGGCATCACCACCGGCATCGGTGCGGTACTCAACACGGCCAAGGTCGAGCCCGGCTCGACGGTGGCCGTGTTCGGCATGGGCGGCATCGGTCTCTCGGTGGTGCAGGGTGCGGTGATGGCCAAGGCCAGCCGCATCGTGTGCATCGACACCAACCCGGACAAGTTCGTGATGGCCAAGTCGCTGGGCGCGACCGACTTCATCAATCCGAAGGATTACCCGGACACGCCGATTCAGCAGGTCATCGTCGACCTCACCAACGGCGGCGTGGATTATTCGTTCGAGTGCATCGGCAACGTGCACGTGATGCGCTCGGCGCTGGAGTGCTGCCACAAGGGTTGGGGCGAGTCGATCATCATCGGCGTGGCCGGCGCGGGGCAGGAGATCAGCACGCGACCGTTCCAGCTGGTGACCGGTCGGGTCTGGCGCGGCAGTGCCTTCGGTGGCGTCAAGGGTCGCAGCCAGCTGCCGGGCTATGTGGATCGCTATATGGCCG
>Ga0302305_1002296_pt1 | contig 10844 bp, 5 predicted proteins | sample III_Palsa_E2_3_FD_198764 | JGI IMG/M metagenome (GOLD analysis project Ga0302305, IMG submission 198764) | Peat permafrost microbial communities from Stordalen Mire near Abisko, Sweden - III_Palsa_E2_3 | ecosystem: Environmental > Terrestrial > Soil > Palsa > Peat permafrost | place: Sweden... | reverse complement strand
CCGCACATCCAACTCGGACTGTTTCTGGCGTTCGCCACCGCCGCCACGGTGTTCATCATCGCGCTCGGCTACAACCAGGTGATCCAGCTGTTCCCCACCGGCGGCGGCGGCTATCGGGTCGCAACCGCGCTGATCGGGCCGCGCGCCGGCCTGATCTCGGGCGCGGCGCTGCTGGTGGATTACGTGCTCACCATCACCACGTCGCTCGCCAGCGGCGCGGACGCCTTCTTCAGCATCCTGCCGGCGGGGGCATTGCGCTATGAGTTTGCTTGCGAAATCCTGCTGATCCTGGCGATGACCACACTCAATTTCCGCGGCATGAAGGAGTCGGTCGCGGTGCTGGCGCCAATTTTCCTCGGCTTCGTCGCAACCCATGTGGTGCTGATCGTCTACGGCATCGCCTATCACGCCCATGCGCTGCCGTCGCTGGTGCCCGATACGATCGGCCAGACCCGGACGCTCGCCCACGGTATGGGCTGGCTGTTCGTGGTGGCGCTGTTCATGCGCTCGTTCTCGCTCGGCGGCGGCACTTACACCGGCCTCGAGGCGGTCTCCAACAATGTCGGGATGCTGGCGGCACCCCGCGTGCGCAACGGCACCTGGACCATGTTCCTGATGGCGAGTTCGCTCGCCTTCACCGCCGGCGGCATCATCCTGCTCTATATGCTGTGGCACGCGACCCCGGTGGCAGGACTCACGCTCAACGCGGTGGTGTTCCATTCGATCATCGCGAGCTTTGGCTGGCACAGCAGCTTGCTATCGGCTGGCCTGCTCACGGTGGTGCTGGCACTCGAGGCCGGGCTGCTGGTGGTCGGGGCCCAGACCGGGTTTCTCGATGGGCCGACGGTGCTGTCGAACATGGCAGCAGATTCCTGGGTGCCCCGCCATTTCCGCGATCTGTCCAGCCGGCTGGTGCGGCAAAACGGGATCGTGGTGATGGGGCTGTCGTCGCTCGCGATCCTGGCCTGGACCCACGGCCAGGTGGATCTGCTGGTGGTGCTATACAGCATCAACGTGTTTCTCACCTTCAGCCTGTCGCTGCTCGGCATGTGCATCTATTGGTGGCGGCACCGGCGCGAGGACAAGGGCTGGCTCAGCCGCTTCGGCTTCTCCGCGCTCGGCCTGGCCCTGACCTCGAGCGTGCTGGTGATCACGACCTACGAGAAATTCGGCGCCGGCGGGTGGCTCACGGTGGTGGTCACCGGCATTGTGGTCGGCTTATGCATCCTGACCAAACGCCACTACGACGAGACCCGGAAGGAACTCGGCCACAGCGACGCCGCGTTCGCGAGCCTGGCCAATCTTTCCGACGTGCCGGGCCCTGAAGTCGATCCGGCCAAGCCGACGGCGGTGTTATTTGTCGGCAAGCATTTGGGTGCCAACATGCACACGCTGCTGTGGGTACCGCGGCTGTTTCCCAATCACTTCAAGAACTACGTCTTTCTCGCGGTCGGCGAGGTGGATGCGCAGAGTTTCGAGGGGCACGAGCAGCTCGACCGGCTGCGCGTGACGATGGAGAAATCGCTTTCGATTTGTGTCGCGCACTGCCACCGGCACGGGCTTGCCGCCAGGTTCGAAATCGGCTTCGGTACCGACCCGGTCGAGCAATTCGGCAAACTGGCCGAGCGTGTGATGAAGCAGTATCCGAACGCGGTTTGTTTCGCCACCAAGCTGATCTTTGTGCGAGTAAACATGCTGACGCGCTGGCTGCACAACCAGACGCCTTTGGCGCTGCAGACCAAGTTGCATCTGAGCGGCCATCAGATGGTATTGCTGCCGATGCGGATCGAGTAGCCCGCCTGGGCGGAATCCCCAGTCGCGCCGGCATGCGTACTACAAAGTGCAAAAAGTTTTTTGCTTCTTTTTTTCAAAAAAGAAGAATCCCTTCTTCTTGATAATTTCCTATGTCTTATGAAGCAAGGAATCTTCTTTTTGTGAACAAAAAGAAGCAAAAAAACTTTGTCAATTTGCTCTAGCCCGCTCTTCGGAGTTTATGCAAGCTCACTTCGCTGCCGATGTCGGCCGGCATACGCCAGAACGCTGCCGCCGCGACCAGCGCCACCATGCCAACGGCGAGGAAAGCCCGGTGGAGTTCGGGCAACCCGACCATGGTGACATGATCAAGTCCCGCAAACAGCGCCAGCAAGAAAGCGCCCGCCGCCACCCCCGCCGCCGCCGCGGTTTGCTGCAGCATCGAATGCAAAGTCGACGCGGCGCTCTTTTCCGGCCCCGGAATGTCGGCGAAGGTCAAGGTCATCAGACTGGTCATCTGCATCGAGCGCGCGGCGCCCGCCGCGAACAACAGCAGGACCAACAGCAATTTCGGGGTCGCGAGAGTGATGAAACCGCAGGCCAGCATCGATAACGCCACCAGCAAACCGTTGAAGCAGCTCACATTGCGAAATCCGAAGCTTTTCAAAATCTGGGTCGTCACCGGCTTGATGCCGAGATTGCCGGCGAAGTAGACCAGCACCCAACCGCCCGCCGCCACCGGCGAAAGGCCGAACCCCAGTTGGAACAGCAGCGGCAGCAAGAACGGCGCAGTGGCAAACATCCCGCGGAACAACGCCCCCGGCAAAAGCGCCGAATAAGAGAAACTGGTGCGCGAGAGTGGCCCCAATGCCAACAGCGGTGCGGGCGACGAGCGCAGGTGCCGGATTGCCATCACGCCGGCGCCGAACCCCACCGCGACTAGCCCGATCGCCATCGTCCGCGCCGAGCCCGGCACCGACGAACGCTGAAATCCAGCCAGCAAGCAAGCCAACGCCACGGAACATAGGACAAAGCCGCTCAAATCGAGCTTTCGCACGTGCTCGGCCGCGCTCTTGGGGATGCAAATCAACACCGCGATGGTGCCCGCCAGGCCGATCGGCAAATTGAGCCAGAAGTTCCACCGCCAGTCGAAGGTCTGCGTGATGAAACCGCCCAGCACTGGCCCCAGAATCGGCGCCACCAGCGCCGGCCACACCGTGAGCGCGGTGGCCCGCATCAATTCGGATTTGGCAGTGGTGCGCAGCACCACTTCCATGCCGACCGGCATCATCAGCGCGCCGCCGGTGCCTTGCAGCAGTCGGGCGATCACGAACAGCGGCAGGTCGGTCGCCATCCCGCACCCGACCGAGGCCAAGGTGAAGATCATCACCGACCCCGCCAACACGCCGCGTGCGCCGAACCGGTCCGAAAGCCAGCTGGCGAGCGGCGAAATCGCCGCCGAGGCCAGCATATAGGCGGTGATCCCGAGCGACAGATCAACGCTGCTAACCCCGAACGACAATGCCATTTTGGGCAGCGAGGTATTGATGATGGCGCTGTCGAGATTCTGCATGAACATCGCGCTCGCGACGATCAGTGCGATGGTGGTCCCCCGGGCGGGATTGGAAACGACAGCCATGGGCCGCACCGATAGCGCAACCGGCAAACTTTGCAACCTCGTCGAAGCGGCTAAACCTCGCGGCCGGACGCCCGGGCCAGCCGGGCAGCGGTGCGCTCGGGATCTATCAGGAGCCAGCTCGCGATTGCGCCGACGACCAAGACAAGTCCTGCAACGATGATCGCGGTAGCGAATCCGCCGGCGCGATCCGGACCTGCCGCGTCCACGATCCAGCCGGTCGCGTAGGTTGAAGTGAACGCCGAAGCGGTGTTCGCGGAATAGATTACCACGATCAGCTTTCCTCGCTCCGCCGCCGGCGCTGCGCTGCCAAGAATAACCGGCCCGAAGACGGTGGTGAGAGTGGGTGCGGCAAATCCCACCGCGATCAGCGCCAGTTGGAACGCACCGTGGCGTGACGTCGCGGCAATCAGGGCGGCTCCGGCGATCCCAAGTGCGCAGGTGCACCCCTGCGCCGCCGCCGCCCGCACCGACCAACCGTGCCGTTGCAGCCATTGCGACGCCCAGGCGCCGACCAGCAACAATGGCGATTGAAACGCGAACACCGCTGAGATGATCCAACCGGTCGCGATCGGCCGGTAGCCTAGCCCAAGTTCGAGATAAGGCGGCAGCCAGGTCGCGGTCATCCCAACGACGTAATAGGACATCAACGACATGATCATGACGCCGACGATGCTCGGGTCGAGCCATAGTGCCCTCGCCGGTACTTGCGGGCCGCCGGTGACATGTAATGGCGCCGCTGCGTGCGGTCCTTCCGCGCCGATAATACTCCACACCAGCAACCAGATGATGCCAAGCGCACCGCAGGCCAGAAATCCGCTGCGCCAGCCGTAATGGACAATGAAATAACTCAGCAATGGGCCTCCGATCAGAAAACCCGCGCTGATTCCCTGCAAAATGATGGCACTCGGCAGGTTGCGGCGGCCGGCAGGGAACCAGTCGTAGCAAATGTGCAGCGCGGTCGGCAGCCCCGGCCCTTCGCCCAGTCCGAGAATCAGGCGGCAGAGTAGCAGGATCGCGACCGAACTCGTCAGCGGTGCGGCGATTTGGCTGGCGGACCAGATCAGCACCAGCGCCCCGAGGATGGTCTTCGATCGCACTCGGCCGATCACAAACAGTCCTACCAGCGTTCCGGATATCGGGAACAGCAGGTAGAAACTGCTGCCGATAAGCCCGATGATCCTTGGATTGATCTTGAGCTCGGCCATTATGGGTACTGCCGAAAGGCCGAACACCAGCTTGTCGAAAAAATTTAGGGTCTGAAACGCGAACAGCATAGCCAATACGGCATAGCCGCGTCCGACCGGTTTCGAGCCCGGTTCCAAACGCTCTATCCCCCAGCCGACTCTAGCCACGCGGCCAGCCAACGGCGGGCTGAAGTCGAAGAGTCTTCTTTTTTGAAAAAAAGAAGCAAAAAACTTTTATTCGATTGGCTCCCTACCTGTCCTGCAAGGCTTCGCAACCGACTAAATTGATAAAGTGTTTTTGCTTCTTTTTGTTCAAAAAAAGAAGATTCTTCTCCTTGTCTAAGGCTACCCATCGGGCTACGCCTCCGGCAATACGGTCTTCACGATCGAGGCATCCAAATCCTCGTATTCGTGATAGGATATCGTGGCATAAAGCTCCCTTCTGGTTTGCATATGCTCCAGCATCGCCTTGGTGCTGCCGTCGCGGCGGATCGTATTGTAGAGGCTTTCCTGCGCCTTATTGGCGACTCTAAGTGAGCTTACGGGCCAGATCACCATCTTGTAGCCCATCGCCTCGAACTCGGCGGCGGTAAAGAACGGCGTGCGGCCGAATTCGGTCATGTTTGCGAGCAGCGGCGCTTGCACACGGCGAGCGAATTCACGGAACATCTCAGCGTTTAACAACGCTTCCGGAAAAATCGCGTCGGCACCGGCTTCAAGATAGAGTTTGGCTCTGGCGATGGCGGCGTCCAACCCTTCGCTGGCAGCGGCGTCGGTGCGAGCGATGACATAAAGGTGCCGGCGCGCGCGGCGCGCGGCGTTAATCTTGGCCGCCATGTCGGTCGGAGAAGTCAGTTTCTTATCGTTGAGATGCCCACATTTCTTGGGCAGCAGCTGGTCTTCGATGTGTACCGCCGCGGCGCCGGCGTCTTCAAAGCTGCGCACCATATGCATCACGTTCAGGGTTTCGCCGTAGCCTGTGTCACCATCAACCAATACCGGCAGTCCGCTGCGCGCTACCTGGCGGATAAAGAAGGTCACCTCATCCACGGTAATAATACCAAGATCGGGCAGTCCCATCGAAGCGGTCATCGCCGCTCCCGAGAGGTAGGCGGCCTCAAACCCGGCTACCTTCGATTGCAGGGCCGCTTGACCGTTGTGGGTACCGGGAATTTGTAGAATCCCCGGCCGTGCGAGCAGTTCCCGGAACCGCTCCCCAGCTGGGGCTTTCGGCAGGTCGTCGGCGATCAAGTATGTCATTTGGTTTGCTCTTTTGGTGAAAAGTTTTTTGCCTCTTTTTTCCAAAAAAGAAGACCTCCTTCTGCTACTTTCGCTGATCAATCGGCATGAAGGCCAAGCCCTCCGGACCAATATAATTGGCCGAAGGCCGAATGATTTTATTGTCGAGTCTCTGCTCGATCGCATGGGCGCCCCAGCCAGACGTGCGCGAGATCACAAACAGCGGCGTAAACATGGATGTCGGCACCCCCATCATGTGATAGGAGACTGCGCTGAACCAATCTAGATTCGGGAACATATTTTTAACTTCCTTCATCACGGTTTCGAGCCGCGCCGCGATGTCGTAGATCCGGGTGGTGCCGACCTCTTCGGAAAGACGCTTAGCTACTCGCTTGATGATCACGTTGCGCGGGTCCGAAATCGTGTAGACCGGATGACCGAAGCCGATCACGACTTGTTTTTCTTCGACGCGCCGGCGGATATCGGCCTCGGCTTGGTCGGGATCGGCGTATCGGGTCTGGATCTCGAATGCGACCTCGTTGGCGCCGCCGTGCTTGGGTCCCCGCAATGCACCGATGCCGCCCGCGATCGCGGAATAGAGGTCCGAGCCCGTGCTGGTGATCACCCTCGCTGCGAAGGTGGAGGCGTTCATCTCATGTTCGGCATAAAGGATCAGCGAAGTATGCATCGCCCGCACCCAGGATTCCTGTGGTTTTCGGCCGTGCAGCAGATGAAGGAAATGACCGCCGACGCTGTCGTCATCGGTTTCAACTTCGATCTCGCGACCGTGATGGGCCCAGTGGAACCAATAGAGTAGCATCGAGCCGCCGCAGGCGATCAGCCGATCAACAATGTCACGCGCGCCCGGCAAATTGTGGTCGTCCTTCTCAGGCAACACGCAGCCGAGCGCGGAGACCCCGGTCCGCATCACGTCCATCGGATGTGAATTCGGCGGCAGGGTACGCAGAGCTTCCTTTACTGGCGAAGGAATGCCACGGTATTGGCGCAGCTTCTGTTTGTATAGATCGAGTTCGGCCCGATTCGGCAGCGTTCCATGGACAAGCAAATGGGCGATCTCCTCGAACTCGCAGGCTTCGGCGATGTCGAGAATATCGTAGCCGCGGTAATGAAGATCGTTACCGGTGCGCCCTACGGTGCACAGCGCGGTATTGCCGATCGCCACTCCGGAAAGTGCCACCGACTTCTTCGGCTTCGGAATAATTGTCTCGTTCATGGCTTGATCCTCGAACGCGAGCTCATTGAGCCCAGGAGAAAATGCTTGGGGTCTGGGCAACGGTGAGTCGCCCGGTGGGCAGGGCCACGGTCAGGCCGGCAAGGTCGACGGCCGCAAGCGACGGCAGATTCTGCACCAGATCGAGAAAGCGCTGCGCTTCGGCGGGATCAATAATGCCTTCGGTCAGCATGTTGAATTTGCCGATGTAGTTTGGGCGTTGCCACGGGGTCGCACCCAGGGTATGGGCGTTGGCCACCGCCATCTCGCCGGCGATCTCGCTGCCGTTTTTAAGCCGAATGATGATCCTGCCGCCGAAAGCCTTAACGGCTGGATCGGTGGCGTGATAGCGTTCGGTCCAGCGTGGATCTTCGACCGTGCGGATCTTTTGCCACAGCCGGACTGTGTCTGGCCGCTGCGCGCGCTCCCGCGTGTAGGACTTCACGTGGTGCCAGAAGCCGTCCTGCAGGGCGACCGCGACGATATACATAATTGAGTGGTCAAGGGTTTCACGCGAGGCTTGGGGGTCGAATTTCTGCGGATCGTTCGCACCGGTGCCGATCACGAAGTGGGTGTGATGGCTGGTCTCGATCACGATCGCAGCGACGTCGTCCCAGTCCTTGATTTTCTCGCGCAGCTTGAACGAAAGATCGATCAGAGCCTGCGACTGATACTCGGCGGAATGCTCCTTGGTGTAGGTATCGAGGATGGCGCGCTTCGGCTCGCCCGGTTCAGGCAGCGGCACCAGATAGCGCGCCTTGGGGCCATCGAGCATCCAAGCGATCACGCTGTCCTCGCCTTCATAGATCGGGCTGGGCGCACCTTCGCCGTAGATCGCGCGGTCGACCGCCTCGATCGCGAGCTTGCCGGCATGCGATGGTGCGAACGCCTTCCACGAACTGATCTCGCCCTTGCGGCTCTGGCGCGTTGCGGTAGTAACATGAAGTGCGTGCTGCACAGCCTGATAGATGATCTCGATCGGCAGGTTCAGCATGGTTCCGATGCCCGCCGCGGCCGAGGGCCCGAGATGCGCCACGTGGTCGATCTTGTGCGCGTGCAGGCAGATCGAACGTACCAGATCGACCTGAATCTCATAGCCGGTGGCGATGCCGCGGATAAGATCGTGTCCGTTACGCCCGGTCTGCTGGGCCACCGCCAGGATTGGCGGGATGTTGTCGCCCGGGTGGCTGTATTCGGCGGCGAGAAATGTGTCGTGATAGTCGAGTTCGCGCACCGCCGTGCCGTTGGCCCAGGCGGCCCACTCGGCGTGGACTCGGATCTCGGGACCCAGGCCAAACAGCGTGGCGCCGCCTGATCGCGGATGCGCCAGCGCCTGAGCGCGCGCGGTTACGATCGGATGGCGATTGACCGAAGCGATCGCTACCGCGGCGTTGTCGATCATCCGGTTGATGATCATGTCGGCGACCAAGGGTTCGACTTCCACCGGATCGGCAGCGACCTCGGCGATCTTCCAGGCAAGTTGCTCCGCTCGTGGCAGGCGATCGCGCTCGGGGTGGACGGTGATTTCGTGCTGTTTCATATGTCTCCGGCTCGGGCATAAAAAGCGAAATCAATGAGTTGAGGTGAAGAAGAAAGTCTTCTTTTGAAAAAAGAAGCAAAAACTTTCACTCAATAGTACCTGGAACGGCGTGAGCCAAAAAGTAGAATTGACAAAGTTTTTTTGCTTCTTTTTGTTCACAAAAAGAGGATTCTTACTTACTATTAACCAATTGATTTCGCTCCGGGCCGCTTTCGCGCGGACCGACGACCTGGCGCATCGCCCTCTGCAAACGATCCGACGTGACCGGCTTGCTAAGGTAAGCGTCCATCCCGGCCGCAATGCAGGTCGAGGCGTCTGCGGTCAGCACGTTCGCGGTAAGCGCTATGATCGGCACGTGGCAGTGGGGCGGAGGTAGCGCGCGGATCGCGCTCGTGGCCTGCAGCCCATCCATTTCCGGCATCATCAGGTCCATCAGAATAAGATCGTACCCCCGGCTGGCGAATGCCTCGACAGCTAGCCTGCCGTTCTCGACGCTGTCCGCCCGATGACCCATCCTTTCCAGCATACGCGTCACGACGAGCCGATTCACCGTATTGTCTTCAGCCACCAGCACGTTCAACACTTGCCCCGAGACTGTATCATCGACCGCGGCGTGGGGACCCGCGCCGCCCAGAATGACGCTGAACCTCAATACTCTGCCGGAACCGGGTGCGCTTTCCGCGCTGATCGAACCCGCCATGCGTTCGATCAGGCGCCTCGTCACGGCAAGGCCAACACCGGTACCCTCGGATCGGCGCTTACCGGAACCGCCCAACTGGTTGAAGGCGTCAAAAATCTCCTGCTGCCGGTTGGGCGCGACGCCAATTCCGCCAGCCGACACCGCCATCTCCAACCTCACCGCGCCGTCCTCGCGGCGCGCGGCCGTGGCGACGACGGTGACACTGCCAGCCTCGGTGAATTTGATCCCGGTTTCGACCAGGTTCAGCAGAATCTTCCGCAGCCGCGCCGCATCACCCGAAAGCCATGCCGGGACGCTCGGGTCGATCTCGGCCACGAGCGTGAGTTTCCCCGCGTTGGGCCGGACTGCGTCAAACACGCTGTCAATCATATCGCCTAGGCGAAAGCTGCCTATCTCCAATTCGAACTTGCCGGAATCGAGCCTGATGACATCGAGAATGTCATTCGTGAGCTGAAGCAGCTGTTCGCCGCTCTCCAGGATCATGCTCACGTAGCTGGCGGCGTCGCCTTGCGGTACCATCGTTCGCAGCAGGCTCGCCAAGCCATTGATGCCGTTGAGCGGAGTTCGCAATTCATGGCTGATGATCGTGAGGAACTGTGATTTGGCGCGCAGCCCGGCCTCAAGCGCGTCGCGCGCCTCTGCCATACTAAGATCCTGGCGCTTGCGCTCGGTGATGTCGGTGAAAGTGCTCACGCTGCCGCCACCGGGGATGGCGTGGTGCAAAATCTCCAGCACCGTGCCGTCCGGCATCACTCGTTCTTCACACGACACAAGTCGGTCGCCGACATCGCCGGTGTTCTTGGCGTTCGCCGGGTCGCGTCCGATCGCGCCGGCCGCCGCCGCTTGCCGCTGGTCGAAGTCCTCCGGCAACCGCAGCAGCGCGATAGCCCGGCGATTGATCACCGCAATGGTGCCGTCTGCCTCAGTCATGACGATGCCGTGGGAGATGTTCTCCACGCTGGCGCCAAGCGCCTTGCCGACCGCGAGAATGCGGCGGCGCTGCAGCAGGATGATTAGATTGTCGACCAGCAAGGCGAGCGTCAGCAACCCCGCGCCGGCGAAGTAGAAAATCCGGTCGCGCCGATAGTCGTGATAAACATCGGCGGCTGCGAGCCCCAGGAAAACATCCAGGCCGGTATTGCCCACCGGGCGGACGCTATATAGCCGCGACACATTATCCGCCGAGGCCAGTGCAACCGCATCGGCCGCCAGAGTATCAGGATCAAGCGCACCCGCTAGCTTAACACATGCCGGTGCGCAGGTGAGTAACGTGCCGTCCTGCTTGGCAATTGTCACCGCCCCGGCTCCGACCTGGAGCGAGGCGTACATGCGGTGCAGCGCTGCCGGATCCATTCCGAGCAGGACAAAGCCCGTGAGCGCGCCGTCGTACCCCCGGATCGTGCGTCCGAACGGCAGCGTGATCCGCCCAGTAACGGGGTCGGCAACCGGCTGGCCGATATAAAGGCCGCCATTGCGTTTGATCGCGCCGCGGATCGCGTCCGCCCTTGCGGCAGCGGGCAATGCGGCCGCGCCAGGGTCAATGCTGGATAGCACGGGCC
>Ga0302305_1002288_pt1 | contig 10854 bp, 8 predicted proteins | sample III_Palsa_E2_3_FD_198764 | JGI IMG/M metagenome (GOLD analysis project Ga0302305, IMG submission 198764) | Peat permafrost microbial communities from Stordalen Mire near Abisko, Sweden - III_Palsa_E2_3 | ecosystem: Environmental > Terrestrial > Soil > Palsa > Peat permafrost | place: Sweden... | reverse complement strand
CGGACGAATTTTTCGTTTCTGCTGGCCGGAGCACATCTTGGGCGCGTGTTGACGCCGGAATTGGGGACGGGGCTGTTGAAGGGGAACTTTGAGTATGCGGTAGAGGTGTTTCCGCTTTGGCAGTCGTATACGCCGAAGTTTCAGCGGCTGAACTGCCCGGTGGGTGCGACCGTTGCGAGTCAGTGCCTGGAGACGACTACAGGTGGGACATATCGCGGAATTAGTATTACGCCTATTATGCTGCGGTGGAATTTGACGCATGGCACGCGGTTTATGCCGTGGGTGCAGGCGGCGGGTGGGATGGTTTATACGACACGGAAGTATCCGGGGGTGGGGGATTTGGATCCGACTGATCCTACGCAGACCGGGCCGGCCGCCGATACCAGCGTGTGGAACTTTACGCCGCAGGGTGGGATTGGGGCGCATTATTTTGTGAAGCCGCGGCGGTCGGTTGATATGAGTGTGAATGCGGTGCATATTTCCAGTTCGAGCCTGGGGGATAAGAATCCGGGTGTTAATGTGAGTCTGCAATTATCGGTGGGGTATTCGTGGTGGAAGTGATGAAGCAGGGATTAGGGAACAGGGATTAGGGATTAGAAGATGGCTGAGGGATCGATTATTGAGTGCGTCCCGAACTTTTCGGAGGGGTTGGACGCGGCGAAGGTTGAGAAGATTGTTCGCGCTATGCGTGTGGATGGGGTGCATCTGCTGGATTGGTCGCGGGATGCAGACCATAACCGGTCGGTGGTGACGATTGCGGGGGAGCCGGAGGCTGTGGTCGAGGCGGCGGTGCGTGGGGCGGGGAAGGCTGCGGAGTTGATCGATTTGACGAAGCAAACGGGGGTGCATCCGCGGATTGGGGCGGCGGATGTGATTCCGTTTGTGCCGGTTTCGGGGGTTTCGCTGGTGCAGTGCGTGATGCTGGCGCGGCAGGCGGGGATGGCTATCTGGCGGCGGTTTGGGGTTCCTGTGTATTTTTACGAGGCTGCGGCGGCGAGGCCGGACCGGGTGAATCTGGAGGACGTGCGGCGGGGGCAGTTTGAGGGATTGCTGAAGGATGCGGTGAAGGATTCGACGCGGAGGCCGGATGTGGGTGGGCCGGAGCTGCATGGGACTGCCGGAGCGAGTGCGGTGGGGGCTCGTAAGTTCCTGATTGCATACAACATCTACCTGAAAGAGGGGGATGTGAGCCTGGCGCGGGGGATTGCGAAGGAGATTCGGGCTTCTAGCGGCGGGCTGCTGGGCGTGAAGGCGATGGGTGTGCTGGCCAATGGGCGGGCACAGGTGAGCATGAATATTACGGATTTTCACCGGACTCCGATGGCCAAAGTTCATGCGGCGGTGGCCGAAATGGCTGAGCGGCACGGAGTTGCGATTGCGGAGGGTGAGGTAATTGGGTTAATTCCGGAGGAGGCGTATGAGCCGAATGCGGAATGGGTTCGTCAAACAGTTGACTTCGATCCGGAGCGGAAGGTGCTGGAGCGGCGGCTGCGGCAGCCGCTGGAGTGGCCGTAGAGGCTGGGTTGAAGGAAACTGCTTGCGGTAGCTGTTGATTCAGGGAAGAATGAAGTAAGCGCGAAAAAGCGCAACAATTTTTTAGAGTATTCGGAGCTCAAACGTATGATTTTGAAGAACTGGAAGTGCGGAACGGGTCTGGCCGCTGTGGCCGCAATGGTACTGGTGCCGATGGCAATGCAGGCGTCGCAGTTGAGCGGTGACGCGCGGTCGTCGATTCCGAAGGATGTTCAGCAGATTATCGTGGTGGATTACAAGGCGATGCAGAACTCGCCGGCGGCGATGCAGTTGAAGGACCGTGTGCTTCCGCCGGAGTTGAAGCGGCTGGAGACGGCGCTGAAGACCTCCGGGCTGAATGTTGACCAGGATGCCGAGACGCTGGCTTTTGCGGCGTACAAGGCGCCGGCCGCCAACACGACCGGTGTAAAGGGTGAGGCAGCGGCTGCTGGCGGAACGCGGATTATCGGCGTGGCGCAGGGGCAGTTCCAGACGGCGTCGATCCTGGCGAAGTTTGCCAAGGATAAGGTGAAGCCGTTCAAGTATCGCAACAACGATATCTATCCGATGGGCTCGGCTGGGATGAGTGTGGCGTTTCTGAACCAGACGACGATGGTGTTTGGCGACCGCGAGGCGGTGAAGAATGCGCTGGACTCCCGCGATGGCCTGGAGCCGAACTTTTTGCAGAACGGCGGCATGATGAACGAGATGGCGACGGTGGACTCGAAGTCGGTTTGGAGCCTGCTGGACCAGCATGGAACGCAGACGATGATGAAGGGCGTGCTTGGGCAGGCTTCGCAGCTGGCGGACTACGACACGGTGAAGAACCGGATGACGAGCGCGCGCTATACGATGGATTTCTCGAATGGCGTGAAATTCAACATGACCGTGGTGATGTCTGATTCGACGACGGCTGCGATGGCTGCGACGCTGATGAAGGGCGTAGAGATGATGAAGAAGACGTCGGGCTCGCCGATTGAGAAGTCTGCGATGGACGAGACGACGATTGATTCGAACTCGGGCGCGCTTTCGGTGGAGTACTCGTCTTCGGATAGCCAGTTTGCTGGTTTGCTGGGATCTCCGCTGTTTCAGTCGGTGGTGAAGTAAAGCAGTGAATAGTGAATAAAAAAGAGGCGACCCGGTGGGTCGCCTCTTTGATTTTGGGGTGGGACGAAGGGCTAGTGTGGGACTGGTTTGGAGGCCCGCTTTTCTACTTCGGGGAGTTTTCCGGTGGCGCGGCAGCGTTCCATTACAGCTTCGCGCATGCGCAGGGAGAGCTCTTCAGGGAATTCGTAGGGCTGGTGACCGCGGTAGACGTCGATGGTCTTGCGGGTCGTGTCGACGACGACTTCGCAGTGATGGCAGGTGCCGAGGTGTTGTTTGACCTCAGCCAAAAGATCGGGGTCGATCTGACCATCGAAGTAGTCGGTTAGTTTGGCCAGAAAATCTGTGCAGTTCACTTGGAGCCCTCTTTTGTTTTCCCAAAGTAACGGCTGAGACGTTCGCGCAGTTGGAGACGCGCACGGAGCAGTCGCGACTTCACCGCAGGAACGCTTAATCCTAGCGCCTCCGCGGTTTCTTCGGTCGACAAGTTTTCGATGTCGCGGAGAGTGAAAACGGTTCGGAATCCTGGGGGTAAACCGGCGATTGTTTTGCGGAGAATCTCGGCGAGCTCTGCCTGGGAGTAGTTTTGCTCGGGATTCGGGCGCCATTCGGCGAAATCGCGGGGGATGGAACCCTCGTCGGTCTGGACATCCTGGTCCATGGAGACGGTTTTGGAGGTTTTGCGCTTGCGGAGCCGCATAAGGCTCTCATTTACAGCGATTCGGACGAGCCATGTGGAGAATTTGGAGTTTCCCTGGAACTGTTCGAGCTTCTGGAAGGCCTTGAAGAAGACGTCCTGGGTGATGTCTTCGGCGTCCTCGCGGTTCTGGGTGATGTGCTGGGCGGTGCGGAAGATCTGGCGCTCGTACTGGCGGATGAGCTGCTCGAAGGCGGCAGCATCGCCGGCTTTGGCCCGGGCGACAAGTTCGACGTCCGGGTGAGGCGGCTCGGCGAGCACATCCGGCGGGAGACCGGGGACGAGGTCGGTGAGATTTTCTTCCGGGGATGGGATCGAAGTAGCCATAGGTACGGATATTCAGTGTACTAGAACGAGGTTGGGTGGGGCAGGTTTTTGGTTTTGGAGATTGCGGGTAAGGGCGACGGTTTTTGTAGAGGAGTGAGGATTTAAAGGGGTGAGGAATGAGGGGAGAGTTATCTGCTGTGGTTCGCGTAGATGCGGGGTTCCACAGGTGGTGAGGGTTTTAGCGTCTTAGAGTCAAAGATGAGAAGGTAGGCGCAGAATGGGCAGGGGTTTCGGGTATGTCGGGGTAGGGGTGCTGGCGGTGCTGGCGGTGCAGGGGTTCGGGCAGACGACGACGGCGACGCAGAAGAAGAAGGCGACGACGGGGACGACGGCTTCGAAGAGCAAGACGGCGGGGCATACGACCACGCACGCGGCGAGTACGAGCTCCCATGCGAAGACAGCGCATGGGACGGCTGCGGGGACGAAGCATCATCCGGTGGTGACGCATCCTGTTGCGGTGAAGGAGACGCCGGAGAGCCGGCGGTTGACGGCGGCGTTTACGGCTTCGGCGCAGCTTCGGCCGATGGCCCAGCAGCTAATCTCGACGCGGAGCCAGGCAGCGTATAACGGCGTGTTGTCCTATGCGGCGTCGCATACGGGGGAGGCAGCGGCGGCTGCGGAGCTTTCGCTGGGGCATGCGTATATGTCGGACCGGCGGTTTGGGGAGGCGCAGAACGTGTTTCGGCAGGCGAGTGTGCATGGGCAGGCGCTCGCGGACTATGCGGACTATCTGGGCGCGCAGGCGGCGGTGCAGGGTGGCCGGCCTACGGATGCTTATGCGTTGCTGGACCACTTTGCGGACAAGCATCCGGGGAGCGTGTTTGCGGCGGGAGCTCCGGTACTGCTGGCGAATGCTTATGTTGCGGGGGGTGATCCGGGGAGTGCGGTGCGGTTGCTACAGCCGTTGCAGTCCGGGCCTTCGGGCGGGCATACGGACTTCCGGTATTCGCTGGCGAAGGCTTACCAGGCGAGCGGGAACGCGGCGCAGGCGGCGGAGTTGTATCGCGGGATTTATGTGGGCGATCCGCTAAGTGCGGAGGCGGATGGAGCGAAGAAGCAGTTGGCGGCGATGAATGTTCCGTTGACGGCTGCGGAGCGGAAGCAGCATGCGGATGCGATGTTCAACGCGAAGCACTATGAGATTGCGCAGGGAGAGTACAAGGCGCTGCAGAAGGATGCGGCGGAGCTGACGCAGGCGGATCGGGACGCGCTGGAGATCTATGCGGCGGTCTGCGATTTGAAGCTGAAGAAGCTGAGCCGCGGCGATGTGGAGCACCTGCCGGTGACGGGAGATGACAGTGCGGCGTTGAAGATGTATCTGCAGTCGGAGCTGGCGAGGAACGAGGGCAAGAACGACGAGCATGACCGGCTGGTGCAGCAGATGCTGGCGCAGTATCCGCATAGCCGATGGCTGGAGGAGGCGCTGTACTCGGGTGGGAATATGTACCTGCTGAAGCGTGACCAGGGACATGCGATCGAGGAGTATACGGAGCTGGTGGAACGGTTTCCGCATAGTGTTTATGCGCCGAATGCGCACTGGCATGCGGCGTGGCTGAACTACAGGCTGCGGCGGTATCCGGATGCGGCGAAGCTGATGGATGAGCAGATTGTGAACTATCCCGCGGGGACGGAGATCCCCGGCGCGCTGTACTGGCGCGGGCGGATGTATGAGGATGTGGAGCATAACTTCGGGCAGGCGATCAACTACTACAAGGTGCTGAACGCGAACTATGTGAACAGCTACTACGCGATGCTGGGACGGCAGCGGCTGGATGTGCTGGGGAACCGGGCGACTCCGGAGGCTGCGCCGGCGCTGGCTTCGGTGCGCGATGTGAGCGATCCGCACCTGATTGATGCGCTGCCGGAGAATGACATTCATTTGATCAAGGCGAGGCTGCTGGCGAATGCGGCACTGAACGAGTACATCCGGCCGGAGATCCAGTTGAGCGCGACCTCGGCGGAATGGGGCGCGCTGGCTGAGGCGGAGATCTATGAGAGCTTTGGCGAGGATACGCGGGCGCTGCAGACGATGAAGCATAGTGGGCTGCCGTTCTTTTCGCTGCCCGTTGCCGAGGTGCCTATCGTGTACTGGCAGCTTGAGTTTCCGCGGCCTTATTGGGAGGAGATCAAGAGGGATTCGGAGGCGAGTGAGGTTGATCCTTTCCTGACGGCGTCGCTGATACGGCAGGAGTCGGAGTTCAATCCGAATGCGCTTAGCAAGGCGAATGCGTGGGGGTTGATGCAGTTGCTGCCTTCGACGGCGAAGACGCTGGCGAAGAGGCGCGGAGAGAAGCATTTTTCTACGAATGAGTTGTTGAATCCGTCGACGAACCTGGCGTTGGGGATTGTGGATTTGCGGCAGTCCATTGACCGGTATGGCGGGCAGGTGGAGTATGCGCTGGCGGCTTATAACGCTGGGGATACGCCAGTTCGGCAGTGGATTGCGATGAATGATTACAAGGATATTCCGGAGTGGGTGGAGTCGATTCCTTATACGGAGACGCGGGAGTATGTGCAGAGTATTTTGAGGAATCGGGAGATGTATCGGGCGATTTACGGGGGGAAGTGAATCGCCAGTAAAGACGGTAGTTTCGCGGTGTCGTGCACGGTTCAGACGGTGCCTTTTTACGGTGGACACGGACGGAAATTACGGTGATTTTCGCCGTGACGGTGGAGGACGGCTTTTACTCGTGGCGGAGGGCTACAACGGCATCCATTCGGGCGGCTCTGAGGGCGGGCAGGAAGCCGGAGACTATACCCACGAGAGCGAGGATGATGAAGGAGACGACCATCGTGCTGCCGGAGGCGCGGAGGATGATGTCGCCTTCGTGGTTGGCGGTCTTGTAGATGTCGGAGTAGAGGGGCATCGGGGGGACGAGATGCGCGGTGAGGGCGGCGATGGCCATTCCGGCGATTCCGGCGATGAAGGTGAGGACGAAGCTTTCGAGGAGGAACTGGGCGAGGATGTCGCGGCGGCGAGCGCCGAGAGCTTTCATGATGCCGATCTCGCGGGTGCGCTCGGTGACGGAGACGAGCATGATGTTCATGACGCCTACGCCGCCGACGGCGAGGGTCATGGCGCCGATAATGCCGAGCAGGACCTGCAGCGCGATCGAGAAGGCCATGATGCCTTTGGCGTCTTCGATGGTGTCCCATGTGTTGATGGCTTTTTCGTCGCGAGGGTCGAAGTGGTGGCGTTGTGCGAGGACCGCGCGGACGGCCTGGATGGCCTCTAAGTGCATGGCTGGGGTTGAGGGCATGAAGACGATGGAGCCGGGGTCGCGCTGCTGGCGGAGGGTCCGCATGAGGGGGAACGGGATGAAGACGTTTTCGTTGTCGGGACCGTTGTTGGAAGAGTCCTGAATCTTGTTGCGGAGGACTCCGATGACGGTGAAGGGCTGGCCTTCGACCATGACGGTTTCACCGACGGGTGGGAAGCCGTTGAAGAGCTGCTGGGCGGCATGAGCGCCGAAGATGATGACCTGACGCTGCTCGGAGAAGTCTGCGGGCTCGAAGAAACGGCCGGTTTCGACGTTGAGATTGCGCATGCGGCCGTAGGGGAGATCGATAGCCTTGGAGGAGATGTTGACGATCTTGGGACCGTACTTGACGGCGAATGAGTCGTCAGATTCGCGGGAGACTCCGCTTAGGAAGGGAAGCGAGTCGCGGACGGCTTCGGCGTCGCCTTCCTTGAGGTGAACCTTCTGGCCGGAACGTTCGCCGCCCGCCTGCATGGAGGTTTGGCCGCCCCAGATCATGACGATGTTGGAGCCGATTCCCTGAAAGCCGCGCAGGACTTCAGAGCCGACGCTGCGTCCGTAGCTGAGAAGCAGCACTACCGTAACCAAGCCCCAGATGATGCCGAGCATGGTGAGTCCCGAGCGCGTGCGGTTGCGATTGAGGGAGGCTAGCGATTGCGAGATGGCTTCTTTGAAGTTCATAAGGGCTTAGGGTCCAGGGCTTAGGGTCCAGAAGACGTTATTCGGTTCGGAGACATTCTATGGGGGTTAGGTTGGCGGCGCGGAAGGCTGGGTAGCTGCCGGCGAAGACGGTGATGGCAGCGAGGGTTAAGAGGGAGGAGACTATGGCTACTGTAGAGATGACGGGGTGTGGAACGAAGTCTGGTAGTGGGAGCGAGCGCAGGGCTATGCAGATGCCTATGCCGCAGATGAGGCCGACGCTGCCGCTGACGAGGGTGATGATGGCGGATTCGGCGAGGAACTGGCGGCGGATGTCGCGGGCGGTGGCGCCGAGGGCTTTGCGGACGCCGATCTCGCGGGTGCGTTCGGAGACGGCGACGAGCATGATGTTCATGACGCCGATGCCGCCGAGGGCGAGCGTAAGCAGCGCGACGGCGCCGAAGAAGAGTGTCATGGTGTGGAAGATGCGGTCGGTGAACTTGGCACCGGCGAGGGTGTCCCAGACCCAGAGGGCGTCGAGATCGAGTGGGTCGAAGTGGTGGCGGTCGGCGATGATCTGTCGGACCTGACGGAGGGCGGCTTCGTGCAGCTCCGGGCTGACGGGCTGGACGACGATGTCGTGCAGTTTGCCGATGACGTCTCCCTTATCAGAGGGCGGGAAGTCGCGCTCCATGGCGGAGAAGGGGACGAAGAGCTGGCTGTTGTCCGGGCCGGAGCCGTAGCTGCCGTTCTGTTTTTTGCTGGAGAGGACGCCGATGACGGTGTAGGGGTAGCCGGCGATCATGATGGCTTCGCCAATGGCGGGCTTGCCGGGGAAGAGCTGGCGGTTGGACTCGTTGCCGAGGATGACGACACGGGCGCCGGTGGTTTCATCCTGGTCGGTCATGAGGCGGCCTTGCTCAACGGTGAGAGAGCGGAAGTTCTGGTAGGAGGGCCAGGCGCCGCGGACAGCGCGGCTGGCGGCGTTCCACTGGCTGACCTCGCTGACGGTGCGGATGATCTCAGGCGAGACGTTTTTGATCAGTGGGGCGAGCTGCTGGATGGCGACGGCGTCGTCGGTTTTGAGGATTACATCGCGTCCGGCGGCATACCCGCCGGAGGGCATGTCGGTTTTGCCGCCGAAGCAGATGGCAATGTCTACGCCGATGGTCTTGAGGTGCTCTTTTTGGTCGATGCTGAAGCCGATGCCGAGGCCAACGAGAAGGATGACCGAGGTGATGCCCCAGATGATGCCGAACATGGTGAGAAAGCTGCGGAGCTTGGTCTCCCAGAGTGCGGCGAGCGTTTGTTTGAGGATCTCACGTAGAGGCATAGGGTTTTGCGGCCGGTTTTTGGGCTGGGTGAGATACGCAGATGGGGCGGCTGTGGTTCCGTTGAGTGTAGGGAGGCCGGTTCTGTAGCGTTCTGAGTTTTGCGGTGAGGTAGTTTTGAGGGGTTGGCTCTGATGAGGCGATATCCAATCCCCGTATGAGGCAGAATGGTATAAGCCTTTATTTTGCAAGGCGCGCCCGGATGGTGAAATCGGCAGACACAGCGGACTTAAAATCCGCAGACCAGAAACGGTCGTGGGGGTTCAAGTCCCCCTCCGGGCACCAAAGAACCAATCAGCTTAGAGTGGTAAGAGGGCAGTTAGGCGTCCGGTGCCGGTGGTAGGCCCCATCTCAGGAGAATCCATACTCTATCAGTCTCTCAGGCTCCCGGGCTTCGCTGGGAGCTTGCCCTGATCCTGCTTTTTCGATCGTACGATCCAAGTCCAGGCTAGCGCGACAGCGGACAGTGAAACGGTGAACTCCGCCCACATGAAAGAGATGTAGTCGCCAAGCACGCCAGCTCCTGGAACGTCTGGCTGCATGTTGCGTAGGGCCGGCAGACCAAAGATGAGGGCGATGCAGAGCGAGAGGGGTAAGAGGTTGATCTCGCCCGGTGATGCGGTGACGCGGAGAACCATGCCTCCGATGCTCATCGCAAGAAGGATCATCATGGCCATGACACCTACAGATACAGCCAAAACGTTGTTTGCTCGTCGAACAAAGATATGGGTATGCGTAAGTTTGTGTGTTCCGTCCCGAGAGACAACTCCGCTGAACTTGTATTGCGGAATTGAAGCCGAGATGTGCTCGGAGATCGGAATCGTTTCGTTATGATTGAGGTCGCTGGTTCCGATGATGAGGGGACCGCCGCCGACAGCATCGTCTACCTGACCGATCTCTGGCCCATTGAGGCTATCGACGGATCGAGCGGCCGGCGTAGTCAGCAAGAGATCGATATATGTGCTGTAGATATCAAATGGATACCTGTTGGGGTTGCCGGCGAGAATCGTTGTGGCATCGATCGGTGCGATTCGGGTGCCCTTAGGAAGTAGGATGGCCTGTTGTCCGGAGACGGAGTTCAATAGAAGTTTCAGGTTTGAGGCGGGCGTGTTCGTGTCGATGGCGAACCGGCCCATTGGAATGATTCGGATCCGTTCCGTAAGCAACTTCTTTGCTGTATCGATCGAGGTCACAGTTATGTTGAGCTGAACGAAATCGGCGGTGGGCGGCTTCTCCTGGATATCGAGTGCGCGTCTTTGCTCTTCCGTCAAGCCAAACCAAATCATCGTGCCATAGCTTGCCAGGATAAGAAATACAGCCGTTCCGCGAGCTATGTTGCTCCAGAGTTTCATGTGGATCATTCTCCGCGGCCATCGGTTGGAGGCTGCCCTTTTGGTGTCATGCGTCTCGCAACCATATTTAAATGGGATCGTGACGGCAAGCGACGTTACTTCGGACAGTATTAAGGAACACCCTGGGAGAATACTGGTAGATGTAACAGTTGCTGTCCTCTATCCATAGCGGAAAAGGGAAATATGTGCGGGCGATGTGCCGAGGTATATCCGCAGATATTGAACTGGCACCTAACATAGCTGACATTGCTCGGTGAATGAGCGATGGTTAATGCAAGTGTCGCGCGTGGTGAGTGTCGAGGGGTATCGGCACTCACTACAAACCTCCACTCAACGATGTCGTAGAAAGAGGATTCGCGCAACGGAATCTGCCGAAGAAGAATCGCCTTGGCTCGCTGCAGTTCCTCAGGCGAGACGTCCACTGTCCCCACCTGTTTGTCCAGGTTGTCAGTGGACCGGGCTCATCAACAAGATGTTCGAGGCTACGCGTTAGCACCGATAGATAGGTTCGGGCGCTTCCGGGGCGTCCGGAACCGCAACCCATATCTCAGAGCCTTGTCCCGGCAAAGAATGAATGCGGAAGGTTCCGCGAACGAGCTTGATCCGCTCTCTCATGCTTACAAGTCCAAGCC
>Ga0302305_1002282_pt1 | contig 10870 bp, 11 predicted proteins | sample III_Palsa_E2_3_FD_198764 | JGI IMG/M metagenome (GOLD analysis project Ga0302305, IMG submission 198764) | Peat permafrost microbial communities from Stordalen Mire near Abisko, Sweden - III_Palsa_E2_3 | ecosystem: Environmental > Terrestrial > Soil > Palsa > Peat permafrost | place: Sweden... | reverse complement strand
GTGAGGAAGCGCTCGATCGCATCGATCTGCAGTGCCGGATTGATCGCGTGCAGACGCGCTGCAGTCACCGCGACCTTGCTTTTGCCGTATTCGCCATCCAGCGCATGCAACTGACGATTGGTATTGGACACGCATATTTCGTCGGCGTCGATCAGGGTGAGCCGGCCGATGCCGCTGCGTGCCAACGCCTCGGCTGCCCAGGAACCGACGCCACCGATGCCGATCACGCAGACATGCCGCTGTGCCAGCGTATCGAGTGTGCCGACGCCGTACAGCCGCTCCACGCCCTGGAACCGCTCTTGGCCCTGGAACCGCTCGTTCGAAGCAGGCACCGACATCAACGGCGCCTCGACCGGACACGATTGCAACGATTCATCCGGATCCATTCCAACACTAGTTTTCATGGATGCCATTTTAGGCGATCGCCGTCCGGAAAGATCATGCGGCCAGCCTTGCTAACCGCGCATGTTTTGAATGCGCAGGATCGAATGGTTACGCTGGCGGTCTTTCAAGGGCCTGCTCGACAGGCTTTAAGGGAACCAACATGGCCAATACCATCCTGATCACCGATCACGCCGCCGTGCGGCAGATCCAGCTGAACCGGCCCGAGGTGCACAACGCCTTCGACGACGCGTTGATCGCCGAACTGACCAGCGCATTGCGCGAGGCCGGCCGCGACGAGGCGGTGCGCGCGGTGGTGCTCACCGGCGCGGGCGCGAGCTTCTCCGCCGGCGCCGACCTCAACTGGATGCGCGGCATGGCGAGCGCCAGCGAGGCGGAGAACTTCGCCGATTCGCTGCGCCTGGCCGAGCTGATGCGCACCTTGCAGTTCCTTCCCAAACCGACCATCGCCCGCGTCAACGGCGCGGCCTACGGCGGCGGCATCGGGCTGGTCGCCTGCTGCGATATCGCGATCGGCGTCGACACTGCCAAATTCGGCCTCACCGAGGTCAAGCTCGGGCTGGTGCCGGCGGTGATCTCGCCGTACGTGATCCAGGCGATTGGCCTGCGCCAGGCGCGGCGACTGTTCGTCACCGGCGAGATCTTCGGCGCCGACACCGCACAACGCATCGGCCTGCTGCATCGCGCGGTCGCCGGCGAGGCACTGGACGAAACCGTAGCGGCCAGCGCCGCCCTGCTCGCCAAGGCTGGCCCGCTCGCGCAGGCGGAAGCCAAGCAGCTGGCGCTGCGCATGGCCGGCCTTGATGCCGCGAACGCCGAACGTGTCGATCGCGACAACGTCGCCCTGATCGCCCGCTTGCGCGTCTCCGCCGAAGGGCAGGAAGGCCTGACGGCGTTCCTGGAAAAACGCAGCCCCCGCTGGATCGGCTGATCCTTTACCTCATCAACCGACGCAGGTACTCCACATGATCGACCATATCGGCATCCCGGTAAGCGACTACGCGCGCAGTAAGGCGTTCTATCTCGCCGTGAGCACGCCCATCGGCGCCGCGCTAGTGATGGAGGTGCCACCCGAATTCATCGACGGCAAGCACGCGGCCGGCTTCGGCCGCCACGGCAAGCCCAGCTTCTGGATCGGCGATGGCGAAGAATCGATCGGCAAGGTGCATGTGGCCTTCACCGTGGACAGCCGCGCCGCGGTGGACGCCTTCCATGCCGCCGCGCTCGCCGCTGGCGCCACCGACAACGGTGCCCCGGGCCTGCGTCCGCACTATCACGAGCACTACTACGGCGCCTTCGTGATCGATCCGGACGGCCACAATATCGAGGCGGTCTGCCACGCGCCGGAATCCGCGACGTGAACCCGGCATTGCAATGCGCAGAATGACTGCGGCAGTGCCTGCCCAACGTCGGTTTGCTGCAACGCGCATCGGCCGCAATGCGACAATCTGCTAGTTTGGGCGGTCTTCCGACGATGCCAACCGCCTCTCGTACGCCCACTGAAGGAACTCCATGTTCGAGCGCGTCCTGATTGCCAACCGCGGCGAGATCGCCTGCCGGGTGATCCGCACCTGCCGCCGGCTCGGCATCCATACCATTGCGGTGTATTCCGAGGCGGACGCCGATGCGCAGCACGTGCGCCAAGCCGACGAGGCCTGGCCGATCGGCGGCCCGCGCCCGGCCGATTCGTATCTGCGCGGCGACACGATCCTCGAGGTGGCGAAGAAGAGCGGCGCGCAGGCGATCCATCCCGGCTACGGCTTTCTCTCCGAGAACACCAGCTTCGCTCGCGCCTGCCTCGAGGCGGGCATCGCCTTTATCGGGCCGAAGCCGGCCAGCATCGATGCGATGGGTTCCAAGGCGGCCGCCAAGGCGCTGATGGAACAACATGCCGTGCCACTGGTGCCGGGTTATCACGGCGACAATCAGGAGCCCACCCACCTCGCAGAGCAGGCGCGCACCACCGGCTTCCCGTTGATGATCAAGGCGGCCGCCGGCGGTGGCGGCAAAGGCATGCGCATCGTGCGCGGCGAAGCCGAATTCGCCGACGCACTCGCCTCGGCCCAGCGCGAGGCGGCCGGCGCGTTCGGCGATACCCGGGTGATCCTTGAGCGTTACGTCGAACATCCGCGACATATCGAATTTCAGGTGTTCGGCGACACATACGGCCAAGTCATCCATCTGAACGAGCGCGAGTGCTCGGCGCAGCGGCGCTATCAGAAGGTGCTGGAGGAAACGCCCTCGCCGTTCCTCGACGCCGCCCGACGCAAGGCGATGGGCGAAGCTGCGGTCGCAGCGGCAAAGGCGGTGGACTATGTCGGCGCCGGCACGGTGGAATTCATCGTCGCGGCAGACGGCGAATTCTTTTTCATGGAAATGAACACCCGGCTGCAGGTCGAACATCCGGTCACCGAGGAAACACTGGGACTGGACCTGGTCGAATGGCAGCTGCGCGTCGCTGCCGGCCAGCCGCTGCCGCTGACGCAGGAACAGGTGCATGCGCACGGCCACGCGATCGAAGTGCGGCTGTATGCCGAAGACCCGGAGCAGAACTTCCTGCCCGGCTCGGGCAAGCTACAGATGCTGCGCCTGCCCGCGCCATCGAAGCATGTACGGCTCGACGGCGGCGTTATCGAAGGCGACACGGTGACGATCTTCTACGATCCGATGATCGCCAAGTTGATTGTCTTCGATGCCACCCGCACCGAGGCGCTGCAGCGACTGCGCGATGCGCTGGCGCAATCGGAAATCGTCGGACCGAAATCGAACATCGCCTTTCTCGAGCGACTGGCGCGACATCCGGTGGTAGTCGAGGGCCGCATCGACACCGGCTATCTCGATCGCCATCTCGACGAATTCCTCGCCGGCGAACTCGAACCTTCCGACATCGTGCTGTTCGCCGCTGCCACCGGCGTGCTGCTGCACGACGAACACGCGACGGCAAATCAGGCAACCACAGCCGGCGATCCGCATTCGCCGTGGTCGCGCAACGACGCCTGGCGCGTCGGCCATGCGGGCAAGCGCATCGTCGCGCTGACCCTGCACCAGACGCGCTACGAAATCGAGGCGCGCGGCCACAGCGGCGACTATGAACTACATCACCACGATACCCGCTGTGAGGTACGCGGCGCCCGCCTCGGCCACGACACGCTGAGCGCCCGCTTCGACGGCGAGGCACGCCGGATTCCACTGCGCGTCGATACACGTCACGTGCTGCTGCACGACGCCGACGGCCAGCGCTACAGCTTCGAGCGCGCGCCGGCGTATGCCTGGGAATCGAAAGACGCCGTCGGCGGCAACCAGGTCACCGCGCCGATGCCCGGCCGCATCGTGCTGGTCAAGGCCAAGCCCGGCGACCAGGTCGAGCAAGGTCAGGAACTGCTGGTGATGGAGGCGATGAAGATGGAACTGGCGTTGAAAGCGCCGCGCGCCGGCACCATCGAAAGCATCAGCGCGGCGCAAGGCGAATTCGTCGAGGCGGACGCGGTGCTGGTGCGGTTCGCTGCATCCGACTAGCCCTGATCACGGAAACCGAAAGCACGCCGCTCCCGGCCTTACTCCCACGAAAGCACGCCACGCCATGAATACTCCCGCACTTGCCACCGATCACGTACGCATCGTCGAAGTCGGCGCCCGCGATGGCTTGCAGAACGAGAAGGCGCTGCTGCCGACCGCGCTGAAGATCGAGCTGATCGATCGGCTCTCAGCGACCGGGCTCAGCACGATCGAGGCGACCAGCTTCGTCAGCCCGAAGTGGATTCCGCAGCTGGCCGACGCGGCGGAAGTGTTCGCCGGCATCCGCAAGGCGCCAGGCGTCAGCTATCCAGTGCTGGTGCCGAACGAACAAGGCTATCTGCGTGCACGCGCAGTCGACGCGCGCGAAGTGGCGATCTTCACCGCCGCCTCGGAGGCCTTCAGCCGCAAGAACACCAATGCCTCGATCGAGGAATCGATCGAACGCAGCGTCGCGGTGATCGAGCATGCGCAGGCCGACGAGGTGAAGGTGCGCGGCTACATTTCCACCGTGCTCGGCTGCCCGTATCAGGGCGAGGTGCCGGTGAGCGACGTGGTGCGCGTGGCGGTGCGGCTGTACCAGCTCGGCTGCTATGAAATTTCGCTGGGCGACACGATCGGCGTCGGCACGCCGGCGAAGGCACGCGCGATGCTGCACGCAGTGGCGCAGGAAGTACCGATCGAAATGCTTGCCGTGCATTTCCACGACACCTACGGCCAGGCGCTGGCGAATATCCTCAATTGCCTTGAGGAAGGTGTGCGCGTGGTCGACAGCGCGGTCTCCGGCACCGGCGGCTGCCCGTATGCGAAAGGCGCCACCGGCAACGTGGCCAGCGAGGATGTGGTGTACATGCTGCACGGCATGGGCATGCGCACCGGCATCGACCTGGACAAGCTGGTCGAGACCGGCGCCTGGCTGGCCGCGCAGCTGCACAAGGAAACCGCCAGCCGGGTCACCAGGGCGCGCACTGCTGCGGCCTGATACGCTCGCAGGAGTCTATGCAGCAACGCTTGGCTCGCTTGGAACTCCGACGGAGCGAGCCCGATGTCAGCAATCCATGATTTGCATTTCGGGGCCTTCCTGCATCTTGTAACCGACAATTATCATGACAGCCCACCCCGCGATGCCCGTTGAAACTTATGTCGCCTCTGCCGGCACGGCATGCCCGGTATGTGAGAGCCAGGAACTAGACCGAGCGCCTGCTTGTGATTCGGCACCCGGAAAACTCACTGCCTGGGTGGGATGTGAAACTTGTCGTCATGTGTGGCAAGAAACCTACACGCTGTATGGCTACGATGGGCTTAGACACTCACCGATCAGGAGCCAGTCATAAGTGCAGCATCTTGCTGTAATGCCTCCGCTAACCATTCATTCAAGCGAATATCTCTAACACCACTTAATTCAGATGATCGAGCGTATGACCGAGGCCTTCACGATTCGTCCGATCGAGCCGCGCGACGACGTTGTCGTAGCCGCGATCATCCGCACCGTGATGCCGGAATTCGGCGCCAGCGGCCCAGGCTTCGCCATTCACGATGCCGAGGTCGACGCCATGTCCGCGGCTTATGCGCGGCCGCGCTGCACTTACTTCGTGATCGCCCTGGAAAATAAAGTAATCGGCGGCGGCGGCATCGCCCCACTCGAGAACGGGCCTCCCGACGTGTGCGAACTGCGCAAGATGTATTTCCTGCGCGAAGCGCGCGGCCTCGGCGCCGGCCATGCGCTCATGCTGCGCTGCCTGGAGAGTGCGCGCACTCACGGCTTCGCCCGCTGCTACCTGGAAACGCTGACCGGCATGGATGCGGCACAGGCGCTGTACGCGCGCCACGGCTTCACCCGGCTGGAGCAGCCGATGGGTGGCACCGGCCACTTCAGTTGCGACCGCTTCTTCATTCGTGATCTTTGAGGCCACGCCATGAACGCCAACGATCCGCGCATCGATGCCTACATCGCCAAGTCGGCCGAGTTCGCCCGGCCGATCCTCGCGCATATCCGCGAGGTAGTGCATGCGACCTGCCCCGAGGTGGAGGAAGGCATCAAATGGGGCGTGCCGTTCTTCAACTATCGCGGGGCATCGATGTGCATGATGGCGGCCTTCAAGCAGCATTGCGGCTTCGGTTTCTGGCTGTACAAAGAGGTGGTCGGTGGGAACGCCGAAGAAGGGCTGCCTGAAAAAGGAATGGGCCAGTTCGGCAAGCTCGCTTCGGTCAAGGACCTGCCGTCGCGCAAGGAGCTGAACGCCTACATCCGCAAGGCGATGGCGCTGAACGAGGCTGGCGTAAAAATGAAACGTCCGGCTTCCGCGCCGAAACCGCCGCCGGTGCTGCCCGATGACCTCGCCGCCCTGTTCACGCAGAAAAAGCACGCCGCGGCGCGCAAGCACTATCAGGCCTTCAGCCCCGGCCATCAGCGCGAATACGTGCAATGGATCAACGAGGCGAAGACCGACGCCACCCGCCAGAAGCGTATCGCCACGACGCTGGAGTGGCTGGCCGAAGGCAAGTCGCACAACTGGAAATATAAGAGCCTGAACCCATGATCCGCATTGCCCGCGACGACGATGCCGACGCGATCCATGCGATCTACGCGCCGATCGTGCGCGACAGCGCGATCACGTTCGAAACCGAGATTCCAACGACTGAAACCCTTCGCGAGCGGATGCGCGCCAAGCTGCAGCACTATCCCTGGCTGGTCTGGGAAGAAGCCGATGAGGTGCTCGCCTACGCCTACGCTGGCCGCTTCCGCGAACGCGCCGCCTACGACTGGATCGCCGAAACCTCGATCTACGTGCATGCCGCCGCGCGCCGCCGCGGCATCGCGCGCCAGCTCTATGACGCCCTGCTCGAGGTGATGCGCATGCAGGGCATCAACCAGGCCGTCGGCGTGATCACCCTGCCCGGCGAAACCAGCGTGGCGATGCACGAGGCGATGGGTTTCGAGCCGGCCGGCGTGTGGCGCCAGGCTGGCTACAAGCTGGGCCGCTGGTGGGATGTCGGGGTGTGGCAGAAGACGTTGCAAGCGCCGCGGAATCCGCCGACACCGCTCGTGCATTTCGCACAGATTCCGCCATCCGTACTATCGTGGCGAATGCAGTCGTAACTTTCGCCGAGCATCAGGGGAAGCTTCAAGGATGACACCAGTTGAATTGCCAGGCGGCACGGCACGCCGATCCATCCGCGCTATCGTCCTGGCAGCGTTGCCACTACTGCTGGGTTTCGTTCTTTTTCTGTGCTGGTCGGGTAGCCATGTCTTGATGCCGACGCGCATCGGCTGGGTGATGATGGGATTGGATACCCCCTCGCATTACCTCAGCTGGCAATTTTTCCGACACACGCCCTGGTTGCAATGGCCGCTCGGCGCGAATCCGGCTTACGGCAGCGACGCGCCCAACAGCATCGTGTTTGCCGACACGATTCCGCTCTTCGCATTCTTTTTCAAGCTATTTTCGGTTTGGCTGCCAGCCGATTTCCAATATATCGGACTCTGGATTGCCTGCTGCTTCGTATTGCAGGCCTGGTTCGCCCATAAGTGGCTGAGCCAAGCCGGCGTCGGATACTGGCCGGCACTCCTTGCAAGCGGACTGTTCGTATGCGCACCGCTGTTTCTGATACGCACCTATCTGCACCCCGCCCTTACCGCGCAGTGGACTTTGCTGGCAGGCTTCTGTCTCTATGGCCGACCGACCTTCAACTCCCGGCGGTGGCTTTTATTGCTGGTGCTGACGACGCTGATCCATGCCTACCTGCTCTTGATGCTGGCCGCCTTGTGGACCGCTGATCTGGTCAAGCGGCGCTGGCTACAGGAATCGAGCTGGAAGGATATCGGCTTGAATGCCGCGACCACCGGATTGGCCGTTGGACTCGTGATGTGGGCGACGGGCTATTTCTATGCCGTCGCAACAATCACTCAATCGTTCCATGTCTACGCCAATCTCCTGGCACCGCTCTGGCCCGGCGTGAAGGGCGCTTGGTCTTCGCTAATAAGTGACCATATAGGCCCGATTTCTCTAGCCCCCCTTGCTAACTTGCTGGTGCTGAATACTCAACCTGCGGCCGACGAAGGTTTCGCGTATGCGGGGCTGGGAATCATTCTGTTGGCTATTGCGGTCGTGCCGACCTGTTTATTTATCCGGAAACGCGCGCACGGCATCGATAACAAACCCTCGCGCTGGTTGTTCGCCTCGGCTGCTTGTCTAGCGATGGCCATCTACGCCTGGGGACCTCACGTCTACACGGGCTCGACAATAGCTTTCTCCTATCCGACTTCGGATGTGGCTGACCGTATTTACAATGTATTCCGGGCCGCTGGAAGAATGATCTGGCCACTTTGGTATCTTGGCCTTTTCGGAGTCATCTGCACACTCGCATATCGATTGCCACGATCATGGCTCGTTGGCCTGCTATCGCTGGCCATGCTGATTCAAATGGCTGATCTATGGGGCATGGCGAAATGGAATCGACATGACCTCCATCAGCATGAGGCATGGAATCCAACACTGGCATCACCACTCTGGAAGCTATTCGCCACGCGTTACAGGAGGTTGGTTTTTATGCCCAATGCAAGTGTGCCTCAAGGAATACTTACTTGGCTGCCTGCCTACAAAGAACTTACCAATTTCGCCGCACAGCGGGGTATGTCCATCAATAGCGCCTACACGGCGCGCATGGATCCGGTCATTTATGAGCGACAGCGATCGCGGCGTACCTCGATGTTGCTAGCCGGCCAGAGCGAGCCAAACACTATGTATGTGCTCGAAGACGATCCGCTATGGAACAAATTGGCATGTTCCACTCCATCGCCCTTGACCGTGGGTCGGGTCGATGGCAAGCAGATCATTGCCCCCGGCTGGGACCGACAAGCAGCCATGGCAGCAGGCATGCAGCTCGCCACCTGCACCTTGCCGCACTAGCGAATTAGGGACACCCGCAGGTTCAGCGCCATCGGGAGCTGCGCTACCATTACGCTTTTATGCTGGCGGGAACCCCACATGCAGCTCGATCAGGTCAAGGCGATCATCACCGGCGGCGCATCCGGTCTCGGCCATGCGGTCGCGCAGCGCATCGTTGCGGACGGCGGCAAGGTGGCGCTGTTCGACGTCAGCGAGGAGAAGGGCCAACAGGCCGCGCAGGCGTTGGGTGATGCGGCACGCTTCTTCCGTACCGACGTGACCTCGGAGGACGGCGTGGCCGCTAACGTGACCGCTGCGCGCGACGCGCTGGGCGGGCTCAATGTGGTGGTGAACTGCGCGGGCATCCTCGGCGCAGGGCGCGTGCTCGGCAAGGAAGGCGCGATGCCGCTCGCGCATTTCGCCGGCACGGTGATGGTGAACCTGGTCGGCAGCTTCAACGTAGCCAAGGCCGCCGCCGCGCTGATGCAGCACAACGATGCCGGCGAAGATGGCGAGCGCGGCGTGATCGTCAACACCGCCAGCGTCGCCGCCTATGAAGGCCAGATCGGCCAGGCCGCGTACGCCGCGTCCAAGGGCGGCGTGGTCGGCATGACCCTACCGATGGCGCGCGAGCTGGCGCGCTTCGGCATCCGCGTCAACACGATCGCGCCGGGCATCTTCTGGACGCCGATGGTGGACGGCATGCCGCCGCAGGTGCAGGAATCGCTGAATGCGTCGATCCCGTTCCCGCCGCGGCTGGGCAAGCCGGACGAATACGCCGCCACGGTGGCCTTCATTCTCGGCAATCGCTATATCAACGGCGAAACGATCCGCCTCGACGGCGGCGTGCGACTGGCGCCGAAGTAAGCCGCGTCACGCTCCCGCCAACGGGAGTTCGCCCAAGCTCAAGGAGACGATCTTGTCCATCGACAGCCAACCCTTCGCCGAGTCTTTCCCGCCGCAGCCCCGGCGTGCGCGCAACGTTCCCGGGCGCGTAGCGCTGGTACTGGGGCTGGTCATCGTCCTGGTGAGTACGCTGCAACAGCTCATGAGCTTGATGGTTCCCTACCTCATGCGGCACTTCGCCCTGACTGCCGCCAGCGTGGGCTGGCTGTTCCTTCCCTTCATGGTGCTCGACGCCCTGCTCGGCATTATCGCGGTCGCGTTCGGCATCGTCGGACTGACCCGTCCGAACCTGCCGCGCGGCGCCGCGGCCGCAGGCACCGCGCTCGGTGGCCATGCTTTGTTGTCCGTCACCGTATTCGGCATCACCTCCCTGGTGCGCGTGCTCTTCTGACCGGCGCGGTGCGCCTCTCTCTCCTCCAACCAGCCACGAATCCTTCCATGAAAGCTTCCGACACCAAGAAAGGCAACGTCGTCGAGCACGACGGCACGGTCTACCAGGTCCGCGACATCGAACGCAGCTCGCCTTCCGCGCGCGGCGGCAATGTCACCTTCCGCTTCACTCTGTATTCGATTCCGGGCGGACGCAAATACGATCTCAGTCTGCGCGCCGACGATGACCTGCGCGAGATGGACCTGGTGCGCCGCGCCGCCAACTTCTCCTACATGGATGACGGCGCTTTCGTCTTCATGGACGCCGAGGACTACACCCAGTACGTGCTCTCGCCCGAGCTGGTCGGCGACAACGCCGGCTACATCGTCGAAGGGGTGGAAGGCTATTACGTGCAGACCATCGACGATGCCCCGGTGGCGTTGCAGGTACCGTCCAGCGTGATCCTCACCGTGATCGACACCGCGCCCGAGATGAAAGGCTCCAGCGCCACCAAGCGCAACAAGCCGGCCAAGCTGCACACTGGCATCGAGATTCAGGTGCCGGAATACATCAGCAATGATGAGAAGGTTTGGGTCAGCACGCTGACGGGGGAGTTTGCTGGTCGAGCATGAGGCGCTTGCGACAGTCCGGGGGGACTGTCGCGCCGAATGCGAGGGGCGAGGCAGGAGGCCGAACGTGCAGCGCTCCATGCACGGCTACTTGCCTCCGCCCATCGACTAAGCATGGTTGTTGCTGGTTGATTGAAGAGCGTTCACCCTCGTTGGTCTGA
>Ga0302305_1002267_pt1 | contig 10892 bp, 7 predicted proteins | sample III_Palsa_E2_3_FD_198764 | JGI IMG/M metagenome (GOLD analysis project Ga0302305, IMG submission 198764) | Peat permafrost microbial communities from Stordalen Mire near Abisko, Sweden - III_Palsa_E2_3 | ecosystem: Environmental > Terrestrial > Soil > Palsa > Peat permafrost | place: Sweden... | reverse complement strand
CTCACTCGGATTCCGGTAAAGATAACCACACCCTCACTGCTCTTTGAATCTGTCAAAGCTTGTTGGATTCTGCTGTTGATTCCAGCCCTGCGGTACACGAAGGGGAGAGCTTTGATTATAGGCGACTAGCGGCAACCCATGCGAACCCATGGGCCGTCAAACTTGAGCTTTCGCCTTTAATCGGTAATTTGCCAGCAGAAGTTTTCTCCGCTCCATCAGCAGAAAAGCCCTCTTGCGGGCAGACAGTATCCCCTTCGCCATTACTGTTTGACGTAGGGCGCTGTAAGGGTGAGCAGGTCGGCGTTTTTTAAGAAGCTTGTAAGCGTTGCGGCCAGGCGCGGTTCCATCGCATTTGCGGGTGTCATCGTATCCAGGCTCTCAACCTTGAGCATCACGGGGATCGGCCGGGTCGTATCTGATTGAAGAGGAACGCCACGATGCGGGCGCGCGTAGATCACGGTGACATGCTGGCTGGTTTCCGAGTACTGCCGGCACGCGCCGTTGTCACAGACTGTGGACGCTTCGAGCTCCTGGGTCGCGCCGTCGTTATACGTTGCGGCCGTCAATTCTACCGGGCCCCCCGCCGTCGCAGCCACAATCTGTCCATGCCAGGTCGGATCTTCTCCCCGCGCGATATGGCATACCTCGGCATCATGCACAGTCTGCGGCGAGACACCCAGCATCACGTGCGCGCCCGGAACCCCGTTCACCGTGGGCTCCGCGTACTCTCCCCAGCTGTAGACCAGTATTCCGAACTGCTTTTCATCCCACGTGCGCTCGAGGGCAAAGTCGCCGATATGTTGGGGTAAGGTGGCCGGCACCTGAGCTGCTAGCCGCGCGGCATCCATGCGACGTTCATGCAGGACATCCACGCCGAAGACAGCGGCCATCACCAACACGGCTGTGACCCGTAAAAACAAAGAGGCTTGCCTCTGGCGGGTGTTCGACGGGGAAACGGGATCGACATGCCGCTCGGGCGCCGGTTGTGTCGTCGTGTCCGGGTCGTTGCGCAGCTTGTTGGCGACGGTAAAGAAAACGGCCAGAGCGCACATGAACAGGCACCCGCCGATGACATAGTCGGCGATCTTGGCGTGATGCTGCAGCCAGGGGTAGGGCAGCGCGATCTTGTAATAGACCACCAGGAGGCAGAGGCGAAGGAAGTTGAACAGGTATCCGAGCAGGACGGCCCCGACGACGATTGGCGCGTAGACATACCAGCGGAAGCGGTAGAGATAGCTGACAACGACGGCGGCCAGCCCCAGCGTAATCGCGCCGCGAATCCCGTTGCACCCGGGAGCGATAAACATCCCAAACTCCGGCGTAAACATCAGCCGAAGTTTGTCCTGCGTCAGCTGCTGGCCGAGGGCATGTGCCCACGCCCTGGCCACGGTCGCCGAGGCGTGCTGCAAGGGCAGGTCTATAAGCCGACTAAACGTCTGGGGCACGGGGATGACGGCCCACATGAAGAGCACAGGGAACCAGGCTGCCTTGAGCAGGCGTATGCCTCCGAACAGCAGCACTAATCCGGCTGCGTAGATCACGGCAACCAGCGGCAGCGGCGGAAGCTGCAGCAGCCAGTTCTTATTGATGGTGACGATGAGCAGCGTCTGGTCGCGCAGGAACATCAGCGCCGCGGACCCAGCCAGAACGGCGAACCCCCACCAGGATCCATTCGTCTCCCAATTGAGGCTCTTCCAGGCACGCAGAATCAACAGATAGCAGACGAGGGGAACCACCATACCCATGGATTTGAGGTCATCGGTGGTCCAAATGCCATAGAGGGCCTGTACGGACGGCCAGATAGTGAGCAGGCCGGCAAGGGCACACAGGGATGCCAGCACAACGACAGTTCGAGACTGGAAGGTGCGGGACAGCGGTGGCGACGAGAGGGTAGTGGGCACAGACTTCAGCGTCCCTTTCGGGGCATGGCGCAACACAAAAACTCGGAAGTAGTTCTACATTTTATGCAGTAAAAGCGCAGAACTTATTGATTCTTCGGCGCTTTACGTGCGCGAATACGGGTGCGCACGTTGGAAATGGCGTAGGCGCCACCAGCCAATCCCGCCAAGATCAGAGTGGGATTCTCCGGTGAATCATCACATCCACCCTGGGCGCGAGCCGGAATAGCCGCGATCATTGCAAATGCGAGAGCAGTGAGGAGAAAGGTCTTCTTCATTGGGAGATCCTATTTCCGCCGCGACCCGGGGGCCCTTGGCTGTAAACGATAAATTGAGTCCGCCCCGCTGACTCTCCAGCTTTTGAGATGCACATGCGAGGCGTACAGGTATAGTTCTCACCCAAGAATATAGGGCATGCGGGGGGGAAGTCAACGATTCTCTCAGTCGGACTACACCTTAAGCCATACCCAATCGTCTACAACCTAACCCCTTTTCGCTGCATCAACGGGGCCAGCCGATCGGGCTGTAAAATCAACGGTTGTACCCGGAGCATCCGGCAGTCTTCAGGAGGTTGTGAACACCATGGCATCGGCAATGGCAGGGATGGAGGGCCTTTCGGGCGTATATGACGGACTTAAGGTGCGCATGAACAGCTCGGTGGATGACTTCCGAGCGAACCTCGTAAGCGTCCGCACCGGTCGCGCATCGGTCCACATGCTGGACGGGATCCGTGTTGACTACTATGGTACCGAGACTCCAATTTCGCAGGTTGCGCAGATCACTACCCCCGAAGCGAACCTGATTCTGGTTCAGCCTTGGGAGCAAAGCCTGGTCACGGCCATCGAAAAGGCCATCCGCACCAGCCAGCATGGCTTCAACCCCATGCACGACGGCAAAATCATCCGGGTGCCCGTTCCGCCGATGACGGAAGAGCGCCGCAAGGATACGGTCAAGCTGCTGGCGGGGACGGTCGAAGACCACAAAACGTCGATCCGCAACATCCGCCGCGAAGGCAACGAGGCCGTCAAGAAGGCCGCCAAGGACAAGCTGATCTCCGCCGACGACGAAAAGCGCGCCAACGCCGAGATCCAGGAACTCACCGACTCGGAGATCAAACGCATTGAGGACCTTTTCCGCGCCAAGGAAAAAGAGATCCTGACGATCTGAGTCAAGAGACACAGGAGCGGGGGAAGGGCGCACAGGTTGCGCCCTTTCGTGGGTTAGTCGTGACCGCCGGCGCTCAACACCGCGTCGGCGATGGCCGCAGCTTCCTGTGCGACCTGCAGATCGTGCACCCGCAGCACGTGGGCTCCAGCGAGGATGGCCGCAACATTCGCGGCCGCGGTGGCAATCCGGCGAGCCTCGGCGGGCTCCGCCTTGGTGCGCTGCAAGGGTTTGACCGCTTCGCCGAGAAATCCTTTGCGTGAGAGGCCGACGAGCAGTGGCCTGCCCAGCTCGCGCAACCGCCCAAGCCGAGCCAGCAGGGCAAAGTTTTCCGCGCCGCGTTTACCGAAGCCGAACCCAGGATCGGCGACGATGCGCTCGGTACGAATCCCCGCAGCCTCAGCCTGCGCCAATTGCTCACAGAGGCTGGCAAAGACTACCGGCATCACCGCGTCGCCGTCGAGTCCAGGCAACGTCTGCCACTCCCCGGAGCGACCGCGCGCATGCATCAGAACCAGGCCGCATCCGCTCTGGGCGACGGCCTTCGCCATCGACGGATCCCAGGTGAGGCCGGAGACATCATTGATGATCTCCGCGCCGGCGCGCGCCGCAGCCCTCGCCGTATCTGCGTGGTAGGTATCGACGGACACCACGGCGTCGGGCCGTTCGCGCAACAGTTGTTCCATCACCGGCAGCAGCCGTGCCTGCTCCTGCTCGCTGGTAATGGGCGTAGCGTTCGGCCGCGTGGATTCGGCACCGAGATCCACAATATCTGCGCCTGCATCGACAGCCTCAATCGCCGTTGCGACGGCCAGCTTGATGGCTGCGGCAGGAGGTCGCAGGCCAATCGTTCCGCGTGCGCTCAACAATCCATCGCCTGAAAAGCTGTCGGGCGTCAGGTTGACGATGGCCATCAGGAGCGTACGTTGGCCCAGCGCCAGCTTGCGCGTGCGCAGCTGCCACTCAAAGTGCGGCCTATAGTTGCTGCGGTTCATCGGCTCGGTCCCAGCTTCGATCAACGGTTTGAGCTCGTCCACTTTACCGCGCAATTGTAGGCCTCCTCGAGCAGGGCGCTATAAAAAGTTGCACCAATTCTGTAGACTTGCGCCATGCAAATCTCTGCGCAAATTGCACTGATTTTGTTGCTTTTTATCGCAGAGATGCGGCCTTGGTCTGCGCGCGCACAGGAGGTGCCGTCCGCTCCTGCTGCTGCAACGTTCGTTCACCCTGCCTATCCTAACGGCTTGACCACGGCGCTCGGCCAACAGATCGAAACGCTACTAGCGGACCCGTCTGTGTCCCGCGCGCACTGGGGCATCGCCGTCACCACGCTCGATGGCACACCCCTCTATGGGCACGATGAGGGCAAGCTCTTCCGGCCAGCCTCCAACAACAAAATCTTCACCACGGCCACCGCGATGGCACTCGTCGGGCTGAACAAAACCTTCGACACGCGGATCTTCGGCAAGCTCGACCCCACCACCGGAACCGTCACCGGCGACCTGACGCTGTTCGGCGGCGGCGACGCCAACTTTGGTGCCGACGATCTCCCGTATGCATCGCGCTCGGAAAGTGTGCCCACCCCAACGCAGCCGCCAGCGCTCACCGATCTCGCCTCCCTCGTCGACCAGCTTGTCGCCAAAGGAGTCAAGCGCATCACCGGCGATATCGTCGGCGACGACACGCTCTTTCCCTACGAACCCTACGCGGAGTCCTGGGCGCAGGACGACCAGGTGTGGGGTTTCGGTGCTCCGGTCAGCGCGCTCAGTATCGCCAACAATCAGCTCGAGCTCGTCATCACACCTCTCGGGGTGCGCCCTTCGCCCGGTCATGGATTTCCGGTCAACGCGACCGTGCAACTTAAACAGAATGTGCCCTACTACAAGGTGCAGGCCGAGGTGGAAACTGTCGATGCAGACCAGGCTGGAATCCAGGTGGAACGGCTGCCGGGCTCGCGAGTGATTCGCGTGTATGGCTCCGTCGCGGCCAGCACTCACCCGGACGTAGAAGAGGTCGCGATCGCCGATCCTGCGGAGTATGCAGCGATGGCCCTGCGAGAGATGCTGTTACAGCGTGGCATTGTGGTCACAGGCAGAGCTCGGGCGAAGCACCAAAAGCCAAACGACTCGAGCAGCTATCGCACCCAAGTCCTTACGCCTGACCCATGCGACACGATGAATATCGCGGGGGGCACGTGCACAGCGGACTGCGATGCTCCGTCCACTCCTTCCGGTGCAATGCTCGCGTCGCATACTTCCGCGCCGCTTGGCGAAGACGTCGTGCTCACCAACAAGATCAGCCAGAATCTTCATGCCGAGCTCCTGCTCCATCACCTCGGGCTGCAAGCCTCTTGTGGAGACGGTTCAACGCTCGCGGGAGCGGGTTACATTCGAACTTACCTGTCCCACGCTGGCCTCGACCCCGATGACTTCTTCTTCCTGGATGGCTCCGGCTTGAGCGATCACGACCTAGTCGCACCGCGCGCCACGGCAACATTTCTCGCCTATGTCGCGAAGCAGCCGTGGTTCGCGCAGTGGAAGGCATCGTTGCCTGACGCTGGCGCGAACGGCTCGCTGATCCGCCGCTTTCCGGATCCACCGGTGAAGGGACACGTCTTCGCCAAGACAGGAACGTTAGGCGAGTCGCGAGCGCTTTCCGGCTACCTCGACGCGGCCAGCGGCCGCACTGTCATCTTCTCTGTCATGGTCGACGACCACACGCCGGCGACCTCAGCTGACCGCGCCACCATGGACAAGATCGTCGCGGCGATCGCCGCTACGCAGTGAAGGACTATCTCGGCGTGTGTATCTTGATGTACTCCCGCAGCTGCAGGTTCAGGTCCAGCGCCTTGGTGACGCCGGTATCCATCATGCGGAGCCAGTCGCTGGCGGGTTCTTTCAGCTCGGCCATATTTAGCAGATAGCTGGTTTGCACAATGATCTCGAGTGCATTGGAGAGGTCATGTGCGAGGCGCCGGATCTCCAGCGCAAGTGCTTCGGGAATCTGCTGTTGCGCGACCGGCTGGTTCTTGGTCGATGGCTCACTCATAGGGCTCCGTACCGCTCCTCTTAAAGGTTAGTGAGTTGGACGATGTATCCTGCGCACAGGATTCGCCCAGTGTACCTTGAGCTTCCCGCCTTCGCGCAACCCTGCCGCGAGCCCGCGACCATTGACAGCCAGCGCCCGCTCTGGGAGACTAAGACTTCACGCAGTTCGCTCGGCTGGATTCAGCAGTGGCCTCTGATTGTGAGCCGAAATGGCGGAATTGGCAGACGCGCGTGGTTCAGGTCCACGTTCTCGCAAGGGAGTGGAGGTTCGAGTCCTCTTTTCGGCACCAAACTTTTAGATTGAACGCGCACCCAGCGTAATCCACGCCTACCCGGCGTGGATTTTCAGTTTTAGGCGAGATCTGCTAGAGCGGCGGTTTCTCCTCCTGTACGATGTTTCGCAGGAGATTCCCCCCTGTGATCAAGCTCTTGCGTGTCGTTGTCCCCGCTTTTGCGTCTGCGCTCTTGGCCGCCACGACCTGTTCGGCGCAGCAGCCCGCGCCCCAGCCGCTCACCGCGATGCCGTACTCGCCGTCGCTCGATCTCACCAGCCTGGATAAGGCCACCGACCCCTGCGTGAACTTCTATCAGTACGCCTGCGGTGGATGGAAGAAGCTCAACCCGATTCCCGCCGACCAGGCCACGTGGGATGTCTACTCCAAGCTCGCCAACGACAACCAGCAATTTCTCTGGGGCATCCTCGAGCAGGATGCCAAGGCCACCGACCGCACGCCGATTCAGCAGAAGGTGGGGGACTACTTTCAATCCTGCATGAACAAGGCAGCCATTAATGCCGATGGCGACAAGCCCATCCAGGCTGCGCTCGCCCGCATCGACGCGCTCAATACGCGGCCTGAACTCCTCGCCGCCATCGCCGGCCTCCATCACGACACACCCGGCAACTATTTCTTTCGCTCCGGCACGGGGCAGGACGCCATTGATTCCGCAACCATCATCGTCGAGGTCGGCGCCGGCGGTCTCGGCCTGCCCGATCGCGACTACTACCTCAAGACCGATCCCAAGAGCGTGAAGCTGCGCGAGCAGTACGTCGCCTATATCGAGCAGATGCTCACCATCGGGGGAGAGTCCGCACCGCAGGCCCACACCGACGCAGCCAGCATCATGCATATCGAGACGGAACTCGCGAAAGCCTCACTCACCCGCGTGCAGCAGCGCGATCCGCACAACCTGTATCACATGATGGACATCGCGGACGTGCAGAAACTGACACCGGCGATCAACTGGGGAGACTACTTCAAGCAGCAGGGCGCACCCGGCCTCGCCAAGCTCAACGTCTCGCAGCCCGCGTTCCTCAAGGCGCTGCAAACCGAGCTCTCCACCGAAGATGTGGCGGCCCTGCGCGCCTATCTGCGCTTCCATCTGCTTAGCGGCACGGCCTCGTACCTGGCCGAACCCTACGAGAAGGCGTATTACGGCTTCTACTCCACCACCCTGCGCGGCGTCCCGCAAATGCCGCCACGCTGGAAGACCTGTACGCGTGCCGTCGACCGCAACCTCGGCGAAGCGCTTGGTCAGGAGTTCGTCAATCGCACCTTCAGCAAGGAGACCAAGGCCAAGACCGAGTTGATGACCGAGCAGATCGAAGCGGAGATGAAGCACGAGATCGAGAACCTCGACTGGATGAGCCCCGCCACCAAGGAAGAGGCGCTTCGCAAACTGCACGCCATCCGCAACAAGATTGGCTACCCGGACAAGTGGCGCGACTACACGGCGCTTGAGGTCAAGCCGGATGACTACGCTGGGAACGTCCTCCGCGCCTACCGCTTCAACCAGGCTCGCGAGTGGAACAAGCTGGGCAAGCCGCTGGATCGCGATGAGTGGGGCATGACGCCGCCGACCGTGAACGCCTACTTCGATCCGCAGATGAACGACATCAACTTCCCCGCGGGCGTGCTGCAGCCGCCGCTCTACGATCCGAAGCTGGACGACGCACCGAACTACGGCAACACCGGCGCAACCATCGGCCACGAGCTCACGCACGCCTTCGACGACGAGGGTCGCCAGTTCGACTCCAAGGGCAACTTGCGCGACTGGTGGACGCCCGAAGACGCGAAGGGCTTCGAGCAGCGCATCGGCTGCGTCCGCACGCAGTACGCGGGCTACGTCGTGGTCGACGACATCCACATCAACTCCAAGCTGACCAGCGGCGAAGACGTGGCGGACCTCGGCGGAACCCTGCTGGCCTACATGGCCTGGAAGAAGCAGACGATCGGCGAAAGTCTCCCGAACAAAGACGGCTTCACGCCCGACCAGCGTTTCTTCGTCGGCATGGCGCAGTGGGCTTGCTCGAATGAGCGTCCCGAGGACGAGCGCGTCCGCGCCGCCACCGATGAGCACTCGCCTTCCTTCGCGCGCATCAATGGCGTGGTTTCGAATCTCCCCGAGTTCCAGAAGGCGTTCGCCTGCAAGGCGGGTCAGCCGATGGTGCACGAACCCAACTGCAAAGTCTGGTAGCCCAGGCACCTTCAGCCGCGTGCAATCGCTGCGGCTGAAGGTGCATCCCGCCGAATAACGTAAGTTCTTTCATCGTCACTGGATGTTTCCGATGTAGACTGTCTGCGCTGAGCGGTACTTCATCACGATCTCACTGAATTCAGGATCATTGGAGGAAGCATGCAAGTCTCTCTACGGAATCGTTGTATCGCCGAATTTTTCGGCACCTTCTGGCTCGTCTTCGGAGGTTGCGGCGCCGCGATCTTCGCTGCTGCTTTTCCATCGCTAGGGATCGGTTTCCTGGGCGTTGCGTTCGCCTTCGGCCTTACGGTTCTCACCATGGCCTACGCCATCGGACACATCTCCGGCTGCCATCTCAACCCCGCTGTAACGCTCGGCCTTGTCGCGGGCAAGCGCTTTCCGGCTAAGGAGATTCTGCCCTACTGGATCGCGCAGGTGGTTGGCGCAGTGGTCGCATCCGGCGTGCTGTACATCATCTTCACTGGCCGCGATACCTGGGCACTGAATGGTTTTGCCTCCAACGGCTACGGCCTCCACTCCCCCGGCGGCTACAACCTTCTCGCGTGCCTGGTGGCGGAGATGCTGCTGACCTTCTTCTTCATCCTCGTCATCCTCGGCTCGACGGACGAGCGGGCAGCGAAGGGGCTGGCTCCGCTGGCGATTGGCCTTTGCCTCACGCTGATTCACCTCATCAGCATTCCCATCACCAACACCTCGGTAAACCCGGCACGCTCTACCGGCCCGGCCATCGTCGTGGCTGCCGGCGGCGATTTCTGGGCCCTCGGCCAGCTCTGGCTCTTCTGGGTTGCGCCGCTCATTGGGGGTCTGCTCGGAGGGCTCTTTTACAACGCGATTCTGGCCGAGCACCTGCCGCCGCCGGTCGCTGAGAAGCCGGTAACCTTCTCTGCCTGATCGAACCTCTAACTGCACCAGATAAAGGCCCTGGAGCTACACGCTTCCGGGCTTTTTCTGTGCCTCTTCGAAGACCGCCAAAGAGGTGCTTCCGATGGGTCGCGCGAGCCTCCAAAAGGGGTACCAAACGTGCTATACTTAGGAGTCGAGAAAACTGGTGAATCGCCAGTATTTTCAAGGGTTTTGCAGCCTTTTTGTGACCCCAGCCTGAGTCCATTGGAGCGTCCCGTTCGTGCCTGAAGAAACTACCCCTGCCGCAGCCGCCAGCCAGACCCCTCCTCCGCCCGCTGCATCGCCAGCGCAAGTCGATCCCGGGCATTACTCCGCGGAAAATATTACGATCCTCGAAGGCCTCGCCGCCGTCCGCCTGCGCCCTGCCATGTACATTGGCTCGACCGGCGAAATGGGTTTGCATCACCTGGTCTACGAAGTCGTCGATAACTCGGTCGACGAAGCGCTCGCTGGCTATGCCACGCGCATCGATGTCACCATCCACGTCGACAACTCCATCACCGTTGTTGACGACGGCCGCGGCATTCCGGTCGACAACAAGACCCTACCCACCGGCGAGACCATGCCGGCCGTGCAGGTGGTTCTCACGATGCTGCATGCTGGTGGAAAGTTTGACGCGTCCAACTACAAAGTCTCGGGCGGCCTGCACGGCGTGGGCGTCTCCTGCGTCAACGCGCTGAGCGAAGCCTTCGAAGTAGAGATCTGGCGCGACGGCTTTACCTGGGAGATGGACTACTCCAAGGGCGACCCCATCTCGGAGCTCCGCAAGATGGGCCCGTCCAAGCGTCGCGGCACCAAGATCCACTTCCTCCCCGACCGCTCCATCTTCACCGTCTCCGAATACAACTTCGACACACTCGCGAATCGTCTTCGCCAGCTCGCGTTCCTGAACAAGGGCATCGAGATCACGCTCACCGACGAGCGCCAGGCAGACGCCAAGGGCGAGTCCAAGACGCAGACCTACAAATACACCGGCGGCATCGCCGAGTTCATCAAGCTGCTCAACAAGGGTAAGCAGGTCCTGCACGAAAAGCCGATCTACATGGAGACCGAGCAGGGCAACGTCGTCATGGAGATTGCGCTGCAGTACAACGACGCGTACTCCGAAACCGTTTTCTCCTTCGCAAACAACATCAACACCGTCGACGGCGGAACCCACCTCTCCGGCTTCCGGACCGCGCTCACGCGCACCATTAATGTTGCCGGCCAACAGCTTGGCCTCTTCAAAGACGTCAAGGAAAATCTCACCGGCGATGACGTGCGCGAAGGCCTTGTTGCAGTAGTTAGCGTGAAGCTGCCGCAGCCGCAGTTCGAAGGCCAGACCAAGGGCAAGCTCAACTCCGACATCGCCGGCATCGTGCAGGCGTTCGTCAACGAGCGCCTG
>Ga0302305_1002256_pt1 | contig 10919 bp, 6 predicted proteins | sample III_Palsa_E2_3_FD_198764 | JGI IMG/M metagenome (GOLD analysis project Ga0302305, IMG submission 198764) | Peat permafrost microbial communities from Stordalen Mire near Abisko, Sweden - III_Palsa_E2_3 | ecosystem: Environmental > Terrestrial > Soil > Palsa > Peat permafrost | place: Sweden... | reverse complement strand
GCAGCGCAACACGCTCGCTCACAGGCGTTTTTGCCCATGATGGGAACGCTGCATTTGCAGCCTCGACAGCATCTTTAGCTTCGGCTTCGGTGGCGGCATGGTGTACGCCGATCACTTCTGCCGGACGCGCAGGGTTGGTCGAGGTGATCTTCGACGCGGTACGCACACGGCGTCCCCCGATCACGAGGTCGTACGTTGCTCCAAGCTCGCCACACACCTTCGCGATGGCCGCGATCATATCTTGCTTGATGGCAGGATCATTGAAGTCGGTAAAGGCTTCATTGACGAAGGGCGACAGCAGTAGTTTGGAAGGACTCATGTCAGGTAGGCTTCTTTCAGTTATCGGAAGGTCGCCGGTAAATCATGATCCGGTTACTCGGTCATTTTATCAGTGGAGGCAGACATTTGAGCGGTGCGCTCTAGCTTGTCCCAGGAGAAGGACTTGCCATCGATGGCGCGCTTGAGTGTCTTGAGCAGTACCCACGAGAAGAGTTGGCGGTATGTAAACCGCTGCACCCAGATGTGGACCAGCAGCCACGCATCGCCGCGACTGGCTGGGTGTTTGCGTTCGAGCAGAAAGGCCAGCCCGGAAGCGGCAAAGTCGATCAACAGGAACGCCAGGAAGAACGTCAGCAGCTTATAGAGGTCGGCTGAGCTGGTCGTTTCAGGGTGAAAGTGTTTGTCGATGAAGTAGTGCAAGATTCCCGCGACAAACATAAGGTCGATCAGTGGCGATACCAGGGGCAGCAGAATCTGGAAGATCAGAATGTTCGGCAGCGCGAACAAGCCCATAGCGCGACGGCGAGCGATGGCTCCCCGATGCTTGAAGATAGCCTGCAGAATACCGAAAGACCAGCGGAAACGCTGACGTGCCAGCCCGTTGGCATTCACCGGTGCTTCCGTAAATGCAAGCGCCTGATCCTCATAAATAACAGCGTACCCCTGTTCCAGCAGGTTCATCGTGAGATCGGCATCTTCGGCAACGGTATCCGGATGGTATGCACCACCAGCCTTCACGGCGGCCGTACGCCACGCGCCGATAGCTCCGGGAACTACCATGACGACATCAAACAAATCCAAGGCCCGACGTTCAAAGTTCTGGCTGGTGATGTACTCAAGCGCCTGCCAGCGTGTCCACAAATTCACGCGATTGCCAACCTTCGCATTGCCGGCAACGGCTCCAATATGCGGGTTGGCGAAGTGGCATACCATCCGCCCAATCGCATCATGCGCGATCACACCATCGGCATCAATGCCAACATAGATATCTTCATCCGTGGTTTCGAGCGCGTAGTTGAGTGCTTCAGCTTTGCCGCCATTCGGCTTAGTCAAAACAGAAAGACGTCCATCGGCAATCTCTTTTGGGTAGGTCTCGGTTGCAACCTTAAACGTTGCGTCAGTGGAGCCGTCATCAATGACGACGATGCGAATGTTCTTGTAGTTCGACATCAACACCGAACGAATCGTGCGCGCAATCACTTTTTCTTCGTTGTAAGCCGGAATCAGTACAGCGACTCGCGGCAGATAATCCGGGCCCGCAAAGTTCTTGCGCTTCCGAAAGCGGTCAATCGTGGCACATAGGCCGATGATGATAAGCCGCCCACTCATCAGTACGTCGCCCACAAAGAAGACGCCGATTACAAAGTGATTGAAGAAGCCGATAAAGAAAAATGCGATGGAGTCAAAGATCGCCGAGTAACGTTGGCTCTTGGTAAGCGGCACCATCACCTGGTCGCGCGTTTGGCCAATCAACTCCGATACCGGAACAATGTCATAGCCATGGGCGCGTAGTGCCTCAATCAGCTTTGGCAGTGCAGCAACTGTTGCACTGCGGTCACCACCGCCATCGTGCATCAGAATCACGGAGCCGCGCATCCATGGCTTGGTATTGGCCATACTGATCTGATCGAAGACGCTGTCGATAATCTCCTGCGGGCTCTTGCGCGGATGCTCGTCCCAGTCGTTGGTATCGATCTTGTCGCCAACGATCACGTAGCCCAGTTGATGCTGAATGCGGTCCACCGGAGCGGCTTGATCGTTGGTATCAGGTTCTTGATCAATCGAGTAAGGCGGACGGAAGTACACCGGACGCACACCGAGCTTCGCGGCAAAAAGCTTCTCCGTCAGGTTGAGTTGCAGATCGATTTGACGGTCGGAAATTTCGCTGATGTCAGGATGCGTGAACGTATGGTTCCCGATCTCATGCCCTTCGCGGAAGACGCGCTGCATCACGCCAACGTTGTCTTCAGCGACCTCGCCGATCATGAAGAACGTACCCTTCACGTTGTACTTTTTCAGAATGTCGAGGATCTTCGGCGTCCACTCGGGATCCGGCCCATCGTCAAAACTGATAGCAATCTTGTTCGGGTGATAGCCATACTGCGTAAGCGTGTAGGGCAGGGGATACGAGTTCATCTCCTCGCTGATCACACTCAGGTACTGCGGCGGAATCGTTGAGTCCTCATCCATCGTGATGGTGCGATGGCCATTCTGCGGCCGCCCGGTTACGCGTAGAATATCGCCGTCACCTTCCGTATCGACATCCTGGCCGGGAGATACAGCCGCCAGGTCTTTGGCAGGATCGGCATGAAGCGGGTTATCCCAAATCTTCCAGAGCGAGTCGTCCTCTGACCCCAGCCGCCATAGTGCAAACGTCTGCAACCCTAGCGCTCGGGCAACCCGCATCTGGTTCAGTACCGTAACGGCGTCAAGGAACCACACATCGTGCCGCACCCTCGCATCCTCATCGTCATATACGAAGTGAGGATTGAGGGAGCTATCGTCGAGATCGATCTGCGCATCGGAGTCCGATGCTTCCTGCCAGGCTTCCTGTGTTGAAAGGCTCGTAGCGGACAACACACCCCTAGGTACAGGGGCAGCCTTCGCTGGGTGCTTCTGCTTTCCCACAACCGGCGGAGGTGGCAGTGCACTTGTCCAGTCATAACCGAAACTGCCCAGCGAACAAATAAGCTTTTCTCTCGGAACAATCTTCATCACAGCGCGAAGATTATTCGCAAACCAATCCTGCCCGGCTACGGGGCCGGGATCGGTGCCACTCTGGTGTTGATCGTAGTTCATCAACACTAAGCCGTCGGAGTTAGCGGCCAGCGTCTTCAGATCAAAGTCTGAGTCCTCTACCGGAACATTGACGTAAAGCCGAAGGTTGCGCGGATGAAAATCGTTATAGAGCGTCTGTACCAGTTGTCCATAACCAGGCTGGGCTGAGGCAGGGATATTTTGAAAGTCCAGCGTCAGGCCGCGGTACAGCGTATTTGCGGCAAGGAACGCATCAATCTGACGGACGAACGCGGTCCGTGCAGCTCCATTCATCAGGAACTGACCAACGTTGTCCTCAAACACGCCGTCGCTGGCACTGTAGTTATCGACCAGCGGAAAAATTTCTGTGTCTTCGCGAGCGGCTGAAATGGTGCGCGCGATCTTGTTCTCGCGATCTACGCCATGCACCACGGAACCCTCGACCACGTTGAAAGAGACGTTGTCAGAGTTCAGTGCCGTAATCGTTCCATCGGGCGTCACCATATGGAGCCACTCGGGAAAGAGTAAATCGATCTGCTTGACGTGCTGCTTGAACGAAGCGTAGCTTCCCGCATCGGCATCGGTATAAAACGCCGCGCGCAAACCTTCGCCCTGGTTCAGAACGACGTCGGATGGCTTCAGATCGGTTTTGCGATGGGCCGATCGGTTCAGCTTTTCTTTCGACTTGAGTTCATTCGCCGGAGGGTTCGACAAGGCGCGATATCGCTTCGTCGCCGATTGCAGATCAAGGCCGTGCATCGGCTTCATGTGAAGCAATCCGACCAGAAAAATGATCCCGACGATTGCCCCGGCAAGGGCCGTCAAGTCCATAATTCGCCGCAGCCGCTTCCAGCGTTTGCGTAGCGGGTCGTAAAAAACTTGTTTACTCATCAATCTTCCGGATTCTACTCAATCGTATAACAGTCGCTTGTGTGTCCTTTGCTGTTTGCGAGCCGGTTGGTCTGCAAACAGAAAGGGCTCTTTCGCCAGTATGATGCATAGAAATGATTCAGGGTGTGCGAAGTTGGGTGGTCGCGGCGCTGCTCTTGCTGGCGGGCGCCTCACTGCGTATTGGCTTTGTCCACTACCACCCCTTTATTGCAGGTGATTCGCTACTTTACGCCGATCTCGCCCGCAATATGTTGCAACACCATATCTTCGGCTTTACCGAGGCCCACGGCATAAGGCCTACCCTGATCCGCCTTCCCGGCTATCCACTTTTACTGGCAGCCTGTTTCGCGGTATTCGGCATCGGAAACTTCATCGCCGTACTTTGGGTGCAGGCGCTGCTCAGTCTCGTGGAGTGCTGCCTGCTGGCGTCCCTTGCTGCTCGGCTCATGGGCAGGCGAGCCGGTCTCATCGCCCTTGGTCTGGCCGTTCTGTGCCCGTTTACCGCGAACTATAGCGCTGTCCCGTTGGCCGAAAGCTGCAATCTTTTCTGCGTCTCGCTCACACTCTTCTCCCTCGAACGATGGATCGCCGCACAGCGCAAGGGAAACGTGTGGAACCCCTGGCTGCTCGGCATCGGGTTCGGCTTGTCCTTTGGCATCCTGCTCCGTCCGGATCAAGCCTTGCTGGCTGTGGCTGTAGTCCCTGCGATGGCTTGGATTGTTCTACGGCCTTCAACCCGGTCGCTGACGCAGATTGGCCCGGTGGCAGCGGTTACTGCGGCGATTGTGCTTCCGCTCATGCTTTGGGGCGTGCGGAACTGGCGGGTTTTTCATGTAGTGCAGCCGCTTGCTCCGCGTTTCGCTATCGATCCCGGCGAGACCAACCCCTATGGCTTTCAGCGTTGGTATAGAACGTGGGCGATTGATTTCAAAGCTACGGTCGACGTTTATTGGAACTACGATGGCTCGCCGCTGGTGTTGAGCGATCTACCTGCGCGTGCTTTTGATAACGACGCAGAACGCGTCGAAACTGCTCAAATTTACGCCAAATACAACGATTTTGGCTCTGCCACGAAACAGTTCGACGACGCTTTTGCGCGGCTGGCGGACCAGCATATTGCGGCCCATCCGGTTCGCTACTACCTCGTGCTTCCGGCGCTGAAGCTGGCGGATATGTGGCTGCGTCCACGTACTGAATTTATGCGGCTTCCGCTGGATTGGTGGAACTTCAAAGCCCATCGGTGGCAGTCGATGGTGAGCCTCGCGTACGCCCTGCTGGACGCCATTTATCTTGCGCTCGCCGTGGTGGGTTTGTGGAGGTGGCGTGGACAAAATTGGGTTGGCGCACGGTTGCTGGCGTACACCATGGTCGCGTTCGTGTTTTTACGCTGCGCCCTGCTCTGGACGATCGACAACTCCGAGCCGCGCTACACGCTGGAGTGTTTCCCGGTCGTCATTTTGCTGGCGGCGTTCGCATTTGTGAGACCGGTAAAGGACTCAGCAGCCTCTAGTGATTGACGGTGGTGGTGTGGGCGTCTTTCTTGATGGCGAAAGAGCCCTTGTCGATCTTTCCGTTGAGCTTCACGTTGGAAAAGTAGCTGGTTCGGGTGTCGCCGGAAGGCGCATAGAAAATCTGCTTTAACGAAACTCCCCGAACCGGATCGACCCAGATCGTTACGTGGGTGAAGGTATTCTTCACTGCCGCGTCTTTGCTGACGAGGTCGAGCTTTTCCGTCTTCACGGATTGGCTGCCATCCTGCATGGGTTCCTGCCCCATATCGGTGATATTCCAAGCACGCGCCAGATCTTTGCCGCTTCCGCCGAAGCCTAGCGTCAGAAAGCTCTCCCACTCTGCTTGGTTGGAGCCGGCTTTGATGACCGTAATCTGGTCGACGCCGGGATCGAAGATCTGGGCCACGCCATCCTTGAACTGGATCACTTTCGGCTTTGGCACACCGGGTTCGGTGACGAGGGCGCCCATCTCGGTCGAGCCACCCGAGCGCTCGAAGTAGATGGTACCGTTCTGGGTAGTCGTATCTCTTACGACGCGTTCGTAGTTGTCCCAGCGGAAGTTCGCTGTCGCGCTCTTGAAGTGCGTGCTGGCTGTGTCGAGCTGCGCCAGGACGTTGTTCAGATCGCTCGCAGGCTTGGCCTGCGCCTGCAATGCGGGACAAAGGAGGGAAGCGGCAAGAATCGCTGGCGTTACGAGCGCGGTAAAGCTGGAACGAACCTTCATGCTGAAACTCCTGGTCTTTTCAAACTTCTCGGCGAGACCTGTAAGCCGGACGGACTGGTTCGCGGACATTGATTCTTAGATGGCGTTCGGCATTATTGAGTTAGCAGAATTCCGTTGGTGTGCTATCGCTCAATGCTTGCGTCGTAGGCCACGATCTTGCCCTTGGCGTCGAGTACCGGCTTGTACTGCTCCAGGGTCACATCGCCGGACATTGGCTCGACAACCCGCAGGATGGCCGCGCGAATTTCTGCGTCGCCGGTGGCTCCGTGCAGGTCTTCGACGCGAATTTCGTAGATGAACCTTGCCGCATCACCGCTGCCGCCAACCGCCTTTACCAGCACCTCGCTGGCCTTCAGCGGAACGGTCGTGATTGGCTTGTCCTTGAAGTCGATGTAGTGCGGCGAAACGAAGATGAACAGCAGAATCAGCGTAACCATCACGTCATAGTGAAAGCTGCCGCGTTCGTAGGACCAGAAGAAGTAGCTGCGCAACAAACGGGTCATAGTGCACGCCCCAGGGACTGCTTGGTAATCACGGTCTCGCCGCCCATATAGGGCTGCAGCACTTCAGGAACTCGCACCGAACCGTCCGCCTGCTGGTAGTTTTCGAGAATCGCAAGATACGTCCGGCCAACGGCCAAACCGCTGCCGTTTAATGTGTGCACAAATTCGCTCTTTTTCTCGCCCGCTGGCTTGTAGCGGATGTTTGCCCGACGCGCCTGGAAGCTCTCAAAGTTCGAGCAGGACGAGATTTCGCGGTACGTCGCTTGTCCGGGAAGCCAGACCTCTAGGTCATACGTCTTGGCGGAGCTGAAACCCATGTCGCCGGTGCAGAGCAGCATCCGCCGGTAGGGAAGACCGAGCTTTTCAAGTACGGTCTCAGCATCGCGGGTGAGCTGCTCGTGCTGCGCGAAGGAGTCCTCTGGCCGGGTAAACTTCACCAGCTCGACCTTCTGGAACTGATGTTGGCGAATCATGCCGCGAACGTCCTTGCCATAGGAGCCAGCCTCAGACCGGAAGCAGGACGTAAACGCCGCAAAGGAGATCGCACCAGAGCTCAGGTCGATGGTCTCGTCGCGAAACAGGTTGGTTACGGGGACTTCAGCCGTCGGAATCAGCCAATGGTCGCTATCCTGCAACTGCCCAGGGACGTACGGCCCCTTGTCGTCGCAGTGGAACAGATCTTCGGCGAACTTGGGCAACTGCCCGGTTCCGAAGAGAGACTTGGAGTTGACCATGGTTGGCGGCAGCACTTCGGCGTAGCCATGCTCGCGGGTATGCAGATCGAGCATAAAGTTCGCAAGCGCGCGCTCCAGCCGTGCTCCTGAGCCAAAATGCACCACAAACCGCGAGCCGGAGATCTTCGCAGCCCGGCCAAAGTCGAGAATGCCGAGCTCTTCGCCCAACTCCCAGTGCGGTTTGGCAGGGAAGTCCAGGGTGGGTACTTCGCCCCAGGTTTTCACCAGGACGTTGTCATGCTCGGACTTGCCGGCCGGAACCGACTCATGTGGCAGGTTGGGCAAACCCTGCAGCAGATCGCGCAGCTTGTCGTCCGCTGCGGTCGCCGTGGCTTCCAGAGCGGCGGTGCGCTCTTTCAATTCGCCGGAACGGCGCGAAACGTCTGCAACGTCGCCACCAGCACGCTTAGTCTGGGCGAACTCTTCAGACAACGCATTGCGTTGCGCTTTGAGCGTCTCCGCCTCGGTAATGGCGGTGCGGCGTTCGGCGTCAAGTCGTGCAAAATCAGCAAGAACGGACGCATCCGCGCCGCGGGAGCGCAGTTTTTCTTCTACAATCGGGAGATTGGCCCGCACAAAACCTAAATCGAGCATACCCATACATTCTAGCTTGGCCTGCCGGTGAGAAACCGGTTTATGCTCAGTCGCCGCGATTAGAATTGTTCCTGATATGAGTGATCTGAAGTCAGTTCAACGTGCCCTGCTGTCGGTAACCGATAAAACAGGGTTGGTGGAGTTCGCACGCACGCTAGCAGGGTTTGGGGTTGAGCTGGTTTCAACCGGAGGCACAGCCAAGGCGCTGCGCGATGCCGGTCTAACCGTTCGCGACATCTCCGATCTGACCGGCTTTCCTGAGATGCTGGATGGCCGCGTAAAGACGCTGCATCCGGTCGTTCACGGTGGCATTCTGCATCGCCGCGAAGACCCCGAGCACGTCCGCGCGGTCGAAGCCCACGGCATCGGCCCGATCGACATGGTGATTGTGAATCTCTACGCGTTTGAAAAGACCGCTGCCCGTCCGGGCGTGGCCTTTGAAGAGATCGTCGAAAACATCGATATCGGTGGCCCCTCCATGCTGCGTTCCGCGGCAAAGAACTTTGAGGATGTCGCCGTGGTTTCAGGCGTGGACGAGTATCCCGCGCTGATTGAAGAATTGCAGACAAATGGGGGCAAGTTGAGCCATGCGACCCGCTGGCGGCTTTCCAAGAAGGCTTTTGCCATCACCGCTGCGTACGATGCCGCTATTGCGACCACTCTGGAGGCTCTGCCCGAAGGCCAGCCAGCCGACGCCGGCACCATGCCGCAGACGCTGCGTGTCATCGCCAAGCAGCAGGCTTCGCTACGCTACGGCGAGAACCCCCACCAGAGCGCCGCGCTGTATACAGACGGCTCCGGTCTGGGTATTGCCAACGCCGAGCAGCTGCAGGGCAAAGAGCTTAGCTACAACAACCTCGTCGATCTCGATGCCTGCTGGTCGCTCGTAAGCGAGTTTGACGCCTGCGCCGTGGCCATCATCAAGCACACCAATCCCTGCGGCGTCGGCATAGGCGCCACCGTCGTGGAGGCCTACCAGCGCGCGCTTGCGGCTGATCCTGTCTCCGCATTCGGCGGCGTTATTGGCATCAACCGCACCGTGGACGGCGCAGCAGCCCAGGAGATCGCCAAGCTCTTCGTGGAGGCCGTCGTCGCGCCCGAGTTCACCCCGGAAGCGCTCGCTGCGCTTTCCGCCAAGAAGAACCTCCGCGTCCTGCGTCTGCGCCCGGCCAAAGCACCTCGCGTTATCAAGCAGATCTCCGGCGGCTACCTGGTTCAGGACGATGACAGCGCCTCGGTGACTGCCGACACGCTGAAGGTCGCAACCGCCCGCAAGCCGACGCCCGAAGAGACCGAAGCCATGCTTTTTGCCTGGCACGTGTGCAAACACGTCAAATCGAACGCCATCGTCTACGCCCGCCTGGATGCCGGGTTCGGCCAAACGGTCGGCGTCGGGGCCGGGCAGATGAGCCGCGTGGACGCTGCACGCTTTGGCGCGATGAAGGCTACGCTGCCGCTGAAGGGAACTGTCGCCGCTTCTGACGCCTTTTTCCCGTTCCCCGACGGCCTCGAAACCATCGCCGAAGCCGGCGCCACGGCCATCATCCAGCCGGGAGGCTCCATGCGCGACGCTGACGTCGTCGCAGCAGCCGATCGTCTCGGTTTGGCCATGGTTTTCACCGGTATTCGCCACTTCCGGCACGGATAAAGCCCAGCCGCAGGAGTTGACAGTAGCAAACGGCATCCAAACGCGATACAGTCCCGTCTAAAGGTGTAGAACGGCTATTTACTACAGCTAACGGTCTTCGATAGGATTTCTTGCCCATGAGCCCTGTTTCACGCGTTTCTCTCCTGCAAGCCCGCACCGTCCTTTTCCGCGGTTGCTGTGTTTTGGCTCTTGTCGCGCTCGTTGGCAGCAGCAAACTGAAGGCGCAGAGTGGCGTCGTAGCATCGTCCAGTGCGGCTCCTACGGCTGCGGATCGTTCCGCTTCGTACTACCACTACGGGCTGGCTAAGATCTATGAGAACGAAGCTTCCTCCAACGGACGCCAGGACCTCGCGACGCAGGCCATCGAGCAGTACAAGCTCGCACTGGATGCCGACCCCACCTCGCGGATGTTGCAGGATGGTCTCGCCAATCTCTACTTCAAGCTGGGTCGGATTCGTGAAGCGGTCTCCGCCGCTCAGGATCAGGTCACCAAGCACCCCGAAGATGCCGATGCGCACATGCTGCTTGGGCGTGTCTATCTGCGCTCACTGGGCGATGGGCAGGGACCGCAGTCCAGCGACATGTTGCAAGCCGCCATCAAGGAGTATGAAAAGATTGCCGAGCTCAAGCCCGATGACCTGGAAACGCATCTCTTGCTCGGCCAGCTTTACGGCCTGAACCATGACTCCGCCAAGGCTGAAGCGCAGTTCAAGATCGCGCAGCGCATCGACTCCGGTTCGGAAGAAGTAGTACTCAGCATGGCTCGTCTCTACACCGAGCAGGGAGATCTGACCCACGCCGCAAAGGTGATCGCGGATGTACCGGTGGATGATCGCAGCGGGCGCATGAACTTTGCGCTGGCCGGCATCTACGACCAGTTGAAGCAGCCAAAACAGGCCGCCGTAGCTTACCGCGCTGCGCTTGAGGAAGACCCCGATAACACTGACGCCAAGCGTGGTCTCGCGAACGCGCTCATTGCCGATGGACAGACTGATGCCGCCGCCAAGGTCTTCGCCGAAATCCTCAGCACCGACCCGCAGGACGCGCAATCGTTGATCCGCGAAGCCGACATTCAGCGCCAACAAGGGCACTATGAGCAGGCGCTTTCGACGTTGAAGAAGGCCAGTGCGCTGGTCTCTGACAACCTCGAACTGGATTACAACCTTGCGCTTTGCTACGACGCTCTCGGGCGCTACGATGAGGCCGTCAAGACGCTCAAGGCCATGCTTGCGTCCACGGCACAGCCGGACGGGAAGTACTCCGATCAGGACCGCGGTA
>Ga0302305_1002255_pt1 | contig 10923 bp, 10 predicted proteins | sample III_Palsa_E2_3_FD_198764 | JGI IMG/M metagenome (GOLD analysis project Ga0302305, IMG submission 198764) | Peat permafrost microbial communities from Stordalen Mire near Abisko, Sweden - III_Palsa_E2_3 | ecosystem: Environmental > Terrestrial > Soil > Palsa > Peat permafrost | place: Sweden... | reverse complement strand
AGCCGCATCCATGGCAGCATTTGGTAACGCAAGACATACAGTTTCCCATCGCTAAATTTGTATCCCTCTGATTGAATGGTATTGGTGTCTAACGAGAACCAAGCACCTTCCTTGATCAGCAATTGGCCACTTGGCATTCCAGCTGGCATAGGAACTTAGCGATTTATTATGACTACAGGGGAGATAGCACGAACGACGCTTGTATCGACGTAGGTCATCAGTAATGGGCTTGGCCGCGCAGAATCTCGATCACGGGGCTTGACTCGGGCATGCTCGCTTGCATGGCTTTCAGGCGCGCGACGAATGCTGCCTTGTCGAACGGCTGGTTCGGGGTGATGCGGATCTCTCCGGCTGAAGTCAAGGTCACTTCCACCGCGACGCCCTCGCGAAGACCCAGCGCCTTGATCTGATCGGCGGGGAGCCGGACGGCGAGACTGTTGCCCCAGCGGGCGATGGTTGATCGCATGGCGGCCTCCTGTGCAGGAGAGGTATATACAGGTAGATAGGTGGTGTCCAGCGCTGAACCGGGACAACATACTGCGCTGCGAGCAAGGCTTTCTGTGAGTTTCTGGCCGAGTTCCCTCTCCCCTGCCCCTCTGCCACAAGTGGGAGAGGGGATTGCGGTATGCGGGCTTGAAATGCGCGGCAGACCTGGAGACTGACAGGCCAGCTCCTTCGCTGCGCTCAGAGCCTGCCCCCGAGGTTGTAGTCGGGGGATGACAATTGGTAAATATAATTACCGTCTTTCCGTGAATAAACGCGGCCCTCAGTTATTGATTTGACCGGGTCCGACTGTTCCCGTATATATTCCGCAGCCCGCCCTTCTGCCGGAGTACAGTAATGCTGATTACCCATGAACACAAAGAAATCTACCGCCAGGTCAAAACCTTCGTCGAGAAGGAGTTGAACCCGCATGTGCCGGAGTGGGAGAAAGCGGGCATCTGGCCGGCGCGGGAAGTGTTGAAGAAGATGGGCAACCTCGGGCTGCTGGGCATCTCCAAGCCGGAGGCCTACGGCGGCATGGGGCTGGATTACTCGTACGAGGTGATGTTCGCGCAGGCGCTGGGCAACTGCATCTGCGGCTCGGTGCCGATGGGCATTGGCGTGCAGACGGACATGGCGACGCCGGCGCTGGCGCGCTTTGGCTCGGAGGAACTGAAGAAGGAATATCTGGCGCCGGCGATTGCGGGGGACATGGTGGTTTCGATCGCGGTGTCCGAGGCGGGAGCCGGCTCGGATGTGGCGAGCATCAAGACCAGCGCGCGCAAGGAAGGCGGTGACTATGTGATCAACGGTTCGAAGATGTGGATCACCAACGGCACGCAGTCGGACTGGGCCTGCACGCTGGTGAATACGGGCGAAGGCAAGGTGCACGAGAACAAGTCGCTGATCATCGTGCCGATGGATGCGAAGGGTGTGGACCGCAAGACCAAGCTGGACAAGCTGGGGATGCGCGCTTCGGACACGGCGATGATCTTCTTCGACAATGTGCGGGTACCGCAGCGCAACCTGGTGGGCAAGGAAGGCATGGGCTTCATGTACCAGATGCTGCAGTTCCAGGAGGAGCGGCTGTTCGGCGCGGCCAGCGGGATCGACGGGATGACCAACATCATCAACGAGACGATCGAGTACACGCGGCAGCGGCAGGCCTTCGGCCAATCCATCGTGGATAACCAGTATGTGCATTTCAAGCTGGCGGAGCTGAAGACGGAAGTGGAGTCGCTCAGGGCGCTGGTGTATCAGGCGACGGAGGACTATGTGGGCGGGCGCGATGCGACGATGCTGGCTTCGATGGCGAAGCTGAAGGTGGGGCGCGTGGGGCGCGAGGTGACGGATGGCTGCCTGCAGTTCTGGGGTGGGCAGGGGTATATGTGGGAGAGCAATGTGGCGCGCGCGTTCCGCGATACGCGGCTGGTTTCGATCGGCGGCGGGGCGGATGAGATCATGCTGGGGATCATCTGCAAGCTGATGGGGATTTTGCCGGGGAAGAAGAAGCATGCGGCGGCGAAGGCGGCGCGGGAGACGGCTTAGGGAAACTCTGAACAATTGAATCGTCGTCACCCCCGCGTAGGCGGGGGTCCAGTTTCGATTTCCACCCTTGGAAAAACTGGATTCCCGCCTGCGCGGGAATGACGATGGAAAGTGCGGTGCCGTGATTTGAGGTTGGAGGTTTGCTCATGCAGCTGCGGCACTATGCGGGAGTGGGCGGCGTGAGCCTGGCGGCGGATGTCGGGGGCGATCCGGCCCGGCCGCCGGTGATTCTGATGCATGGCGGAGGACAGACGCGGCATGCCTGGTCGCGTGCGGCGCGGGAGCTGATTGCGGAGGGGTATCACGTGATCTGCCCGGATGCGCGCGGGCATGGCGAGAGCGGCTGGGCGGAAGACGGGAATTACCGGCTGGATGCTTTCTCCGGGGATCTGCGGGCGATCATCGCCACGCTGGCGCGGCCTCCGGCATTGATCGGGGCTTCGCTCGGTGGGGGCACGGCTTTGCTGACGATCGGGGAAAGCGAGACGCCGATTGCCAGCGCGCTGGTGCTGGTGGACATGGTGCCGCGGCCGGACCCGGTGGGCGTGAGCAATATCGTGCGCTTCATGGGGGCGAATCCGCAGGGGTTTGCCAGCCTGGAGGAAGCGGCCGACGCGGTGACGGCGTACAACCCCCACCGGCCGCGGGCACGCGATCACACCGGGTTGATGAAGAATCTGCGGCAGCGCGCGGACGGGCGCTTTTACTGGCACTGGGACCCGAAGTTCCTGGCACCGGCGCACCGGCTCAATCCCGAGGATTACCAGGCGCGGATGGATGCGGCGACGCGGCGGGTGCGGGTGCCGACGCTGCTGGTGCGCGGGGCGATGAGCGATATCGTCACCGAGGAAGCGGCGGATGAATTGCGGCGGACGATTCCCGGCAGCGAAGTGGTGGATGTGGCCGGCGCGGGGCACATGGTGGCAGGGGATCGCAATGATGCGTTCAATGTCGCTATCAGCGGGTTTTTGAAGCGCTATGTGGGCGGGGCTTCTGCCGCGGAGTGAAGGTGAGTCTGCGCTTCACCGAAAGAATCAGGCCTTCCCCCAAAAAAGCTGGCGGGCACAGCCCGCCCTACTGCTTCAGACGAGCGGCGGCGGGATAGACTGCGCGGCGCTGAAGTCCGGCGCCTGTGGGAACATGTCGCGGTAGCTGGTGTAGATGGAGATGCTGAACACAGGCGCGGCAAGCAACCAGCCCAGGCCCAGGGGGATGGTGGCGACGACGGCGATGAGCAGGCCGACCAGACCGTAAATCAGGAAAGGCATGAAATTGACCACACAGGCCCTGAAGCTGAGCCTGAAGGCGGCGATGGGCTGCTGGCCGCGCAGGACGATGAGGGCCGGGGCCAGCCACATACCCATCAGCAGGGGGATGTAGAGGGACAGCAGGATCAGAGCCACCAACAGCAGTGGCAGGTTGTCCAGCATCTGCGGCATGAGCCGCTGGACGACGGAATCCGGCGAGACGACATCCATTGCGGTGAAATCGGACGGCGCCAAGGCAGCGCAGGCGACTGCGAGCAGCAGGCCAAGCAGGGTCAGGGCGAACAGGGCCGCCATGTTGAGCACGCCGAGCAGCACGAGCTTGCCGAAGCGGCTGCCGCTGAAGCCGGCGAAGAGCTGTTCGATTTTCAGTTTCTCACCGGAGTCCTGTGTCTTGCAGGCGAGAATGAGTCCGCCGCTGAAGACCTGGTCGAACAGGGTGGTGAGAAGCGAGCCGCCGTGGACGACCGAGGCCGCGGCGAGGATGAGGAAGTAAACAACGATGATGGCGATCCAGATGCCAGGCGCGCGCATGAACAGCTCCCATGCCTCGGTCAGCCAGCTCCAGCCGCGTCCGGTATCCACCTTGCGGAGTTCGACCGCGGCGCTGGCCGGGGTGTTCAATAGGGCCCTCCTCTTTCTGGATCACGTGTGGTGATCCTGAAGGGTGAGTATGCCTTTGCGCACGGGTTCCGTAAAAAGGCGCGGCGGGCACAGCCCACCCTACGGTGAGCGACGCCAGCCGGGTGTGCAGGCCGGATTCTTCGCTGCGTTTATCCCGGATGCTGCCGAGGCACTCGGGATGAGAGGTGTGGGGGCGGCGAAAGATCAGGCCGGCAATGCGGCATAAGCGCGCACCGGGAAAGTCCCCATGCCCTTGACCTTGACCGGGACGGCGGAAAAGCGGAAGCCGCTGACGGGCAGCTGCTCCAGTCCACGCAGGTGTTCGACGATGGGGATTCCAGCACCGAGCAATGCGGTATGGACCGGGCGGTAACCGTCGGCGGTGTCGTCGATGTTGAGGGAGTCGATGCCGACGAGGCGGGCGCCCTGGTCGCGCAGCCAGAGGGCGGCGTCGGCGGTGAGGAAGGGGTGGTTTTCAAAATACTGGTCGGTGCGCCAGTGGGCATCCCAGCCGGTGTGGATCAGGACGGCCTTGCCGCGTACTTCGCTGGCGGCGAGGGCGTTGCGGGTAATGGCGCGGCCGGCCATGCCGGTGAGGCGCACGACGACGCCTTCGATTTCGGCCAGGGATTGCAGCTCGAGCTGGGACAGGTCCTTGCCGTCGGCGTAGCGGTGGTAGGGACTGTCGAGGTAGGTGCCGGTGTTGGAGACCATTTCGATCTTGCCGATGGCGAACTCGGTGCCCGGCGCATAGAGGGCGCGGGACTGCTCGCGGCTGAGATGGTCGCAGATCAGGGGCGCAGGCAGGCCCTTGTAGGTGATCATGCCGTCCTCGATGGTATGGCTGAGGTCGACGAAACGCTGGGCGCCGGCGGCTGGCTGGTCGGCGGCGGCGGGGCCGCGCTTGTGGCGTTCGCGGATGATCTGCTTGTTGAGGATGCGCACCGCGCCGACCATCAGCAGGCGCAGGTCGCGCACGATATAGGCGGCGAGCTCGGCGTCGGCGATGCTTTCGCCTTCGATATCCAGGCGAAAGCCCTGGCCCTGGATGCCGCCGCCGTTGGAAAAGTCGACTTCGAAGTCGAATTGGACGCGGTGGTCGTCGCCTGCCTGCTTGTCCCCTGTTTGTGCGCTCATGACAGATTGCACCTTTGCTGGTGATTGCGTTGGCGGAGGCTGTATCGCCCCGCTGCGCATACCTTACTCACTTGGGCGGCCGGGGGCACCGACAAAATGTCCACAAAAACGGACACAATGCACCAACCCCTTTTGGGCTCAAGGAGTCCGTTGATGATCAAGCCATTCCATTTTCTCGCCGCGGCGGCCCTGTCTGCCGCCAGCCTGGCGGGCTGCGCCAATGTGACAACGAGCGCGACGCGCGAGGTGACGCCCGATGCGCTGGCGGTGCCGGCGGGACAGACGCTGATGCTGAAAACGCAGGCCAGCGGCGTGCAGATCTACCGCTGCCAGCCGGCGAAGGACGATGCCACGCACTTCGAATGGGCACTGCGGGCGCCGGAGGCGGATCTGTCCGACGACCTGGGCAACCCGATCGGCAAGCATTACGCCGGCCCGACCTGGGAGGCGGCGGACGGCAGCAGAGTAGTGGGCGAGGTGAAGGGGCGCGACAACGGGCCGGACCCCACGGCGATTCCCTGGCTGCTGCTGGCGGCGAAGTCCAATTCCGACAGCGGCGTGTTCGCCGCGGTGCGCTATGTGCAGCGGCTGCACACGGTGGGCGGCAAGGCGCCGGCCGATGGCTGCGATGCGGCGCATGCGGGGACGGAGACGCGGGTGGCTTACAAGGCGGACTATTACTTCTATTCGGCGACGCCGGCGGCCACGCCCTGAGGGTCGCCGCGGGGATGGCGCGGAAGCTGCTTTAGCAGCAGGGTAGCCCTGATCAATTCGTCATCCCGGCGGAAGCCGGGATCCAGTGCTTTGAATCGGCTGGATTCCGAACTTCGCCCGAATGACGAATCTTGAGCCGTTCAAAGCTCCCCTGGAGGGGCCTGGCTGAAATTGCTGAAAGGGAGTTAGGCATGCGCTGGTTTGTGCGCGGGGATATCGACGGGTTCTTCGGGCTGGCGCTGGACAATCTGGTGCAGCTGCTGGTGCTCACCTCGCTCTGCCTGGGTGTGCTGGGGTTTCCGCCGGAGCTGGTGTTCGGGCGGGTGCTGCCGGGGGCGGCGGTGTCCTTGCTGATCGGCAATCTGTTCTATGCCTGGCAGGCGCAGCAGCTGGCGCGGCGGGAGCAGCGGACGGATGTGTGCGCCCTGCCCTATGGCATCAATACGGTGTCGCTCTTTGCTTACGTGTTCCTGGTGATGCTGCCGGCAAAGCTGGCGGCGCAGGCGGCGGGCGATCCCGATCCGGCGCGCACGGCCTGGCATGCGGGGCTGGTGGCCTGCTTCGGCGCGGGAGTGATCGAGCTGCTGGGCAGCCTGGTGGCGGAGCGCATCCGCAAGGCTACGCCGCGGGCGGCGCTGCTCTCCACGCTCGCCGGCATTGCGATGACCTTCATCGCGCTGGGCTTCCTGCTGCGCACCTACGCGCATCCGATCATCGGGCTGGGAACGCTGGCCATCATCCTGCTGGTGTATTTCGGGCGGGTGCGCTTCCGCGGCGGGCTGCCGGGGGGCTTGGTGGCGGTGGTGCTGGGCTCCGTCTTCGCCTGGCTCACCGGGCTGGCGCCTTCCGGCACGCCGGGCGGCGCCAGCCTGCATCTGCCGGTGCCGGTGCTGGGGGAATTGCTCGCCGCACTGCACGGCAGTTACTGGCTGACTTACTTCTCGGTGATCCTGCCGATGGGGCTGTTCAATGTGATCGGCTCACTGCAGAACATCGAGTCGGCGCAGGCGGCGGGGGACAGCTATTCCACGCGCAGCTCGCTGGCAGTGAACGGCATCGGCTGCATCGGCGCGGCGCTGTCCGGCTCCTGCTTTCCGACGACGCTGTATATCGGCCATCCGGGCTGGAAAGCGATGGGCGCGCGCGCCGGCTACTCGGTTCTCAACGGTGTGTGCATGAGCCTGATCTGCTTCACCGGGACGCTGTCGCTGATCGCCTGGGCGGTGCCGATCGACGCGGGCATGGCGATCGTGCTGTGGATCGGCATTGTGATCGCGGCGCAGGCGTTCCAGGCGGTGCCGCGCTCGCATGCGCCGGCGGTGGTGATGGGCCTGCTGCCGGGGCTGGCCGGATGGAGCGCCTTCATGGCCAAGGCGGGGCTGCACGCCGCGGGCGCGGGGATACCGGGCGGGACGCCGTTTTCGGTGGACCTGATCCAGACCTTCGGGCACTCGGATATCTGGATCGACGGCGCACTGCGGCTGGAACAGGGCTTCATCCTCAGCGCGATGATTCTGTCGGCGATGACGGTGGCGGTGATCGAGCGACAGTTCATGCGCGCAGCGCTGTGGTGCGTGGCGGCCGCGGCCTTATCGGTGCTGGGGCTGCTGCATTCCTATCGATGGACCCCGGCGGATACGGTATTGCTGCTGGCCCCGGCCTGGCCCTGGGCGATAGCCTATCTGGTGATGGCGGGATGCTTTGTGCTGGCGCGCTGGGTGACGGTGCCGGTGGATGAAGAGGTGCGGGAAGGGCGGCATTAGGCTGCGTCAACCTTTCCGCGCGGCCGGGGAGCGCGCTGCATACGGACAGTCCGTCGTGGAGGTAAGATTCAGCGAGCCATCCGCGCACCGCCCCGGGAGAAGACGCCATGAAAGACCTGCATGCCTCGCTTGATCGCCTGCGCGCCGAGCTCAAGCAACTGGAGTCCAGCGATACAGGGACCCGGCAGCATATCGAGCAATTGCTGACGGAGATCGAGAGCCATGTGGCGGGTGCCGGCGGGGCTCAGCAGCGGCGCACCGTGGCCGCGAACATCTCGGACACGATCCGCCGCTTCGAGGTGGAACATCCGAAGGTGACGGCTTACCTGGAAGAGATTGCGGCGGCGCTGGGTTGAGACTGCCTGGGCTGCACCAGTCCATCGATACGCCTTGCTGCACAACGCACTCGGGACGAACGGAGCGGTTCTCTCACTTCATTACAGCGAGATCGTAGGGCGGCCCATGGCCGCCGCTCTCGCCGAAGCGAAGAAACGGCCGCCGGCCACAGGCCGCCCGCCCTACTGGCTCAATTGCGATAAGGTGACCAGGCCGGCTCGCGCACGTCTTCGTCCGCATGCAGCGGCCGCAGGTATCCGCCGAGGGCGCGGATCTTGAGTTGGCCGCGGCGCGCATCTTCGGCGGCGTAAATCAGCATGGCGCCGTTGGGTGCGAAGCTGGGCTTTTCATCGCGCGGGCCGCCGCTGATGAATTCGAAGGAGCCCGTGTCGAGATGCAACAAGCCAATTCTTGAATCGCCGCCCTGGTCCACCACCACGGCGATGGCTTTGCCGTCGGGAGAGAAGCTGGGGTTGGAGGTCTGCTTGCCGTAGGCGGGCAGCTGCCGCAGGGAGCTGCCGTCGACCGACATGGTGTAGACGCGGGCGACACCGCCGCGGTCTGAGGTGAAGGCGATGCTCTTGCCGTCTGGCGCCCAGCTCACTTCGGTTTCGATGCCCGGATCGGTGGTGACGCGGCGGCGGGTGCCGCTGGCGAGATCGATGAAGTAGATGTCCGGGTTGTGGCCGAAGGACAGGGTGACGGCCAGGGTATTGCCGTCCGGCGACCAGGCGGGAGAACCGTTGATGCCGCGTTCGCTGATGAGGCGGGTGGTCTTGCCGCTGTCCAGATCCAGCATGTAAACGGCGGAGCGGCCGTTGTCATAGCCGCCGTAGGCGATGCGCCTGCCGTCGGGCGACCAGGTGGGCGACATCAGCGGATCATGAGAGGTGGCAAGGACTTTTTCGTTGTCGCCATCGACATCGCTGACCATCAGCTTGTAAGTGGGATTGCGGCCGGGCTGGGCAACGGCAATGTAGGCGACGGAGGTGGCGGCAACGCCGCGCACGCCGGTGAGCTGCTGCAGGATCAGATCCGAGGATTGGTGCGCGGCCAGTGCGACGTCGCCCGATTGCGGCAGCGGCAGATTGCTGAGCCAGATGATCTTTTGCTGCTGCACGTCGGCGAGGCGGATGTGCAGGGTGCGGGCTTCAGTCCCGACGGTTTGCAGTCCGGGAGCAATGTCGGCCGGTCCTTGCAGGATGACGTAATCGACGCCGAGCGCTTTCCAGTCGGCGTAATTGAGAGCCTGCGTCCAGCTCGGTACTTCAGGGAAGGAGTGCGCGTCGAGTGCGACGAGCGGGGCGCCGTTGAGCAAGTCATGCTCGGTAGTGACCCGGGCAGCGGCCAAAGGAGAATCGGCCTTGCCGACGTAGACCACGGCGATGCAGTGCGTTTCGGCCGCGGCGGCACAATGCGCCACCGGGGCCGAAGCGACGGGCGCGGTTTGCGGCGCGGAGGGAACCGGGGATGCGGCCTGGCAGGCACTCAAGGCGAGCAGCGGAATGAAGCCGGTGAGTGCACGGAGCATCGGGGAACTCTCCACTAAGCGGAACCTGAGCGGCCGGCAGGCCGGGTGCGGTCCTGCTTGGGCCGGCATTGTTTGTTCAGAAGGATAGACCTTCGGGCGATGGCCGGAGTTCGCTGCCGGAAAAATTCACCGCACCTGGCTGGTAAACGCAAAAGCCGTCGGTCGCCATAACGAAAAAACCCCCCGACTTGCGTCGGGGGGTTGTTCCGTGATTAGAGCCTGGCAGTGTCCTACTCTCGCATAGTCATCGCTACACTACCATCGGCGCTGAGTCGTTTCACTTCGGTGTTCGGGATGGGAACCGGTGGTGCCAACTCGCTATGGCCGCCAGGCAAACTGTCTGGAATGCCGATCAATCAACGATTGGTCGTCACTCCGAATTGGGTTGTAGTCAAACACAGTCCAGCACCAAGCTTTGTTCTCAAAGCCTCAGGTACTTAACAGCTAAAAATGCTTGAGTGTTATATGGTCAAGCCTCACGAGCAATTAGTACGCGTTAGCTCCATGCATCGCTGCACTTCCACACCGCGCCTATCAACCTTGTGGTCTACAAGGGCTCTTAAGGCAGATTAAATCTGCGCGAGATCTCATCTTGAGGTGGGCTTCCCGCTTAGATGCTTTCAGCGGTTATCCCGTCCGTATTTAGCTACCCGGCGATGCCACTGGCGTGACAACCGGAACACCAGAGATACGTTCAACCCGGTCCTCTCGTACTAAGGTCAACTCCTCTCAAATCTCGAACGCCCACGGCAGATAGGGACCGAACTGTCTCACGACGTTCTGAACCCAGCTCGCGTACCACTTTAACTGGCGAACAGCCAGACCCTTGGGACCTGCTACAGCCCCAGGATGTGATGAGCCGACATCGAGGTGCCAAACACTGCCGTCGATATGGACTCTTGGGCAGTATCAGCCTGTTATCCCCGGAGTACCTTTTATCCGTTGAGCGATGGCCCTTCCATACAGAACCACCGGATCACTTAGACCTACTTTCGTACCTGCTCGACTTGTTTGTCTTGCAGTCAAGCGACCTTATGCCTATGCACTCACTGCGCGATTTCCGACCGCGCTGAGGTCACCTTCGCACTCCTCCGTTACTCTTTGGGAGGAGACCGCCCCAGTCAAACTACCCACCATACAATGTCCCTGACCGGGATATACCGATCGAGGTTAGAACTCCGAGTTTATCAGGGTGGTATTTCAAGGTTGGCTCCATCAGAACTAGCGTCCTGACTTCAAAGCCTCCCACCTATCCTACACAAATAAACTCAAAATCCAGTGTAAAGTTGTAGTGAAGGTTCACGGGGTCTTTCCGTCTTGCCGCGGGAACACTGCATCGTCACAGCGATTTCAATTTCACTGAGTCTCGGAAGGAGACAGTGGGGCTATCGTTACTCCATTCGTGCAGGTCGGAACTTACCCGACAAGGAATTTCGCTACCTTAGGACCGTTATAGTTACGGCCGCCGTTTACTGGGGCTTCGATCAAGAGCTTCGCCTTGCGGCTGACCCCATCAATTAAC
>Ga0302305_1002254_pt1 | contig 10923 bp, 9 predicted proteins | sample III_Palsa_E2_3_FD_198764 | JGI IMG/M metagenome (GOLD analysis project Ga0302305, IMG submission 198764) | Peat permafrost microbial communities from Stordalen Mire near Abisko, Sweden - III_Palsa_E2_3 | ecosystem: Environmental > Terrestrial > Soil > Palsa > Peat permafrost | place: Sweden... | reverse complement strand
AACGGGAGTCAATGCTCACCGCTCCCCCGCTCCCCGACGAAGACTACATGCAGCTCGCCATCGCCGAAGCCCACGCCGCTGAAGCCGCTGGCGAAGTCCCCTGCGGCGCTATCATCGTCACCCCCACCGGTGAGATCCTCGCCCGCGGCAACAACCAGGTCCTTCGCACCTCTGACCCCACCGCCCACGCCGAAATCGTAGCCCTCCGCGCCGCTGGCCTCGCGCTCAACAACTATCGCCTGCTCACTCCTGAAGGCGGCTGCACCCTCTACGTCACGCTCGAACCCTGCGCCATGTGCGCAGGCGCCATCCTCCACGCCCGCATCGCCCGCCTCGTCTTCGCCGCCCGCGACCCCAAGGCCGGAGCCTGCGGCTCAGTCCTCAGCGTCCTCAACCACCCCGCCCTCAACCACCGCCTAGAAGTCACCGAAAACATCCTCGCCGAAGAATGCAGCACCATGCTCAGCAGCTTCTTCCGCTCCCGCCGCTAACACCTCAACCGTCTATCTTTGCGCCTTAGCTTTTGCTTTGCCTTTCTTTCTGTCATTCCCGAAGGGAATCTGCTTCTGCACTTGCTTTTGCCTTACTTTGCGAAACTTCGCTCCCTTTGCGAACTTTGCGTCAAAGGCTGTTGCACTTGCCTTTGCTTTTCTAGTTGTCATTCCGAGCGCAGCGAGCGAACCTGCTGTCTCCCGTTCTTCGCCAACTCCACCACAAACCGCTTCCGCAAACTTCGCATCAGACTTCTAGACGGAGGAAACCAAACATGGCAACCACCAAAAAGTCCGCAAAGAAATCAACCGCAAAGAAGTCCACCACACCACCTTCCAAACGCTGGTCCGCCAAGGTCACCACCGACTCCACCAAGCCCAGCCCCGGCCTCTTCAAACAAAGCGCAAAGAAGATCGCCGAAGGCCTCGCCAAGAAGAGTGTCTCCCCCAAAGGCCCCGGCCAGGCCATGCAGATGTTGAGCTTCTACCAAAACCGTGGCGGCAAAAATCTCTCCGCCGAACGCAAGAGCACCCTCGAACACGCCAAAGACCTTCTCCGCGAAAAAGAAGGCAAGACTGCCACAAAGAAAGCAAAAAAGAAGTCTGCGAAGAAAACAGCCAGAAAGTCGTCAAAGTAATAAGACATAGAAGCAAAGTAATAAGACCTCGAATAAGCGCCAACGGCGCGTTCCATACCAGCGAGGGGCGAAGCCCCTCGTCCTAGTCGAAAAACAACAAAGGGCTGAAGGCCCGACCTATAACTCCACATAAAGGAACACCATGCCAGGTCGTCTCACAGGAAAAGTAGCCGTAGTCACCGGATCAGGTTCAGGCATCGGCCAAGCCATCGCAGAGCGTCTCGCACAAGAAGGCGCAGACCTCGTCGTCGACTACCGTGACCACGTCGAGCAAGCCCAGGCCACCGTCGACAAGATCACCGCCGCCGGCGGCAAATCCGTCATGGTCCACGCCGACGTCTCCAACCTCGCCGACTGCACCAACCTCATCGAGCAAGCCTGGCAGCAACTCGGCTCCTGCGACATCCTCGTCAACAACGCCGGCATCGAAAAAGGCGCCGACTTCTGGGACGTCACCGAAGCCGACTACGACGCCGTCCTCAACGTCAACCTAAAAGGCGCCTTCTTCCTCACCCAAGCCTTCGTCCGCAAACTCCGCGACGCCAAAAAGCCCGGTCGCGTCATCAACATCTCTTCCGTGCACGAAGACATGGTCTTCCCCCACTTCTCCACCTACTGCGCATCGAAAGGCGCCATGCGCATGTTGATGCGCGATCTCGCCGTCGAGCTAGGCCCTCTCAACATCACGGTCAACAACATCGCCCCCGGCGCCATCAACACGCCCATCAACACGTCGCTGCTAGCCAACAAACCAAAGCTCGACGCACTCCTCGCCAACATCCCCCTAGGTCGCTTAGGCAAGCCCGAAGAAGTAGCCGGCGTAGCCGCCTTCCTCGCATCCGAAGACGGAGCCTACGTCACTGGCTCCACCTACTTCCTCGACGGCGGCCTAATCCGCAACTACCACGAGCAATAACCGCCGCATCTCTCACCGACCCTGTTATCTCGACTAAAGTGAACCCCACTGGAAAGACCAGAGTCCAGGATCACCACAACCCCGGGTGCCCCATCCTCACGACGGCTTCATCGTCGTTAGGGTGGGCATCGCGCAAGGCGCGACCGCTCCCTCCCATCTCCATGCAGCAACGACTCTAAAGCTCCACCCACAGTCCGCCTTCGCCCCAAGCCCACAGCTCTAAGCCGACCAAAGCCCGCTCTCCTCAAAACTACTTAAACTCAAAACTCAAAACTGAACGAAACCGCTCTCTGCGGTACCACCACAACTACGGGTGCCCGGTCCGGACTCTCGGACCCGGCATCGCGCGTTAGCGCGACCGCTCTCTTCAACCAGCCACAACCCCACCAACATCCACCCCCAACACTCCACGCATCCGCAACCCAAACACCTCATCCAAAATCCGCTCCGCCACATCCCCCTTAGCAGCCTCACCAATCTCAACCAGCCCGTCGCCCGTCAAAAACATAACAGCATTCCGGTCCGCATCAAACCCAATCCCCGCGCGGCTAATATCGTTCAACACAATCGCATCCGCCCCCTTACGCCGCAGCTTCTCGCGAGCCCGCGCAACATCGCTTCCCATCTCCGCGGCAAACGCAATCACCAGCGTCCCTGCCCTGCGACGCTCCACCACACTCCGCACAATATCTTCCGTAGCTTCCAACTCCAGCGTCACCGCGCCACTCCGCTGCATCTTCTCCGTCGCCACCTCACGCACATGAAAGTCCGCCACAGCCGCGGCCTTAATCACCACCGTAGCTTCGTCCAGCCGAGACAACACAGCCTCCTGCATCTCTGCCGCCGTCTCCACACGAACGATCTCGCAACCCGCAGGCTAAGCCGCCGTCGTCGCAGCAGCAATCATCACCACACGCGCTCCACGCCTTCGCGCCGCAGCCGCCAGCGCAAACCCCATCTTGCCACTTGATCGATTCCCCAAAAACCTCACCGGATCAATCGGCTCCCGCGTCCCACCCGCCGTAATCAACACCGTCTCGCCAACCAGATCCTCCCTCTGCTCCACGCATCCCATCACTGCGCGAACGATCGTCTCAATCTCCGCAAACCGCCCCCCACCCGTCATCCCACAAGCCAAGTACCCATTCTCCGGCTCCACCACAACATGCCCACGCTCTTTCAACGCCAACACATTCGCACGCGTCGCTGCATGCTCCCACATGTTCACATTCATCGAGGGCGCAATCACCACCGGCTTCGTGCACGCCAGGTAAGCCGCCGACAAAAAATCATCCGCCATCCCATGCGCCAGCTTCGCCATCGTATGCGCGGTCGCCGGAGCAATCACCAACACATCCGCCCACTGCCCCTGCGCAATATGCTCAATCTCACTCGACCTATCAGCAGCCTCGCCAGTCACCCACAAGTCCGCAAACACCCTATGCCCACTCAGCGATTCAAACGTAAGCGGCTGCACAAACTCCTTCGCCGCCCGCGTCATCACCACGCGAACCTCCGCCCCTTGCCGCTGCAACTCACGCAACAACTCCGCAGCTTTGTACGCCGCAACGCCGCCACAAACACCCAACAACACCTTCACATTCTTAGCCACGCGTCACCGCCTCCACCACCACGTTGTCAATCAGCCTGGTCTTCCCCACCCACGCCGCAACAGCCATCAGCGCGCCATCCGATACATCCTCAACCGGCAGCAACGTCACCGCATCCACTACCTCGACATAGTCCACATCCACGCCCACCAGCTTCTGCAACATCGCATCCCGCAGCAGCGAAGCCTTCGCCTCACCCGCCTGCAACAACTCCTTCGCACTCTCCAACGCACGCGGCACAACCGCACCGCGCTCTCGCTCCTCCGCAGACAAGTACCTGTTCCGCGAACTCATCGCCAATCCATCCGCCTCACGCACCGTCGCACAAACCACCAACTCCACCGGCACATTCAAGTCCTTCACCATCGCTCGCAACACCGCAACCTGCGCGGCATCCTTCTGCCCAAAGTAAGCTCGCTCCGGCCCAACGATGTGGAACAACTTCAACACCACCGTAGCCACTCCGCGAAAGTGCCCCGGCCGCGACACACCATCAAGCCTGTCGCTAATCCCCGCGACCTCAACAAACGTACTCGCGCCAGCCGGATACATCTCATCCGCGCTCGGCGCAAACAAAAGCTCCACGCCCTCAGCTTCAAGCATCGCGCAGTCCTGCTCAAACACCCGCGGATACTTCGCAAAATCCTCACCCGCCGCAAACTGCGTCGGGTTCACAAAGATCGAAGCCACCACCACATCGCACTGCAACTTCGCTGCTCTCACTAGCGACAGGTGTCCTTCATGCAGCGCTCCCATCGTCGGCACAAATCCAATCCCGCGCTTCCCGCTATCTCGAAGCTCACGACACGCACATTGCATCTCGCTCGCAGTTCTCAAAATCTTCATCGCTAAACCTTGCAAGCCTCTTCCAGTTGTTCCAACTCATCACGCACCGCACGCGGCAAGTGATAGCTCTCCGCATCACTCGGAAACGTTCCACCCACCACATCCTCGCGATACCGCTGCAACGCTTCGCTAAAGAACGCCGCACCATCCGCATACCGACGCGCAAACTTCGCCGCCGGCGAAAACGTCAGGTTGAACAAGTCATGAAACACCAGAATCTGCCCATCGCAATCCGGCCCCGCACCAATCCCAATCGTCGGCACTCCGGCCTTCGCTGTAATCTCTCGCGCAACCTCGCGCGGTATACCCTCCAGCACAATCGCCATCGCGCCCGCAATTTCCAACGCCGCCGCATCCGCCAGCAACGCATCAATCGCCTCACTCGACCGCCCCTGCACACGATACCCACTCATCTTATGCACCGACTGCGGCGTCAACCCGATATGCGCCACCACCGGCACCTCAGCCTCAACCAGCCGTCGCACCAAGCCCGCACGACGCTCGCCGCCTTCGATCTTCACCGCCTGCGCGCCGGCCTCGCGCATAAAACGAATCGCATTCCGCACACCTTCTTCATCGCTCACCTGGTACGACCCGTATGGCATATCCGCCACCAGCAGCGCACGCCGCAGCCCACGACCCACAGCTCGCGTATGGTGCAGCATCTCTTCCATCGTCACCGGCAGCGTTGTGTCATAGCCCAGCACCGCCATGCCGACAGAGTCGCCCACCAGCACCACATCGATGCCGGCCTCATCCACCAGTCTCGCCGTTGGAAAGTCATACGCCGTCAACGCGGTAATCGCGTGTCCTGCTCGTTTCATTTGTAGAAGGGTATCCGCCGTCACTCGTCCCACAGCATCCTGCTGCGCACGCGGTATAGCTCCGCTCTCGCGGTTCTGCGTAAGGCTCATTCGTCTCTCCAGTGCCGCTCCGCTTACCTGCCGCGGATGAGGCCCGAACAGCCCAAAGTATACGCCTCACACCCTACACCGTGCTCAAATCCACTCCCGGCTCACGCCTCAGCAGCTTCCACAACAGCGTTCCCAATACCGGCAGAAACGCCACCAGCCAAAACCCATCCGCATACGCTCGCCTGTCGAAGAAGTGCCCCAACACCGGCGTCAACACACCCGTCACACCCGCCCACGACGAGATCGCAATCCCCGCCAGAAACCCCGAGTTCTCCTTCTTCTGCGCCTGCATCCCATCCGACAGCGTCAACACCACAAACCCACCGGCAATAAACATCTGCAGATAAAACAACACCATCGTCGTCAACACCGCATGAGGACTACGCGCTGCCAGCGGTGCCAACGTAATCAAAAATCCCGCCACGCTAAACGCCGCAAACAACAAACCCGGCCGTCCTTTTCCCAACCTCAATCGACGATCCGCAATCCATCCCCAAAACAAATATCCCGTCTCCCAACCCGCCGGCGGAATCCACAACAAGTGTCCCAGCGAAGCCTGGCTCACATGCAACACACGCGACAAATAAAGCGGAGCCGCATACAGACCAAACGCCAGCGGAGCCGCACCCAACCCATACACCGCAGCCGTCGCCGCAATGTTCCTGTTCCACCTCCCAGCAACAGAAGCCCCACGCACCCGCGCCACCACCGGCGAACGCATCCTCCCCCGCATCGCCACCCATAGCATCAGCCACACTAGCCCCATCACCGCGGTCAAACAAAACGTCGCACGCCATCCATAGTGCAACGCAATCGGCGTAATCAGCAGCGGAGCCAGCGCAAGGCCCAACGACCCTCCGCTATAAGCCAGCCCTAACCCAAACGATCGACGCTCCTCCGGCAGCGTCTCCGCCACCGTCGCCAGCCCCGCAGGAAACGTAGCGCCCTCGCCAAACCCCAACACACCCCGCGCCACACACATGCCCACCAACCCCACCATCAACGCATGAGCCCCCGAAGCCAGCGACCACACCGTCACCGCCACCAGGATCGTCACCCAAACTCCCTTGCGATCAATGAAGTACCCCCACACTGGGTTCGACACCATATAGCAGATACTGAACGCCGAAACCGCATACCCATACTGCGTCGCGCTCATATGCAGATCGCCCAGAATCGTCGGACTCAAAATTGCCAGCACGCTCCGGTCCGCATAGCTCAGCAGCGACAGCAACAGCATCCCAACGCACGGCGCCCATTGTTTGACAAAAGAAGATCGTTCATTAGTCACGGTCTAGCCATTGTGCCAGCATCGCCTCCAAAGTAGCGACTAACGTGCATTCCCCCCACGAATCAGCGACAATATCTACATGGAGCTTCTCGTTTATTCCGCAGACTGGTGTCGCGACTGCCGCGAGGCAAAACGCTTTCTCACCAAGCACTCAATCCCCCACACCGAAATCGACATCGAAACCACCCCCGGCGCCGCCGACGAAGTCGTCGCCAAGACCGGCAAGCGCGGCATCCCGCAGTTCGTCCTCGACGGCAAATGGATCCAGCCCTACAAACCCGGCCAGGGCTTCCTCCACGAAGAAATGGCCGAACTCTTCGGCGTCACCGAACCCTAAACCCATAAACCGAAGAGTATCTGCTGTTGCTTTTCTGGTTGTCATTCCGAGCGAAGCGAGCGAACCTGCTGTCTCCCGTTCTTCGTCAACCCACCACCAAACTCGGGTGCCCCATTCATGACCGTTCCATCGTCATGAGTGGGAAAGTATGACCTAAACCCACCACGCCTTTGCCTTACTTCGCAAACCTTCGCTCTTAACCTTTGCGACCTTTGCGTTCAAGGCTGTTGCTCTTGTCTTTGCTGTTGCTCTTAACGGAGGAAGCAGGGGCCTTCACGCCCCTGCTTCCAACCCACCACAAATCGGGCTTCAGCCCCGGCGTACCTACTCCTCCACCACCGGCACCACCACATCCCCCGTCTCCGGCTTAGCCTTCCCACCCCCAAACGGCCACCGCAGCCTCAGCACGCGTTCACGATCACTCTCACGATGCGCCTGCTCACTCCGCCCCTTCAACAAGTCGTCAATCGTCAGCACACCCAGCAACTTTCCGTCATAGTCCACCACCGGAAACGACGTCAGCTTGCTCTGCGCCATCAACACCGCACACGTCCGCAGCGTCGTCCCTGGCGTCACCGTCCTCGGCCTCGTCGACCCATCATTCTCCAGCGGCTGTTGAAGGTCCTGCTGCTTCGCCGCCGCCATCATCTGCGACCGCGTCAGAATCCCCGTCAACTTCCCATCGCCATCCACCAGCGGAAAAATCCTCTGCCAGTGCGACCACGCCTCCGCACCGCGCTCTTCCATCTTCTGCAACCAGTCCGCCGCATCCTTCCGCGTCGCATGTTCGTTCAGCGCATACACGCTCGTATGCATGGCCTGGTTCACCAGCATCGTCTCCAGCGGATCGACGCCAAACTCGCGGCTCAAATGCAGCCCCTTGCGGCTCAACCCCTCCGTAAGCATCGACCGCGGCATCACCAATACGCTCACCGCATACGCCGCCACGCAGCTCAGCAACACCGGCAGCATCAGGCCGCCATTATGCGTCAGCTCCAGCGCCAGCATCGCTGAGGTCAGCGGTGCTCCAATCGCCGCCGCAAGCACCGACGTCATTCCCACCAACACCCACGCGCCCGTAGACATCACCGGCATCAGGTGCCCCAACGCCGCACCAAGCGCTCCACCAATCATCAGCAACGGCGCCAAAATACCGCCCGCCGTATTCGACCCCAGCGAGAACACCCAGATCAAGCTCTTGATGATCAACACACCCGCCAGCAGCTTCCATCCGTTGTCGCCCGAAATCATCTGCTGGATCACGCTATAGCCCACGCCCAGCGCCTTCGGAAACACCAACCCACCCAGCCCGACGCCCAGCCCGCCAATCGCCGGATACCACATCCAATGAATAGGAATCTTCTCAAACATGTGCTCGCTGAAGTGCACCGCCTTGCTCAGCCCCGCCGCCACAAACGCGGCAATCACACCCAGCACCAGCGCACCCAGCATCGCCGAGTGATACACCGGAGCCCCCGTCGGCATCATCTCCAACAAGCTCTGCGGCCCCAGCAACAACCGACGCACCGCACCCGCCGTCACACAAGCAATCGCTACCGGAACCAGCGACCTCGGCCGCCACTCAAACAGCAGAATCTCCACCGCCAGCAGCGTAGCTGACATCGGGCAGTTGAACGTCGCCGCCATACCCGCCGAAGCACCCGCCACCATCAACACCGTGCGTTCGGAGTCCGTCATCGGCAGCAACTGCCCCAACACCGATCCAATCGCACCGCCGGTAATAATCACCGGACCTTCAGCCCCGAACGGCCCACCCGATCCAATCGAGATCGCCGTCGCGATCGGCTTCAGAATCGCCACGCGCGGCTGTACCTTGCCGCCGCCAAACACAATCGTCTCCACCGCTTCGGGCATACCGTGCCCACGCACCTTCGGAGAAAGATACCGCGCAATCAACCCGACAATCAGCCCACCCAGCACCGGCATCAACGCCGACCACCAATGCACCCCGCTCATCCACGGGTCCACTTCCTTCACACTCACCCGATGGAAATAAAACGCATTCGTGCTCAGCGCAATCATCTCCAGCAGCGCCCACGCCGCCACCGCGCTCACCGCACCCAGACACGCAGCCAGTGCACTCACATAAAGGATCCGGCTATCCGCCGAATAATCCCGCAACTTCCCGGCCAACGGCACACTCATCGTTTCTCGTTTTCTCCTGTTGCTTCATCCATCTGTTTCACGCTTTGCAACTCACCCAGCAACTGCATCAACTCTTCCCCATTGCTCTGCAGCTCCACCAGGTGCATCGCCACCAGCTTCTGCAACATCGTCCATCCCTGCGCCGTAAGCTCCACCAGCGACCGCCGCAGGTCATTCTCATCGTCCCGGCGCTGCACCAGCCCCGCACGCTCCGCCCTGTCCACCAGCTCCACCGTACTGTTGTGCCGCAGGATCATCCGCTCAGCGATATAGCTGATTGAAGCAGGCCTATCCGCCGCCCCAATCACCTGCATCAACTGGTACTGCTGCGCCGCAATCCCCAAACTCTCGGACGCACCTTCGCTGAAGCTCAAAAACGTTCGCAGGTGGTAACGAAACTCGGCCAGTTCCTCGAGCCGCGGAATCTTGGCTACCGGTTTGTTTTCTTCGCTCATCAAGGTATCCTCCCCATTGTATCGTGTTGCGATATTTGAAGTCTTCCATCCCCTCATTCACTAACCTCACCCTCAAAAAACATTCCCTCACTGCACTCGGTACACTAGCCTTGCACCCCTGGTTTTAGGAGCCCGTCTTGATCACCCGTTACACCCGTCCGCAAATGGCCAGCATCTGGTCCGAAGAGAGCAAGTTCAACAACTGGCTGCGCGTCGAGCTCGCCGCCACCGACACGCTCGCCCGTGCCGGCATCGTCCCCGTCGAAGCCGCCGCCGAACTCCGCCAGCGTGCCACCATCCCCGCCGACGGCATGAAAGCCTTCGTCGCCCGCATCCACGAAATCGAAGCCGAAACCCGACACGACGTCCTTGCGTTCACCACGGCAGTCGCTGAAATCGCCGGTCCCTCCGCTCGCTGGCTGCACTACGGCCTCACCTCCACCGATGTCGTAGACACGGCGCAGGCCTTAGCCATCACACAAGCTTCCATCTTGATTCGTTCTGGAATTCTCCGCCTTCGCGACGTTCTACGCAAGCGCGCCATCGAGTTCCAGCACACGCCCACCGTCGGCCGCACCCACGGCGTCCACGCCGAGCCCACCACCTTCGGCATGAAACTCCTGCTCTGGTACTCCGAAATGGGACGCAACCTCAAGCGCTTCGACGCCGCTGCCGAAGACCTCCGCGTCGGCAAAATCTCCGGCGCCGTCGGCGCCTTCGGCAAGCTCAAACCCGAGCATGAAGAAGCCATCGTTCGCGAGCTAGGCCTCACCCACGCCTCCATCTCCACGCAGGTTCTACAGCGCGATCGCCACGCGGCCTACATCACCACGCTCGCCGTGCTCTGCTCCTCGCTCGACAAGATCGCCACCGAAATCCGTCACCTCCAACGCACCGAAGTCCGCGAAGCCGAAGAGTTCTTCTCCGCCAAGCAAAAGGGCTCCAGCGCTATGCCTCACAAGCGCAACCCCATCACCTGCGAAAACATCAGCGGCCTTGCTCGCGTAGTTCGCGGCAACGCCCAGGTCGCGCTTGAAAACGTGGCTCTCTGGCATGAGCGCGACATCTCGCACTCCTCCGCCGAGCGCGTCATCCTGCCCGACACCACCACCCTCACCGACTACATGCTCGACAAAACAGCTACCCTCATCGAGAAGCTGCTCGTCTACCCTGCCCGCATGTTGAAGAACCTCGAACTCACCGGCGGCCTCATCTACAGCGGCCAGCTCTTGCTCGACCTCGCCGAAGCTGGCATGTCC
>Ga0302305_1002253_pt1 | contig 10924 bp, 6 predicted proteins | sample III_Palsa_E2_3_FD_198764 | JGI IMG/M metagenome (GOLD analysis project Ga0302305, IMG submission 198764) | Peat permafrost microbial communities from Stordalen Mire near Abisko, Sweden - III_Palsa_E2_3 | ecosystem: Environmental > Terrestrial > Soil > Palsa > Peat permafrost | place: Sweden... | reverse complement strand
CCGATTCCTTCCTGCGCGACCTGCACCCGGATTTGAAAGCCGATTACATCCTCGCCAATCCGCCGTTCAACATTTCCGACTGGTCAGCCAAGCTGCTGGAAGGCGATGTGCGCTGGCGCTTCGGCATGCCGCCGGCCGGCAACGCCAACTACGCCTGGATTCAGCACTTCATCCACCACTTGGCCCCGCCCAATGGCCACGGCGGCGGCGTGGCCGGCTTCGTCATGGCTAACGGGTCGCTGTCCACCGGTTCCGGCGGCGAAGGCGAGATACGCCAGAAGATCGTCGAAGCCGATCTGGTCGATTGCATCGTGGCCCTGCCGGCGCAGCTCTTCCTCACCACCGGCATCCCGGCCTGCCTGTGGTTTCTGACCCGGGACAAGACCGGCCGCAACTTGAAGCACGGTGGCCGCAACCGCAAGGGCGAAACCCTGTTCATCGATGCGCGCAAGCTCGGGGCCATGCAAACCCGAACCCTTCGCGTGCTCACCGGCGGCGATGACGGCGAAACCCTGCTGGCCGATGGCATGGGCGACCCCAATTTCGATTCTGACATCGGTCGTATCACCTATGCGTACCGTCAGTGGCGCGGCGAACCCGCGCCCGCGTGGTGGGTTGAGGCCGAACATGGCGCGTGGGAATACCAGGACATTCCCGGCTTCTACAAAAGCGAAACCATTGACGGCATCGCCAAGCACGGCTTTGTGCTCACGCCGGGGCGTTATGTCGGTGCGGTAGAGCAGGAAGATGATGGTGAACCGTTCGAGGAGAAGTATCCGCGACTGCTAGCGGAGTTGGAGGAGTGCTTTGTGGAAGGGGAGCGCTTGACCTCACTCGTGCGGCAGCAGCTCGCGGCAGTAGATCTTGGCGGTGCGGCTCGTGAGTGAGAATCGGAAACTCAAACCGTTCTTACTCGAAGATTGCATGTCTGCAATTATTGATTATCGGGGTAAGACGCCGCGTAAGACCTTGTTTGGAATTCCACTCATCACGGCCAAGGTCGTGAAAGGTGGTCGCGTCGAGCCTCCAAACGAGTTTATAGATCCGGCAGAGTACGAGTCATGGATGCGAAGAGGCATGCCGATGATTGGCGACGTTCCTCTCGGTGAAGTCGCGCAGCTAAAGGATGATCGGATCGCACTCGCTCAGCGAATAATTCTTCTCCGCGGCAAACCCGGGCTACTGGACAATACTTACCTCAAGTTTCTTCTGCTGTCGGAGCCTATCCAAGCGGAACTTCGTGGGCGCGCTTCCGGAACTACCGTTGTCGGAATAAAGCAAAGTGAATTGCGGAAGGTGGTGCTCCCACTTCCACCAATCGACGAGCAATGCGCCATCGCGAGCGTCCTCGGCGCGCTGGACGACAAGATCGCGCAGAACCGGTGCACGGCGCAGGCGCTGGAGCGGCTGGTGCGGGCCATCTTCCGCGCGTGGTTCGTGGACTTCGAGCCGGTCAAGGCCAAGGCCGCAGGTGCCACCAGTTTCCCCTCCATGCCCCAGCCCGTCTTTGACGCGCTGCCCACCCGCTTTGTCGACTCCGACATCGGCCCCGTGCCGGAAGGGTGGGACGTTGAGCCGCTTTCGAAAGTCTGCACGTTGGTCAGTGGTGGAACACCCAAGCGATCTGAATCGTCCTATTGGGGAGGCGGTGTTCCTTGGTACTCCGTACGGGATGCTCCGAGTGACAGCAATGTGTGGGTGACCACAACCACGGATGAAATTAGTGAAGAGGGCTTGGTGAATAGCGCGGCGAGGTTGCTGCCCAAGGGAGGCACGATCATTTCGGCGCGGGGAACCGTTGGGAAGATCGCGATGGTTGGCGTCCCGATGGCTTTCAATCAGTCCTGCTACGGCCTTTTGCCTGCCGATGAACAAGCGTTTGGTTACTTGTACCAGCTGGTGCAATCAGCGGTTGGCGAGTTGCAGCAACGAACACATGGATCGGTCTTCGACACGATAACGCGCACCACTTTTGACGCCCTCGCGGTTGTAAGTCCAAAACGAGCAGTGGTGACATCCTTCACGCTGGTGACTAACCCACTTTTTGAGGTCATGTTGTCTCTGAAACAGGAGTCTACGAAGCTCGCCGAAATGCGCGACTACCTGCTGCCACGCCTTTTGAGTGGTGTCGTTCGTGTGGAGGCTGTCCATGGCTGAGACCGCCGCACCGTCGGTACGTTTCCAGATGACCGGCACGCGTGCCGCGTTGCTGGATGGCCCGATCGAGGCGATCGAGCAGCAAATCCGCGCCATCGAGAACGCGCTGGAGAACGTCCCCGATTTTGCCTTTGACCTCTCCAAGGTGCTGGTCGAATCCGTCTGCAAGACTGTGCTTGCCGACATCGGCCAGCCCGTTGACGCGAACTGGGACGCGCCGCAGTTGTTCAAGGAAACGACGAATCGCCTGAGCTTGTTGCCGCGCAATCATCCCGACCCGGCCAAGGCCCGCGACTCGGTGACCAAGACCATGCGCGGGTTGCTGCAAACGATTCAGGGCCTTTGCGAACTGCGCAACAACTACGGGATGGCTTCGCACGGGCGCGATGGCTTTGCCGCGCGGCTTGATCTGCGGCAGGCGACATTGGCCGCGCAGGCGGCGGACACGATCGTGGCGTTCCTCTATCGGATTCATCACGACGCCCTCATGCAGGCACCGGGTGCGCGGGTTTACTACGGGGATCACAAGGACTTCAACGAGTCGTTCGATCGCGACAATGAGGTGATTCGTTTGGGCGAGCTGGAACTATTGCCCAGCCGCGTTCTCTACGATGCCGATACCGAGGCCTACAAGGCCGCGGTGAATGACTTCATCGCGGAGCGCAATGGCGGCGGTGACGCCAACGGTTCAGACGATGCGCCCGATGACGCTGAGGAAACGACACCATGACGAGCCCTTCGCCCACTGAGCAACTTGTGGAGGATGTTGCCGCCGTTTATTTCGGCGTGATCGGTGCCGCCGTCAAGCGCGGCGCAGACATCGACGATGCCGCCGAGCGCGCCGGCGCGGATCAGTGCCTGCTGCAAGGTCGCCTTGTTGCCGCGTTGCAGCGCCTGAATCCCGATCTGCCGCATGAAACCTTGGAAGGCGTGGCGCGCACGCTTGCGCATCCGCCACACCTGACGCTGATCCAGAACAACCGTTGGTTCCACGGCTTGCTGGTCGATGGCGTGCCTGTGGAATATCGCGATGCCAAAACTGGAGAGATGCGCGGCGGTCGTGCTCGCCTGGTCGATTTCGACAACCTGGCGGCCAATGACCTGCTGGCCGTGCGCCAGCTCACCATTACTGGCCCATCGGGCAAGCACATCCGCCCGGATGTGCTGCTGTTCCTGAATGGCCTACCGATCGTGGTGATCGAACTCAAGGACCCGACTGACGAAAAAGCCGATCTCGGCGTGGCCGTCGACCAGCTGCATCGCTACATGCAAACCGCGCCCGACCTGTTCGTGCCCAATGTGCTGTGCGCGGTGTCCGACGGCATGTTGACGCGGGTGGGCTCCATTACCGCCGGCCCCAGCCGTTTCATGCCGTGGCGACCGCTGGCTGATGAAGGCGGCGCGCCGACGCTGGAAGCGCTGATTCGCGGGCTGCTGGAACCGCGGGTCTTACTCGACTACCTGCGCGCCTGCGTCACCTTCGAGGAAGACGAGCGCGGCGACATCGTCAAGAAGGTGGCCGGGTATCACCAGTTCCGTGCCGTGCGAAAGGCGCGCGCCAGTGTGCTGGCGCACTTGAAGCCTGAGGGTGACGGCCGCGGCGGCGTTATCTGGCACACGCAGGGTTCGGGCAAGTCGCTCACCATGCTGATGTTGGCCGGTGCGCTGATTCGCGAGCCACGCCTGGCCAACCCGACCGTGGTGATGATTACCGACCGCAACGATCTTGATGACCAGCTCTTCGATACCTTCGCCGCCGGTCGCGCCTTGCTGCGCCAGCCGCCGGTACAGGCCGCGAGCCGCGAAGACCTTCAACAAATGCTCGATCGTGCCGCAGGCGGCGTGGTGTTCACCACTATCCAGAAGTTCGCCGAAGCCCATGGCGTGATTTCCGAACGAACCAACGTGGTGGTGATGGCCGATGAGGCCCATCGCAGTCAGTACGGCTTCGTCGAGGGCGGCGCGCGCTGGATGCGCGAGGCGCTGCCCAGTGCCACCTTCGTCGGTTTCACCGGCACGCCGCTGGAAGGCGACGACAAGAACACCATCCACGTGTTCGGTGAGTATGCCGACGTCTACGACATCCGGCAGGCAGTGGAGGACGGTGCCACCAAGCCGCTGTATTACGAATCGCGCATCATCAAGCTGCGCGTGGACGAGGAGGGCGCGCGCGTCGCCGAGGACGAGCTGGAGTACGTCGTCAACGCCGAGCGCAAAGGCGACGAGCCCGAAGACCGGATTCGCGTTCGCCTGGAGTCGCTAGCCGGTGCCCCGGAGCGCATCGAACGGCTGGCGGCCTTCATCGTCGAACACTGGGAAGCCCGCCGCGCAGCCATGGAAGGCAAGGCCATGGTGGTGACCATGAGCCGCGACATTGCCGCCCGGCTGTACGAAGCCATCCGCGCACTGCGCCCGGACTGGCACGATGACGACGATGAGCGCGGGGCCATGAAGGTGGTGGTCACTGGTAGCGGCGATGATCCCGAACCGTTGCGCAGCCATGTGCGCGGCAAGGCCGCTCGCAAGCGTCTGGCCGAGCGCTTCAAGGACCCGGCTGACGAGCTGCGGCTGGTCATCGTCTGCGACATGTGGCTGACCGGTTTTGACTGCCCGCCGGCGCACACCCTGTATCTGGACAAGCCGCTGGCTGGCCACAACCTGATGCAGGCGATTGCGCGCGTGAACCGTGTCTACGGCGACAAGCCCGGCGGGCTGATCGTGGACATGCTCGGCTTGGCCGATCAACTGGCGGATGCGCTCGCCACCTACACCCGCGCCGGCGGCACGGGCGAGGCGGTGCGGCAGGTGCAAGGGGAAGCTGTGCCCGCCATGCAGGCCGCGTTCGAGAAGCTGCGCGATTTCTTCCATGGCTGCGACTACGCGGCGGCGCTGGGGGCCGATCCGCACAACGTGCTGCCGCTGTACCTGCGCGCGATCGACCACGTGCTGGGCCAGAACGATGGCTGGCAGCGGTTCCGTGCGCTGGTCAAGGAATTCTCGACGGCCTTTGCGCTGGCCGTGCCGCGACCGGAGACTACGGAAGTCACGCCTCACCTGGCCTTCTTCCAACGTTGTGCGGCCATGATCCGCAAACGCCTTGCCGACGATGATGGACGCCATGTCACCAACAGCCGGCAACGCGACGTGGACGCCGCCGTGCGGCAAGTCATCGGCGGGGCTGTCGATGCCGATGACGTGATTGACCTGTTCGCCGTGGCCGGCCTTGAAGAAGCCCGCCTGGACATTCTGGGCGACGACTTCCTCCAGCGCGTGGCCGCACTGGAACAGAAGAACCTGGCGCTGGAAACCTTGCGCAAGCTGCTGAACGACCAGATTCGCATCACCGAGCGCAGCAATCTGGTGCAGAGCCAGAAATTCCGAGAGGCACTGGAGGATGCGCTGTCGCGCTACACCAACAAGGCCATCTCCACCGCCGAGATGATAAGCCGCCTGATCGACCTGGCGAAAAGCCTGCGTGAGGCCCGACAGCACGGCGATCAGCTTGGCTTGAGCGCAGAAGAAACTGCTTTCTATGATGCGCTGGCCGAAAGCGAATCGGCACGGGGCGCCATGGAAAGTGACACGCTCCGCCTGATGGCTCGCGAGCTGACCGAGATGGTCAAGAAGATGCCCAAGCTCGACTGGACGCAGCGCGAGTCGGTGAGGGCGAACCTACGCCGCAACGTGCGGCGAATGTTGGCCCGTTATGGGTATCCGCCGGACCTTGCCGAAGGGGCGACGCAGTTGATACTTCGGCAGGCCGAATTGTCGGCCGAGAACGGGGCGCAATAGCCAGGTTCATGCGTGACATCTGTACCGACGGTTGACTCGAACAGGTTGTGAACTCACAGGGGATCATGGATGCAACCAAGCAAGACCACCATCACCGGGCTGTTCAATTCGCCATACCAGTACCAGATTCCGATTTTCCAGCGCGGCTACGTCTGGACGCTGGAAAAGCAGGTCGTGCCGTTATGGGCTGACATCCAGGATCGTGCCGATGCGCGGTTGGAGCGCGACCAGGCGCAGCAAAGCGTGGGCGCCGCGGCGCTCAAGCCGCTGCAAAAGCACTTTCTGGGCTCACTGGTGTTGACCCCAGTAACACCGCCGTTTGGGCGCGTGCCGGCGTACGAGGTGATTGACGGGCAGCAACGCTCCACAACCTTGCAGCTGCTTTTGTTGGCATTCCGGGACGCTGCGCAGCGAGTCGGCGACGGCCAGCTACCTAAGATGCTGGACACGCTCGTCCGCAACCCGGGCCCGTACACGGTGGACACGGACTACCACAAGGTGTGGCCCACCGAGGCTGGTCAGGACGAAATGCGGTTCCTCTACGAGGCCCAGAAGATCGAGGACATTTGTGCGGAGTATCCGGCTCGCGCTGGCCGGAAAAAGATCGAACGGCCGCTGCTGGTGCAGACGTTCCTGTACTTCTACTTTGCCTGCCTTGCCTACCTGCAAAACGTCGACCTTGCGGGTACGGGCGAAGCGAACGAACACACACCCAGCGACGAGCTGGTCAAGCGGATTCGCGGCGGCAATGATGTGATGCCGCTGGATGCCACGACTGCATTCGACCCCAAGCGTGCCCAGGCGTTGTACATGGCGCTGGCAGAGAACGTGCAGATCATGACGCTGCAACTGGAGGCCGAGGATGATCCCCAGGTGATCTTCGAGACCCTCAATGCGCGTGGCGAACCGCTGCTGGCTTCCGATTTGATCCGCAACTTCGTGTTTCTGGAAGCCGCGCGTGCCGGCAAACCGGTCGGCGCGTTGTACGCGAAGTTCTGGAGCCCTTTCGATGTGGTGCCTGCAGGCAGCAAGGGCGTCACCAGCAACCGCTACTGGGCAGAAAAAGAGCGGCAAGGTCGCCTAACCTACCCGCGCATCGACCTGTTCTTTTACAGCTACACGGTGCTGCGCAGCCGCGAAACGACTCTCGTCGGGCATGTGTTCGAGGCGTTCAAGACATGGTGGCAAAAGGAGCCGCGTGAACTGGAACAGGAGCTCAAACGCATCGTCACCGCCAGTGGGCATTTCAAGGAATTGGTTTCGCCTGATGGAACCAGTTACCTGGCCGAGTTCGCGCGCTTGGTGAAGGCGCTGGACGTTGGCACCATTACGCCAGTGTACCTCGCTCTGCGCGAACGGCTGGCGGATGACAGCCAGGAGCTGCGGCAGGCCCTGAGCGATCTAGCCTCCTATCTGACGCGGCGTTCCGTATGCAACATGACCACCAAGGGCTACAACCGTTTCTTCATGCGGCTGTTGCAGGCGGTCGCGGCAGCACAAAGCGAGCCACACCTTGCGCTGCGCAAGGTATTGCTGGCGGCAACGGCTGACAGCGAGCTGTGGCCGAGCGACGAGGCATTTAAGGCGCAGTGGCTGCATCGGCCCGTGTATCTCGTCATGAAGCCGGCAAGGGTATGCGGCATCCTGCGCGCGCTCGAATATGCCGCACGCGGAACCATGCAAGGCAGCAATCATGTCCCCGTGCAGTCCGCCCTCACCGTTGAGCATGTCATGCCGCAAAGCTGGGCGGTTGTGCCTAGTTACCAGGTGGACGGCATGACAGATGACCAGCGAGCAGTGCGCGATATGGCCATTCATGGCTTTGGCAACCTCACGCTGCTGACCCAACCCCTCAACAGCTCAGTCAGCAACGGGCCGTTCAATGACTGGCAGGGTGCACCCGGGCAGGCGATGGAAGGCAAGTGCTCGAAACTCAGGCAAAGCGCGCTGCTCATGAACACCTATTTCGGCCAGAAAGACTTGGACAATTGGGGTGAAGAGACCATGGCCGACCGTGCCGGTGCCCTATATGACGCTGCGACGTTGGTGTGGTCACGCCCGGCGTCAGGTGCGGTGACGCCGATCGCGGTTGCACGCAAGCTTTCCGGCTACGAAATCAAAGGAAAGGCTGAATCCACGCGTGCCGTACCAGCCGACAACCATTGAACTCCGTGGCGACCAGGCGGCGCGCGCACTGTGGCCCTGGGGTATTCGCCTCCTCTTTCGTTTATTTCGTAAATTACGATTGTTTCGTTCATTGGGTAAACTGCGGCCTTGTCACCGACTATGTAGGTCTGGAAGCGCAGTTGACACTGCCTGACCCGGATGACCGTCACGTTCTGGCCGCCGTGATCTTTTGCCAGGCCGGCAAAATCGTGACATTCAATCTCAGGGATTTTCCAACCGCAACGCTGGAACTGCTCGGCATCACAGTGCAACACCCAGACGAGTTCATCGAGCACGCTTTCGGTATTGGCCCGGCTGCCGTCATTGGAGCTGTGCAAGATCATCGTGCCTCACTCAAGCATCTGCCGATGACGGTGGATGACTTGTTGAATGGCTACATGAAACAAGGGCTCGTGACGACCGTGTGTCTGTTGCAGCCGTACGCCGCGCAACTTTGATTGTCGTGACACCCGCCGGTGTGTTTCTAGCTGGCGCACAATGCGAAACCGCGCAAAGACGTGCAAAGCCGGTGGTTTAGGCAATCTGTAGGGAATGGGCACAAAAAAGCCACCGCGAAGAGATGGCTTAAATGCTTGAAAACATTGGTCGGGGAGACAGGATTCGAACCTGCGACTTCTACGTCCCGAACGTAGCGCTCTACCAGGCTGAGCTACACCCCGTGGGAGCCGCGTATCTTATCGAGCCGGGTAGGGCTTGGCAACACGCTGCGGCAAGCCCGGCGATGCCAGGGATGTGGACGGGTGAGGCGGCCTGGGGCCTTCTGCTAATCTAGAGGACTGTCGTGACGGCCTGTGCTGCACGGAATCTCCCTATAGTCCGCAGAGGATTTCATGGCGCTTACCCCGGCCCGCACCATGCCTGGCGTGCTCGAGCTGTTGCCGCTCGACCAGATCGCGTTCCAGCGCATGCTCGACACCATCCGTCGCAATTACGAGCGCTTCGGTTTCCTGCCGGTGGAAACGCCGGTGATCGAATATTCGGACGTGCTGCTGACCAAGACTGGCGGCGAGACCGAACGGCAGGTGTATTTCGTGCAGTCCACCGGCGCGCTCGGCGCGTCCGACAAGGACGACGGCAAGCCGGAGCTCGCGCTGCGCTTCGATCTCACCGTGCCGCTGGCGCGTTACGTCGCCGAGCACGAGCACGATCTGAGCTTCCCGTTCCGGCGCTACCAGATGCAGCGCGTGTATCGCGGCGAGCGCGCGCAGCGCGGCCGCTTCCGCGAGTTCTATCAGTGCGACATCGACGTGATCGGCAAGGATAGTCTGTCGGTGCGCTACGACGCCGAGATTCCGGCGGTGATCTACAGCGTGTTCCGCGAGCTGAATATCGGCGCGTTCACCATCCAGCTCAACAACCGCAAGCTGATGCGCGGCTACTTCGAGAGCCTCGGCATCGTCGACGGCGAGCAGCAGACTTTGGTGCTGCGCGAGGTAGACAAGCTGGACAAGCGCGGCGTCGAACCGGTGCGGCAGACGCTTACCGGCGAAGGCTTCGGGCTGGCTGCCGACACGGCGCAGAAGATTCTCGATTTCGTGCAGGTGCGCTCCACCTCGCTGCAGGACGCGTTAGATCGGCTCGACGCGCTCGGCGCCGGCCCGGAGTCGATGGAGCAGGGTCGCGCGGAGCTCAAGCAGGTGCTCGGCATGATCCACGATTTCGGTGTGCCGGAAACGCATTACGCGCTGAACCTGTCGATCGCGCGTGGGCTGGACTACTACACCGGCACCGTCTACGAAACCACGCTCAACGACCATCCGCAGATCGGTTCGATCTGTTCCGGCGGCCGCTACGAGAACCTCGCCAGCCAGTACACCAAGTCGCAGCTGCCCGGCGTGGGCATCTCGATCGGACTGACGCGCCTGTACTGGCAGCTGCGCGACGCCGGCCTGATCAATACCGCGCAGAGCACGGTGGACGTGCTGGTGACCCAGATGGATGCGGCGCAGTTGCCCGCCTATCTAGCTCTGGCCGGCGAGCTGCGCAATGCCGGCATCGCCACCGAGGTGGTGCTGGAGGGGGGCAAGCTCGGCAAGCAGTTCAAGTACGCCGATCGCGCCGGCATCCGCTTCGTGATCGTGCTGGGCGAGGACGAAATCGCCAACGGCACGGTGACCGTGAAGGACCTGCGTCGCGAGGACCAGTTCCAGGTGGCGCGCGAGGAATTGATCAAGGCGCTGCGGGTGGAACTGGAGCAGGCGGCGGTAATGCGCTGAATCGGCGCGGGATGGTCGTGGCAAAGGTATGGCCGTCCATACGGCTATTCGGCAATTGAACAAGTGGCAGTGAATAAGCCGGGTCGCTTCGCGGAGCGATACGGTAACGAGGTTCGACAGTGAGCAAGCAAGACACGATCGTGCTGGACGGTGGCAGCCTTACCCGCGCGCAACTGGTGGCTGCCGCGCGTCATGGAGTTCCGGTCGCGCTGGACAGCACCCAATTGCAGCGCGTGCGTCGCGCGGCGGATTTCCTGGCGGAAAAGGTGAGCTGCGGCGAACCGATCTATGGCGTCACCACCGGCTTCGGCAGCAACGCCGACAAGCTGCTGGGCGCACACCGGCTGCGCGAGGAATTGCCTGGGGGCCACCCGCAGAAACCGGACGGCACGCTGCTGGAAGAACTGCAGCACAACCTGATCACCACGCATGCCGTGTGCGTCGGCAAGCCGTTTGGCGAGGACGTGGTGCGGGCGATGCTGGTGATCCGCATCAACACGCTGATGCGCGGCCACTCCGGCATCCGGGTCGAGACGCTCGAGGCGCTGGCCGCGATGTTGAATGCCGGTGTG
>Ga0302305_1002250_pt1 | contig 10930 bp, 12 predicted proteins | sample III_Palsa_E2_3_FD_198764 | JGI IMG/M metagenome (GOLD analysis project Ga0302305, IMG submission 198764) | Peat permafrost microbial communities from Stordalen Mire near Abisko, Sweden - III_Palsa_E2_3 | ecosystem: Environmental > Terrestrial > Soil > Palsa > Peat permafrost | place: Sweden... | reverse complement strand
TCGCATGACAATATCTGTTCACAAAAGAAGACTAATAACATATATCAAGGCAGCGTCCGTATCGCGTGAGCAGATGATGTCTCCTGGCGAGCCATGGCGCCGATGGCACACCGCCATCTGAAGCTCCAGAGGCAGTCGAGCAATCACGCCAAAGAATCGGCACCGAGCATCTCGTGACTCGACCGGTGCCCTCAGCCGGAGATGGGCATCGCACAAAAGGACGGTGCAGGCGAAGTCAGCGGCGATGTTTTCATCGAAGAGACCGAGCGCAGTTCGCAGTCCGCGTCTTGTTTCCCAGGCGTCCATCCCATAATCAAGTATCAGTTGCCGGATCTTCGGGTCTCTGGCAACTTGAATCGCAGACTTGCCCTCATAAAGGATGTGGAAGAAGGTCGCGTGCCCAGGCTCGTCAGTCACGCAGGTGCGACTGGTGACGCTAAGGTCGAGGGCTCCTGCAGGAGCAAGAGCCATCAGCATTTCCACGCGTTTGAGATGCTTCACCTGACAGCCACGCCAGAGTGGCGTCTGACTGTTTTCGTCCGGCAAGTTGAAGTTGATCCCAGGATGCTCGCAGACCAACTTCAAGATCTCCATGGGGGAGACAGGAGAGTACCTCGTCATGCAGTAGTGCAAAGGGGTCGACCCAGCATGACTCTGGAAGTTGATCAACACCCCCGGGGCATCGAGCAGCAGCCTGACGCACTCGATGGAGTCGCGAACAATGGCGCGAATAAGGGGAGACTGTTTCGCAGTTCGAAGTGTGAAGTTGACCTCGGACACTCCGCACTCAGGGTGACCAAGAAGGGATCGCAGCGCACCTGCGTCACCCCGATCAGCCGCGTGCCAGATGGCCGCTCCGAGGTCCCAGCGAATATCGGGGACAGGAGCCAAAGTCATTTCTAGTTGATTGGTGTCTCCAGACGGAGGAAAGAAGTCGGGTGATAGCTTGAAGTTGATAATATATTGCAGCGATTGTGACACAAAATTGAAGAGAGAGGGACAAGGACGATTGGAAGATTAGAAGATGTGGTTCAGGACCTGGCAGGTTTCGATCGGGTGGAGGGATGACTGGAGGTGAAAGTAGAAGCCCGCCAGGAACTCCTCGCGGGGGATGCTGGCCCCGAGCGGCAGGTGCGCGATCTCCCTCAGCGAGCCTCTGGTCATCATCTTCCCCCGCGACTCATCGCGATAGAGAGGAATGTCTGTCGGGGTGGTGATCGTCAGGAACTGATTGTTAGGGCTCAGGACCTGCGCGCGCACGCTGTCTAGCCGCACGTCGTAGAACAGCCGCAGCCGCAACCTCATGGTGAGCTTAGGGCAAACGACGTGCTTTGGAACCAGCGCGCCCACGCACCGCGCAACGGCCTCACAGGGCACAACGATGTCGCGCAGTTCAAAGGCAAAGTGCATCACGAGGCTCGAGAATTTCAGCGAGCCAGGGAACGGCTCCCCCGGCGTCGTGGGCAGGAAGCACCGCAAGCAGTAGTGGCTATCGCCATGGAGCCCACAGGGCGCCGCCGCAAAAGCATCGCCAGCAGCCCCGGATTCCCTCGCCAAATTCTTGCCAGAGTTCTTGCCAGAGTTTTTGCCAGAGTTTTTGTCCGACGCCTTGTCCGTCTCGCTGGCCACCTGCAGGAAGGCTACGGTAGAGAAGACGTCGGCGGGTGGCCGTGCAAAACGGTTCCTGTCCAGCCCCGCCTCCAGCAGCACGACCATCTCGTCGTCACAGCCCCTTCTATAATTATTCAGATCGCGGCGCAAGTCGTAGGCCAGGGACTTGGCTGGCACGTGGGTGCCGAGGGCGAGGATGAGGAGCGTGTAAGATGCGGACCAGATGTCGCAGGCCTGCAAGAAGCCCGCCTCCAAGGGCAGTGATTTGAACTCGAACTCGCCCCCGGCCCTGAATATGGCGGAGGTGTGCTCGGGAGCCATGTAGTCGTCCGTGCCCACAATGGCAGCATCAGCCAGCAGGCGCGGGTGCACGTTGCGGTGGTCGAAGTCATGAAAATGGAGCGCCCTATAAGAGTCCGCCAGCAGAGGGGCCAGGGGCGGGTCCCCATCAAAGCGGGGCACGGTGGCCGCGATCCCCGCGAAGGTGAGGTCGACGAGGACGTACCTGTTGTCCCTCGCGCAGAACATCACGTTCTCCGCCTTCACGTCCCGGTGGACGATGTGGTGCAGGTGGAGGTGGTGCAGCCCGGCAAAAATATGGTGGGCCACCTCCCACCAGGTGCCAGTCTTCATCACCGGCTGGTCCTCACAGTAAAGCTCACAGAGATCGGCCTCTCCCAAGTACTCCATTGAAATGTAGGTCTTGGGCGGCAGGTGATCCTCGTGGTCCACCCGGATGAAGTCGTAATACCGCACAACGTTCCGGTGAGGGGGCAGCCTGGACATGAGCGTGTACTCACGCGCGAGCATCCTGGTCTGAGAGTTGTCACCATGGTGGGCACCCTTGAGGGCCTTCAGGACCACGAGGGAGTTGTTCAGCGTCGAGTCCCGCGCGACGATGAGATCACCCTGGAATCCAGAGGTGTCGGGAATCTGCCGCACATTCGCGGGCGAGGTGTCAAAGCGCAACGTGAATTCCGCGCGAGACATGAACCGCGGCTCGTCCAACTTCGACGGCAGGCTGTTGAGGAAGGCCCGCGGCGAGTCCGCCAAACGGAACAATGGAATAGGAGTCTTGGTCATCTTGACTGAGGGGCCGAACGAGAGGACGCGAATGCACCAGTTGAAAAAGAGTGAGAGGAAGAGCCGCATCCAAATCAACGCCATCTGAAGGTGGTCGATCACTGCAGTATGCCCGCCTTTATAGTCCCCCCCCATGAGTCACGCCAGATATCATCGAACGGCTATGCAATGCCGATTATCACCTCCGCGATCCAATGATATCCCTGAAAAACGTTTTTCGGTCACGATAACCGTCATTCTTCGAAGATCAAAAGTATCTTCAGGAGATAGATGATACCAATTATCTGCTTAGCAATCATCACGTTTCAGTGGCCAAAAGAGCGGCGTTGATCATGGCTGATCAGGGATGATTCTGGCGCCAGGAAAGACAAGAGCTCCCAGCCTGCGATGACGGATAAAGACGACGGCGGAAGTGTCGACGACTTGGATAGCGAGGGAGCGCACCAGAGGGCACCGGCACAAGCGGGCTCGGACGCAACCCATGAAGAGGAGTCCGCGTCAGTGGCATCGCTGTCGCTGGATGCCCCCAGACAGATAGCATGCACGTGCCCGACTTGCGCCGGGTCCCCGACGCCGGTGATCCTGACCAGCCTCCGGGAGTTCATTGAGCGTCCTTATCACATCAGTCTCGAGGTCCCGCGGCCTCGCCCTCTGCCGGCGAGATCGGATAAGCAAATGCTGTCACAGTTCAAGGACTTCATCTCGAGGCATCTACGCAGATAGTACAGCGCGAAGATCATGGCTCGGAGATATCTGTGCATCTGATTTCGCATTATCTTCCTGATCATTGAATCTGATAAATAAATGATCGGAAATCAAACATCGTAATACCGCTGTTGCCCCTCTCCTGTCCCGATTTCTGTCCCCTTTCCTGTCCCCGCCTCTGATCTTGCATCGTGGAGCACCGTGGGATCTGATGGCGACGGATGATGTCATGAGCGCGGGGATCTCTGTTCAACCCTTTGATGCTGATGACTGGGAGCTTGCCGCGCAGTTGATCGCGCTCTTATCAGCCGCCGTCTTTGACGCAAGTGCCCTCCGCGATCTGACATTGGTGCCGGGGAAGGGCATGCGCACGCCAGACGGGACGCTGATTACCAAGTCTGCCACGGGGGAAGGCGCGCACCTGCTGCCGGCTTTACTCCGCCGATTGGCACCCCGGCTCCCTGCGCACACCAAGTGGTACGGCCACCGCAACCACTTGGTGGAGCCGGGGCAGACTTGTCAGCAGCGAACTTTGCTGGTGGAGGGTGAGCGGGATGAGGAGGGCAACGACGGGGCCGTGGTGCACAGTTTCTTCGCGGCCTTGACTGGTGAGTTCTTGCTGACTACAGGCGATGGGAAGCGAGTTACCCTGAGTCCGCGGGAGTACTGCGTCATTGACGACGCGGTCGAGACCTACTCCATCACCCACATTTCAGGGACCTGCATGTACCTATCCGTGTTTCTGGTCAAACCCTTCGTGCCCTCAATCCAAGCAGCCTGACTTCCCACATCTCCCAAATTGTTTTTTTATTATTCCTCCCCCGATATCATGATCTTCGAATGTTGTGGAGATGATTGATCGTCCCTGGAGGTTCGATGTCCCATGAATACTGGTGATCACTGGTTACTTCTGAGCAGGCCGAGATAGATGGCTGGCGCGCCCATGATGCCAAGTAACAGCACGAAGCAGGTGGGCTTGAGAAATCGCTCCCAGGCTTTGGGATAGGCGATTGGAAGAAGGACGATGGCGGCCAACAGTGAGGAGGCCACCCCGGCAACGTGGGCCGCCACAGCCACCTGCGTGCTTCCCTCGCCCGCGATAGCAGACGAGACCCCGCTGGCATCAAGGGCAATGGCGATCAGCAGGGACATGACCACCACCAGCAGCGACAGCCAGCGGCTTCTGTAAAAGCCAAAGTTCAAGATCGCGTCACCGACGATGACCGCGAGATATCCATAGCAGACGCTACTTGCGCCGGCCAGGATCGTCACGACTTCATCGCCGAGCGGCGAGCGGTAGGCAATGTAACCGATCAGGCTGCCTGCAAAGAGCGGCGGGAAGAAGAGAATCGTGACCTTCAGCGAGCCAAACCTCTCCTCGAGGAGCCTCAGCGCGGCAAAGAGCATCAGCAGGTTGGTGGAGATGTGGTAGATGCTGAGGTGGTGGAAGGCGTACGAGAAGAAGGTGACCGGGCTGACGAGCGTCAGGTTGCCGTACAGCGGCAGGCTGCCCCAGGCGATCTGGACCAGCACCTCCGTGTCCACATCGAGCCCCACCTCCCCCAGAGAGGCCCCCGGGACGTTGATCAGGTAGTATAGTTGGGACAGCGCCAGATCGTAGAGGTAGACGGAAATCAGGACGCAGACCAGGCAGGGCAGCAGGGTGATGTGGTGGTCCTTCACATTGGTGTACCACGTGGTGACATCGTCCATCACCACCCCGCCATAGTCTGCAATCGAGTCCTGGCACCGGTCATATGCGCCCCGATGGTCCCCAGCGCCCCTAGGAGCGCAGCAACAGCCACCTCCCGCGTCGCCTTCCGCATCATCGCCATCGTGAAGTACCGATGGGGCTGATGGCTCAATTTCCATCTTTTATTGGCGACCAATTAGTGAGAAAAGATGATGCGAGTGATTGCAGGATGGGGAGTGAAGGACGATGGAGGTGATGGCGAAAAAGATGACCTCAAACCTTTTCGCTTCGCCTCACCCTCGAGCGCAGATCTCGATGTTGATCGAGAATGTTGATGGCTTCCGAGGACTAGTGTTTTGTGATACTTGCTGCGAAAGCCATATCAGGTGATCGTTTTCTTCCCTCGACGCAGGAGACTGTTGAAAAGGTAGTGCCGCCAACAAATTTACCTTGTTTTCCATGATTTATATGATATCAAAATAACAACGACAGAGATGAAAGTGAGAAACGTTCAGTCAGGGAGGTTGCCCCAGTGCAGCAGCGAGCGACGATTGTGATGCCTGGCCATGGGAAAGAACTGGGTGTGCGCCGCGACAGAAAGGCAGGGATGCTCGGTCATGTCGAAGAGCCGCCAGGTCCCTCCACTATGTGATGACACCTCGAGCACAGTGTAAATGCCATCATGGCCAGCCAGAATGGTCAGCATCTGAAGGGTGCCGAAGACCTCCGACTTCATAAGGCGGAGGAATAGGGGGTTGCCCCTGAGGCCTTTGAGACAGCCTTCAAGCAGCAAGGGGCCACAAAGCAGCAAGTTGTCAGCGTTGCGAAGCAGGTTGGATGGGAAATGGAGGGCATCATGGTTCATCACCGTCAAGGGACGCAGAACCTCACACCCTTCTTTCCCCAAATCTCTGTCGACAAGATACGGCTCAAGCCAAGAGGGAACGCAATCCGCACTTGCCACGTCGAAGATGTAGCCTCGATGCTCGTTTCCAAAGTCGGCCACGCGGCGCACTCGACAGGAATCAGCCAGGAGATGCTTCCCAGTCCCTGGCTCGCCGAGCAGCAGCACGATTCTGGCAGTTGTGGGCAATGGCACCAGGAGGCGCCGCGCCCAACGCTGCAATCTGGAGCGTGCGGCTACCCAAATGTCCCTCCTCTTGACAAGCAGATCTCGCAATAAGTTATGGAAGAAGCGCGATGAGGCAGAAAGCGAAATCAGGTCCCAGGGTCGCAGACAGACGACAATTTCTAGCAGAAGGACCTCGTTCGGAAGACCACACAGCGACGCAGACATCAGAGAGAGACGGGAGACTAACAAGGCGCAGAATGAACATGCACTCTATATCATTCGCTGTGCCCTGTAAGCGACCTTTTATCAACTTAGCGATTCATGATTGTAGGTGATCACCTTGCGATGATCGGATATCGCTGTCCATCTAGTGGAGGAGACGAAGCTTGCGATGTGACATTTCATCACCGCCAGTCGTTTCCAATGTTAAGGCGAGATTTTGATTTGGAGTCGCTTGAAATTTACGAAGATCAACAGAAGTAGATACAAAGAAACAAGATACACAGAAAGATAATTATGACAGCCCCTCAAAAAGACACGCGGTCTGCCACATCAGCGGTGGCTGATGAACCACGATCAGCCTCCGCGGTATCCGCGAAATCACGATGATCATGACGATCATGATGATAATGATTACCATGATGATCATGGCGATCGCCCGCAATCCCTTGAAGACAGGTAGCGGCCTGAGCGGAGGTGAAGTGGTGCGATAAGTAGCGCTGGACGGCCTTCTCAACATGGATGGCGGCCTCGCGCAGGTTGGCGATGGAGATGATGGTGGTGGGTGTGCGACGACGCAGAAACCGGAGCGCGCGTGCCTCTGCCGCAGGGGTGCTGGACGCGCCAGTCCCGGCCAGCGGGTGGTACGACACGTGCACGGTGAGCGGCTCTCCCTCCAGGCTGACCGCCAGCCACACCTTGACGACCGCATGCGATGCACCGGGACACGCCGCACCATCACCGCGCCCGAACGCCTCCAGGGGAATGCGGACTTCGCAGAGATCCGGGCACCGCCAGGCACCACCCCCTTCACCCTGATTGACATCAGCCACCTGAGGCATCCCAGGCACCTTGGCCTGCTGTAGGCTGCTGATGGCGTTGCGGAGAAGGTGTTCGACCAACTCGATCGTCACCGTGCTGGTCGTCCGGGTTTGGGGCGTCATTGACAATTGTGGGACCACGCGTTCCTGTGGTGCGTCTGTGCGTCTCGTCGTGATTCGCAAGTTGGCAGCCATTTTCGGAGATCCTGCACCTACGACCAATAAAGGGTGGATGATAAGAATTGAGAGAGCAAGGCAGGGTGGAGCCTGATGAATGGAGAGCTTCAGGAGGCAGGAGGTGATCCGGGGTGGCTTGGTAAGCGGGAGGCAGGGACGACCCAGGACCTCCTGCACCTCCTGGGCCTCTTTTATATGGCCCAACAACCTCTTCGCCCAGGAATGCGGTTCCTGGACAGGTGCCATGGTGGCAGAGGAATTTCATTACCTTTCGTTGACGACCAGGAATGCTTGCCCACACCAGAATCCACCGATACGTAAATCGAAGGTATAGAAACCGAGGATTGAGGAATCAGGATTTGGGAATCAGGATCCAGTGATCAAGGGACCAAGGAATCGGGAATGGGGGATCAAGGAATCCGGGATCAATGATCAATGATCAAGGATCAAGTATCCAGATGGGATGAGTGAGGATTGAGGATGGCGGATCGAAGAACGAGTGATCACGCGATGGAGATGTACAAGCAGATATCGAGGATACGATCTGTTTCTGCCGGCCAAATCTCATAATTCGCTTCCTTTTATGGAGGACGGTGATATCACGATGAGATATCCCGGATATCGCCTGTCCCATCCTCGATAATGTCGTCCCATCCTCGATAATGTGGATGATGGTAGTATTATCTTGATTGAGGCCTCGATTATCTGCAGATGATTTTTGTCCAACTGTTAAAGCCTGCCGCTTTTGTCGCAGCACATTATCTCCCTCTTCCGTTCTGTGATCACGCTTTCGCAGTCTTGTCATAGTTGTCTGCCTTTCTTCCCGCCCTCACTTGAGTCCGTCTTTCAATAACTCAGCACCAATATCAGGGGCGTCTTTGTTTAGAGGTTTGATGTCTGCCCCAACCAGCGCCACGCAGCGGAAGGAGAGGCAGGAGAGGCTGCGGCAAATGCATCGCGAGGCGGAGAGTTTGGGTCACCCCCCGCAGTACTCTGCGCCGATGATGTCGTTCATCAGCCGCCTGCCTCCAAGCGACCCCTTCGTCTACTCGGTCGGCTCCGCCGGCGCCCAACTGTTCCTCTTCGCGGGGAAGTATCCGGTCGTCGGGTCGAAGGAGATGCTGGCGTCGCCCGACATGCAGGCCCTGATGCGCGACCATCCCGGGACACTGGTGCCCGTCTTCGATGGCGCCGAGGTCGCGGACAAGGTATTCCTGCCGGGGCTCTTTGTGCTGACTGACTGCCTGCGTCACCAATTTGGAGACGTCCTGAAGCATCAACTGCACCTGCTGCCGCAGTCGCTGAACCAGCGACACGCGTCACTTCCGCAACAACCTATCCCGGCCATCCCGTCCTTATCAGAGATTGCGGCGCAACACGGTTTATCAGAACCTGGACCATCAGCCGTTCCACCAGGCATGGTATCGTTGATGGCGTCATCTTCTGCGTCATCGCCGCTGAACAACTCGCCAACGCACCGGCTGAAACAGTTGGCCCATATCGCGGACTCAATGATCACATAATCTCATGATTATATCATGATAGTCACCAGAGAGGCTCGATTATTGCTCGCGGTGTTGGATGAATCGTTTCGCAATGATGATCTTTGTGAATAAAGATAGGCTGATCATCAGACTTCATCGCACCCCACTCACATTCATATTCGTACTTGGGAAGATCATAAAATTGTGAACAAAATCATCAAGATGCCAAAGAGGATCGTGGCGTCCACGTTTATCACAATATGATATATGATGGTGAGCACGGTAGGATTAGTCGAGAGGTCCGGCATCGTAGATGGTTTCCCGCTTCAAGTGCGCGCTCACTTCCTGCATCGTCTCGCAGTGCAGCAGCGTGGTCATGATGTCCGTGCCGATGCGCCAGGCCCGGGTGTGGGAATCAACCTCAAGATCGACCACCACCGGACCGTGCTGCGCGATGCAGGCCGCGAGGTCTTCTGTGTCGACGGATGATGAGGCGGGGCACCTGGCCCAGAGGCGATAAGGTGCGTCGCGCACCTTAAGGCGATGATGCGATGTTTCCCCGAGGCAGGGCGGCATCGGCAGTAGGGCGCCTAGCTCCCCGGTCAGACTGCTGGAGACCCGCCGCCAGACCACCATCCGGGCAGTGCACAGCGCCGGGTTCCGGTGAGACATCCCGAGGTCCTCATCGTGCAGCAGTTTCAGGATGATGCGGAAAGGCTCCGGGTCATCCTTCTGCACAAAGACGTGAATCAGGGACACCCTGCGCGAACGATCAATGATCAAGGCGAATGTCATCATATCGTGATGGAAAAGAGAAGGATGCAGCGGAAAATGATTTCAAATATTTGTCTATCTTTATCTTCAACACAATGCGGAATGAGTCTCAGCATGAGGGTGATCAACATCATTCGGATAAGGGAAAGAGGTTGGCGAGTTTTTCGAAGGCTGGTTCGGAGTCGGGTGAGAGGACGTGCTGCCGGTTCAGGCCGAAGGCCAGGTGACAGACCCGCATCTGGAGCTCCATGGGCAACGCAAGGAGCGTCCCGAAGAACCGCTTGATCTTGCTCTCGGGTTGCGTGGGCGACAGGCGAAGCAGGCCATCGCAGCAGAAGACGACCAGGGCGAAGAGGGACGCCGCGTCCTGGGGAGAGAGTCCCGATTCCATGCGGAGCATCTGGCGGGTTCCCCTTGGATCAGCCTCGTACTCATCCAGAAGTTGTTGCACGGTCAGGCTCCCGGAGCCCTTGATGTGCACGGTCATGATCTCGCAAGAGGCGAGGATCCAGTGTACGATGTGAATGTGGCAGTAGGTACGCGCCAGGATGAGCAGGACGCGGCACTCGGCGTCCAGGGTCCGGCTCGCGCTGTGCCGCAGAATTTCCTGCATCACTGACAGGTGCCCGTAGATGCAGGCAGTATGAAGCGGCGTGTTCGCGCAGACATCATGCCTCCTCAGGGTACACCCTGCATCGAGTCTCGGGTCTTCCAACAGCGCTCGCACCATCGCGAGGTCTCCTTTCTCGGCCGCGCAGTGCAATGGGGTCTGCCCGGCCTCATCTGCCCCGTTTAGCGTGACAGCAGCATCGAGCTCCGGGTGGGCCAGCAACTCCAGCACCACTTCCACACCATTTTCGCGGCAGGCAGCGTGGAGCGGACTCTGGCCGAGGCGATCTTTCTTGTTCAGGGAAACCCTGCGATCGAACCACGGACACCCCAGCAATTCCCTCACTCGCTCGACGGGTGAGCGCTCTGCTGCCAGATGCAGTATGCTTCTGCCTTCCGCATCATGCGAATTCAATCTTCTCACCGCCTCATCCTCCTGCTGCTGCTGCATGAGCAACGCCCAAGCGAGCTCCCTCTCAAACACCGTCGCCAGCGTCATGCCCGCCCTAAATCACCAACGTGGAGAACAGGGAATTATCCGAAATGCAGCAATCCGCCGATAAATTTGATTCATCTGCGCAAGCCAACTCACTTCATCCAACAATCAAGGCTTATTTAGCGCCAAATGGATATCATTTATCATGATTCCGGGCCTGTAGAGCGAGATAATGTTGATTGAAGA
>Ga0302305_1002248_pt1 | contig 10935 bp, 7 predicted proteins | sample III_Palsa_E2_3_FD_198764 | JGI IMG/M metagenome (GOLD analysis project Ga0302305, IMG submission 198764) | Peat permafrost microbial communities from Stordalen Mire near Abisko, Sweden - III_Palsa_E2_3 | ecosystem: Environmental > Terrestrial > Soil > Palsa > Peat permafrost | place: Sweden... | reverse complement strand
GGGGTGGGGTTGTGGCGGCTGCAGGTGCTGGGGGCTACGAACTATCGCGTGCTGGCGGAGCAGAACCGCATACGCAAGGTTCCAGTGCTGGCGCCGCGGGGGAAGATCTTCGACCGCGAGGGGCGGATCATCGTGGACAACTATCCTTCGGTGAGCTGCTACCTGCTGCGCGAGGGGCAGAAGAACCTTGAAGCCGATCTGCCGTTGATTGCGAGCGGTCTGCATATTCCGGTGGAGCAGATTGAGGCGACGATCAAGCGGTTTCAGTATGCGCCGAAGTATCAGCCGCTGCCGTTAAAGCAGGACATCACGCCGGATGAGCAGGCGTTCATCGAGGCGCACAGGAATGAGCTGCCGGAGCTGGAGACTCTGGATGAGCAGCGGCGGCTGTATCCGAGCGGCGGGTTTGCGGCGCACTTGATTGGATACGTTGGCGAGATCAGTGAGAACGATCTGAAGCTGGACAAGTATGCCGCGTATGCGCCGGGCGATGTGGTGGGGAAGTTCGGCGTGGAAGAGACGTACGACGGGATATTGCGCGGGACGGACGGGTCGCGGGATGTGATTGTGAACTCGCATGGCAAAGAGGTTGGGGTGATGGGGCAGGAGCTGGCCACGCCGGGCACCGACCTGCGGTTGACCATTGATCTTGATGTCCAGCGTGCGGCGGAGAAGGCGCTGGAGGGGAAGATTGGGGCGATTGTCGCTATGGACCCGCATACGGGCGAGATCCTGGCGATGGCGTCGCGGCCGACGTTCGATCCGAACCAGTTTGCGGTAAGGCTGACGAAGGCTTACTGGCAGTCGATCATCGACAACCCGGACCATCCGCTGATGAATAAGACGATCCAGGCACAACTGGCGCCGGGGTCGACATTCAAGGTGATTATGACGCTGGCGGGGTTGCAGGAGAATGTCGCGCAAGACATGCATGTGGAGTGCAACGGCGGCGCGGATTTTTATGGGCATTTTTTCGCTTGCGACAAGCATCATGGGGCGGTGGATATTCATAGTGCGTTGCCTTACTCGTGCGACACGTTTTATTACACGCTGGCGAACAAGCTGGGGATCGATACGATTGCGCGGTATGGGAATGAGGTGGGGATCGGGGTGAAGACGGGGATCGACCTGCCGGATGAGGCCGCGGGGGTGATGCCGAGTGAGGCATGGAAGCTGAAGACTCAGCATGACAAGTGGTATGCGGGCGAGACGATCTCGGTGGGGATTGGGCAGGGAGCGATCGAGGTGACGCCGCTACAGTTGGCGCGGGCGATTGGCGGGATTGCGAGTGGTGGGGTTTTGCGGCGGCCGCATGTGGTGTTTCCGGATGAGATGACGGCGGAGAGCCTGGCAGCGATCGAGAGTACGTATCCGGGGTCGGGGGCGCAGACGGTTCCGCTGACGGCGGCGAACTGGGAGATCATTACCGACGACCTGGCGAATGTGACAGGGCCGAGCGGGACAGCGGCGGAGGCGCACATGGCGGGCGTGGACTTTGCAGGCAAGACGGGGACGGCGCAGGTGATGAGTCATACGGCGCTGGCGGCGAGCGGCAAGGGGCACAACACGGTGCCGAATGCGTGGTTTGTGGGGATGGCTCCGCGGCGGAATCCGGACATTGTGGTGGCGGTGCTGTGGGAGCACGGGAACTGGGGGAACAACTCGGCGAAGCTGGCGGCGCAGGTGGTGGATGCGTATGTGAGCAAGCAGCGGGGGAAGGCGGGGAACTTGGTGGTGGCGGAGAAGAAGGTGGTGGCGGCGCCGGTGACTGCGAAGGTGGAGACGCCGGGGCAGTAGGGGGTATGATTTGGGTATGGTACTGGAGACCGAGATCGCACGGTATAACGAGCTGCTGCCGGAGTTGCTGGCTGCCGGTGAAGGCAAGTTCGCGGTGATCTGTGGCCGGGACTTGGTGGGGATTTTTGAATCGAACGATGAGGCCTACACGGCAGGGCTCAACCGAGTGGGTGTCAATCCATTTCTTCTTCGGAAAATTCTTCGTGTCCAGCCGAGGATCTTCCTTCCTACAATCTTTGTGAGCCGGAAAAGTGCCTAGCTTTACATTTCCGCCGGAGCCAGACAGAGATCTGCTTGAGGCGCTGGGGCTGCTGCTGCCCGTGACTCTCACTGTTCCTGTGCCACTTAAGCGTTATTTGGAGAACCAAGGCTTCGAGCCGCATGCGGCCAAGTCTGGATACGCATTGGTTGATACGGGCGCCGCGATGTCTGCCGTCGCTGACCGCGTGATGCAAGAGCTTGATATTACGCCACTTGAGCAGAGAGAAACGATGATACCGCATGGGATTGGCTACTCCAAAACTTATAACGCGAGCGCGAGCTTTCCTACGCTGTCGTATATGGATGTCGTTTTGGAAGGGGCGTCCGGTTCTTATCTGGGCGAAGCTGAAGACGGGCAGCCTGAACTCATCATGCTGATCGGTCGCGACCTGCTTCGCCATCTGGTCATTCATTACGACGGGCCTAACGGACGAGCAACGATCACTCTATAACTTATGTTTCGTTCACGATTTCGAGATTTCGATTGGGTGCTGCTGGGCTTTGTGCTGATGCTCTCGGTGATCAGTGTGTTTGAGATCCGGTCGGCTACGGCGATGACCAAGTTTCATGGGTTTCAGCAGAAGCAGATAGGGTTTCTGGCGGTTGGGATCGTGGTGATGTTTGCGATCTCGCTGGTGGACTACCACCGGTTGCTGGATATCGCTTACTGGGCTTATGGGGTGGGGATCGTCTCGCTGGTGGCGGTGAAGCTGGTGGGGACCAAGGTGCTGGGTGGGCGGCGATGGATCAACCTGGGGGGCGGGGTGCACTTTCAGCCGTCGGAGTGGGTGAAGCTGGTGCTGATTCTGTGGGCGGCGAGGTTTTTTTGGCAGATCGTCGCCAACGGGCGGGAGATGAGCTGGCAGGATATTGGGAAGGCGTTTGGGTGCATTGGGTTGCCGATGGCGCTGGTGCTGATCCAGCCGGACCTGGGGACGACGCTGACGTATCTGCCGGTGCTTGTTTGCGGGCTGTTTCTGGGGGGAATCCGGTGGAAGCAGGTGGGGGTGATTTTGCTGATCCTGATTGCGCTGGGAGGGATTGCGCTGGCCAGCGGGAAGCGGTTGAAGCCGTATCAGCAGGCGCGGATCAATGCGTTTTTGAATCCGGATTCCGATCCGAAGGGGTCGGGGTACCAGATACGGCAGTCGCTGATTGCGGTGGGATCGGGGGGGATTTGGGGCAAGGGGTCGAATAAAGGGACGCAGACGCAGGGGGACTTTTTGCCGATTCCGTATACGGACTTTATCTTTGCGGCGTTCTGCGAGGAGCATGGGTTTGTGGGCGCGGTGGTTGTGTTGCTGCTGTACTTCATGATTTTGGTGCGGCTGATCCAGAACGCGCAGACGGCGGCGGATCCGCCGGGGACGTTTATCGTGATGGGGGTGATGGCGGTGATGCTGTTTCAGATCGCTATCAATATAGGGATGTGCGTGGGGTTGATGCCGGTGACGGGGATACCGCTGCCGCTGATGAGCTATGGGGGGTCGTCGATTATTTTTACGTTTTTGGCGCTGGGGATTGTGATGAATATACGGATGCGGCGGTTTGTGAATTGAGGCAAGGAGTAGAGGGTAAGGAGTAGAGGAGTTTGGGCTCTGGGCGGGCTGCCGGATTCACGGGGGAAGAGGTCTACTACTTACTCCTTGCCCACTACTCACTGTTTTTAGTGCATACTAATAGCAGATGTTCGGCCAGAGGGCCGGGCATATTCGGCGCATGGCTGGGACGCGAACATTCCCCAGGCAGCGTCAAGAAAGATATTTAGAAGGCCGGCCAGGCGCGGATCAGCTTCCGGTGGCCGGACAGGTTTTGAGAATGCACGCAAACGGACGGTTAACGGCCCCACCTCTGTCTGAGGTTGAGTTGGTCACAAACTCCTTTTGCGCAATTTTGCTTCAGGGTGGTTGGATAAAGCCCGAAGCAGGCGGTCATCCACTGGACATTTTTTCTCTCGGCAAGAGCTTTGGGTCGCGCACAACGCGGACCGTGAGGCCAGCTCGCATCTGCGGGCGGAACCACCGGAAGTCAGACCCAGTCTCCGCAACTCAGTACCTGTCTGGACCCCAGGGAGCGGCTTCAGGGAGTTAGCTCCCGGAGGCGCGATCTTCGCCTGTTCTGCCCGCTTGATTCCTGGCCACTGAGCCGGGACGAGCAGAAAGCAGAGCAAGATGTCGAAGGAAATTTACATATCCAGTACGCCGCACGAGACGCGGTTGGCGATCGTCGAAAAAGACGAACTTACAGAGATTTATTACGAGCGGGAGAATGAGTACACGCTCGCCGGCTCGATTTACAACGGGCGGGTGACGCGCGTTCTTCCGGGCATGCAGTCCAGTTTTGTGGACGTCGGGCTGGAGCGCGATGCGTTTCTGTACATCACCGACTTCATGGAAGAGGCCGGAGATTCGGCTGATTTTGAAGCGGCCGAGGGTGGGCGGGCGCGGGGTGGAGATCGCGGGCGTGGACGGGGGCGCGGCGATGAGGCAGCGGCCCCCGCGATTGAAGGCGGCGAGGCTCCGGTGCGGGCTGAGGGTGAGGGGCGGCGGGAGCGGAATGACCGCGGTGACCGGAATCGTGGCGGCGACCGTGACCGTGGACGGCGTGATGGACGTGCGCCGCAGGTTTCGGCTGCGCCTAGTGAAGTTGGCGAGGTCTCCGAAGCGGGGCCGAGCGATGGCGAGGCTGGCGATGTAGGCGAGGGTTCGCCGGGTGCCGATGGTGGACGGCGGTGGCGTGGACGGCGTGGACGCCGGCGTGGACGCGGCGGCGAGGAAGGTACTTCAGGTGCGGCTTCAAGCGAGGGGATTGCCTTGCCTGAGAGCGAGGATTTTGTGGCGCAGCCCGAGGCTGCGGCGCGTGAGGATTCGCCGAGGCGTGAGGGCGGACGTGAGCGTGAGGGCGGGCGTGAGCGTGGTGGACGCACACGGGGCCGCTTCGATGCGATTCGGGAGCGGTTTGCGCCGCGAGGCGACCGCAGCGCGGCTACGGATTCCAGGGATACGGATGAGAGTGTGGATATTAGCGGGTCGGCGATTGAGCCGATCATTTTGCCGGGCGAGTCGCTGGGCAAGTATCGTCCGGGGGGTGAGACGAGTGCTCCTGCGAGACCGGCGAATGAGATTCTGCTGACGCCGAAGCCTTCGAGCGAGGTTGTGCTGACGGGTTGGGACGGCGGCGCGACGCTGCCGGGTGAGACGCTGCGGCCGCGCGGTGGGAACTCGGGTGGTTCGGAAGCTCGGAGTTCGGAGCCGCGTGGAGATCGCGGTGGACGTGACGACCGCGGTGGACGTGGCGAGCGTTCGCGGGATGATTCTCGTGGTGGTGGGCGTGGGCGTCGCCAGGAGCGCGATGGACAGCGCGGGCGGAGTGAAGAGCAACCACGTACTGCGAGGTATGAGTCGCGGAAGCTTGATCCGGCTGAGGCGGTGCAGCCTGCGGTGACGTCGCAGCATGATGTGGAGGCGCCGATTCAGCCTTATAGCGATGATGCTCCGGCGTATGAGACGCAGACGTTTGAGGCCGATCTTGAGGCGCAGGCTGAAGCGGCGCATCAGGAGGTCGTCGAGGCTGTGCAGGAGCCGGAGTTTCAGGAGACGGTTGCGGAGTATGAGCCGGAGGAAGAGGCTTCGGCGTCGTTCCGGGTCGATCCGGCGGGGACGAGTGAGTTTCGGCAGAGCGCTCCGGAAGAGGACCTTGCGGAGGTTGCGTTTGAGGATGTGGAGGAGCATGAGAGTGCGCCTGCGGATGTCGCGGCGCCTGCGCATGAGTTCACGAGCGTGCAGGCTACAGGGGAGATGATCTCGGATGCTGCGGCGGTTGAGCCGGTGCAACATCTGCCGAGCCCAGCTGCGCCGATTGAGCATGAGGGGGCTGTGCAGTCGGTGAATCTGTCCCATGCTGAGCAGACGCTGGCTGCTATCGTTGAGCCGCTGGCGCCGGTTGAGGCTGGGATGTTTGCGCCGGGCGATGGCGAGCTGGAAGAAGAACTGATGGACGACGACGAGGGCGAGTTGCCCGCGCTGCGTGCGAGCGCTTACGAGGATGACCTCGAAGAGGAGACGCTGGAGGGCGCAGCGGACTTGGGAACGATGTTGCGGGAGATGTCGATCGACCAGATCACGCGCCCGGAGGATCCGGTCGGCGAAGATGAGGACGACGACTTCGATATCGACGAAGAAGATATTGAGGAAGATGCGTTCGAGAGCGACGAAGAGGGCGACGATTCCGTCTCAGGCAGCGAGGTAAGCGAGGCCGAGGAAGAGGAGTTTGCGGAAGAAGGCAGCTTCGACGAAGCTGCCAGCGTTGAAGGAGCTGTTGGCGGTGAGAGCGCGGCAACTTCGAGCGCCGGTGCCGATAGCCAGCGGCGTGGGCGGCGGGATGGGCGCGATGGCCGGCGCGGTGGGCGCGATCGCGGCGGGCGTGAAGGTGGACGCTCGCGTGAAGGGTCTTCTTCTCGTGAGAGTGGTTCGCGTGAAGGCAGCGGTTCGCGTGATAGGCGTGGGATGGCGGGTTCGCGGTCAGGTGGACGCGGGCGGCAAACGGTGCAGGCCAGCGATCTGCCGGCGATCAGCGACCTGCTGAAGCCTGGGCAGGAGGTGCTGGTGCAGATTGCCAAGGAGCCGATAGCGAAGAAGGGTGCGCGGATTACGAGCCACATTGCTTTGCCGGGACGGTTCCTGGTGTTTATGCCGACGGTGCAGCATACGGGCGTGTCGCGCAAGATTGAGAGCGATGCGGAGCGGCGGCGGCTGAAGGAGATACTGCTGAGCGAACGCGGCGAGGCTACGGGCGGATTCATCGTGCGTACGGCCGCCGCTGGAGCTAGCGAAGAAGAGCTGCGTAGCGACTTGCGGTTCCTGTTGAACCTGTGGACGGACATCAAGGCGCGGTCGGATTCGAGCAAGAGCCCGGCGTTGATCTATCACGATCTGAATTTGATTGAGCGGATTTTGCGCGATCAAGTGACCGATAACTTCTCGGCGATCTGGGTGGATACGGAGAACGAGTATGAGCGCGTGCTGCGGTTCCTACAGCGGTTCCAGCCGAGCTTGATTCGGCGGGTGAAGCTGTATACGAAGGACACGCCGCTGTTCGAACAGTTCGGGATTACCGAGGAGATCAACAAGGCGCTGCGGTCGAAGGTGTGGCTGAAGTCGGGTGGGTCGATTGTGATCAACCAGACGGAGGCGCTGGTGGCGATCGACATCAATACCGGTAAGTTCGTGGGTAAGACGACGAAGCTGGAAGACACGATTGTGAAGACGAACCTGGATGCGATCCCCGAGATCGTGCGGCAGATTCGGCTGCGCGATCTGGGTGGAATTATCATCATCGACTTCATCGACATGGACGAGCGCAAGAACCGCAACCGCGTGATGGCGGCGTTGGAAGACGAGTTGAAGAAGGACCGTGCGCCATCGAAGGTGCTGCAGTTCAACGACTTTGGATTGGTTGCGATTACGCGGAAACGGGTGAAGCAGTCGCTGGAGCGGACGCTGTCGACGACCTGCGGTGTTTGCGCGGGCACGGGTATGGTGAAGTCGCCGGTGACTGTGTGCAACGACATCTATATCGAGATGCGGAAGATGCACAAGCTGATCGAGAAGGGCGACATCATGCTGCGGGTGCATCCGGAGGTGGTGAAGCAGTTGAAGTCGGGCAGCGGGAAGTGGTTGCAGGAGATGGAAGAGATGTCGGGCAAGACTATTTTGGTGAAGAGCGATCCTGCGCTGCATCCGGAGCAGTTCGATATCCATTAAGAGCAGACAGTAGAGGGTAGAGAGGTAAAACAAAGCGGCGGCCCTTTGGGGTCGCCGCTTTATGATTGGCGGTGAGGAATGGATGGGCGTGGGAGTTGGCGACGGGATGGGAGAGCGGAGTTGGGCGCGGGGGGCGATCTGGTACAGCGTCGGGTTTGTGGCTGTGCAGGTTGGGGGCCTGGCGCTGGCGCTGGTGTTGGCTGCGACGCCGTGGTTCATGAGCCATGACGGCAACCCGGGGTTGCGGACGATCGGGTATGGGCAGCGGCAGGAACATGCCGACTGCGAGGTTGTGCTGTATGGGGACTCTGCTGCCTTGACGGGGCTGGATCCGGAGGTGGTGAAAGAGGCGACGGGGTTGACGGCGTGCAATGTGTCCGAGGCAGGGTGGGTGGAGGATGTGGTGGGAAGCCATCTGCCGCTGGATGCTTACCTGGCGAAGAATAAACGGCCACGCTACCTGGTGATTCTGCTGACGCCGAGCCTGTTTCGACCGGAGCGGTCTCCGTTTGAGGTGTACAGGCCGGATGGGATGACCTATGAGCTACAGTACAACCGTGGAGCGGCGTTGTATGGGGAGTTGGTGCGGCGTCCAGACTGGGTGATGAATTATGCGTTGTGGGCGGGCCATGCGGTGATCAGCGATTGGGCGAGTAGACATTTTCCAGGGCAGGAACAGGTTTCGCAGGTCGATCCAAAGGAACAGAGAGAACAAAGAGGAGGAATATTTCCGCTGCCTCGTCCGGTGGAGACGACCTGCGTGCGGACGGCGCTGCATCTTGACCCGAGCATTGTGGTGAAGGATGGGGCGAGTGTGGAGGCGATGCGCAGGGCTTATGGCGTAGAGGGGACGAAGGTCCTTATCGATATTGCTCCGGTGCCGGTGTGCGATGAGTTGCAGCAGGTGTACCGGGAACGGTTGGCGGGGCTGCATGACAATGCGTTTGAGACGGTGCCGATTGGGTACTTCAATGAAGGGGATGTACACTTCAGCGCGGCGGGGTCGAGGTATGTGTCGATGATGGCGGCAGAGCAGATATTGGCGATGGAGAAGCAAGCGGCGGCCGCGCCGGTACGATGAGAGGTGCTTTCGTGAGACGCGCGGGAGAAATTGTTGGATGGGAGCGGGGAAAGGAGCATCGAAGAATTTATGTGGACGATTATTTTGCTGATTGGGTCGAATATTTTTATGACGTTCGCGTGGTATGGCCACCTGAAGTATAAGAATGTGGCGTTGTGGAAGGTGATCCTGGTGAGCTGGGGGATTGCGTTCTTTGAGTATTGCTTGCAGGTGCCTGCGAACCGGATTGGGTCGAAGACGTTTTCGCCGGACCAGTTGAAGGTGATCCAGGAGGTGATTACGCTGAGCGTGTTTGGGGTGTTCAGCGTGTTCTATTTTGGGGACAGGTTGCACTGGAACCACTTTGTGGCGTTTGGATGTTTGGTGATGGGGGCGTTCTTTATGTTTCACAAGTTCTGAGACGCGGCGCTAGTTCATCTTCATGCCCGGCATGGCGGAGTGGTCCATGTTGTCGTGTCCCTGGTCGTCATCATCGGTGGACCAGACTTTCTTCGGGTCGGTTTCGTTGGGATAGACGTGGACCATCCAACCGAAGAGGTGGGGACGAAAGACGCCGCCGGCCGCATCGCAGGCTTCCTTGGTGGTGATAGAGCCTACGAGACCGAACTTTGCATCAGGGCCGAAGTATTGGTCTTTCTTGCCTTCCGGCGCGGTGCAGAAGTTGATGTGCTGGTGCCAGCGCGCGATGCTGAGAGGGACGCGGTCGTTCAACTCGTCTTCCGTGGCGGCTACGCGGTCGGTGTACATGGCGCCGACGAGTTTGTAGCCGCCGTCTGGCGTTTTGGTGTAGAGCAGCGAGGTGGGTTTGAGGGGATCGAAGTGGAAGGTGGCGGCGATGGCGTAGTCGTCTTTGGTGAAGTGGTATTGGGATTGAGGGACGTCGGGGAGGAAAATCTTGTAGCCGTCGGCGAGGGCTTTGCGGTAGTCCTGATAGGGGGCCATGGCGGTCTTTGCGGCAGCGACGATGGCGTCGGCTTTTTGTTGGTCGCCTGGCTTGGGCGGGCGGAGGGTCGTCATGTACATGTGGCCGGCCATGTGGGACATGTCGCCATCGGATGCGGCTACTACGGTGTGGGTGGTGGACTGCGATGCGATGAGCGCGGCGCCGAGCAGGAGAGCGATGGTGAGACGAAGCTGGGTGAGCGGGGACATCATGATTCACCTCTGAGAGGTTTTTATCAGAGTTTGAAGGTGCCGACAATTCTGGTGCGTCGGATCAGGCTCGAAGATCTTTTAGTCGAAGAGAGTTGGCTCAGGGCGCAGCAACTCGTTCACGAAGGACTTGTGGTCGTTCATGATGCGGCGCGTGATTTGAAAGGCCGGGGTGTCTTCGTAGGCGATGGGGTGGATGACGCCGTTGTCGAAACTGAGGATTTGGGCGCCGGGCGTGGCGAGCAGGATGGGCGAGTGGGTGGAGATGAGGAACTGCGCGTCGGGGTACTCGCGGACGGTGTCGTGGAGGAGGATGAGGAAGGCGAGTTGGCGCTGGGGAGAGAGTGCGGCTTCGGGTTCGTCGAGGAGGAAGAGGCCGGAGCGGCGGAACTTGTGGTCGAGGACGGTGAAAAAGGCTTCGCCGTGAGAACGGGTGTGGAGGGAGCGGCCGCCATAGCCGTCGAGGACAGGGGCGAGCAGGAGCTTGCCGGTGTCCTGGGCGTCGAGTTCGTCGAGGCGAGTGGCGACGTTGAAGAGGGTTTCGGCGCGGAAGAAGAAGCCTTCGCCGGTGCGGACGGGACGGAAGCTGAGTTTGAGGGCGCGGGAGAGGGGGTAGGTGTCGTCGGTGGGCAGGTCGGCCTGGAAGGCGAAGTTGCGGTTGCCGCCGTCGAGGGAGAGGCCGTAGCTGAGCGCGATGGCTTCGAGGAGCGTGGATTTGCCGGAGCCGTTTTCGCCGGTGAAGAAGGTGAGGCGGGAGTTGGAGAAGTCGAGGGTCTTGAGGGATTGGATGGCGGGGACGGTGAAAGGGTAGCCGGCGGGGTTCTCGATGCGATGCTGGAGGAGTTGGATGGAGGCGAGCATGGTCAGCCTATGCGTTGGCGC
>Ga0302305_1002242_pt1 | contig 10951 bp, 15 predicted proteins | sample III_Palsa_E2_3_FD_198764 | JGI IMG/M metagenome (GOLD analysis project Ga0302305, IMG submission 198764) | Peat permafrost microbial communities from Stordalen Mire near Abisko, Sweden - III_Palsa_E2_3 | ecosystem: Environmental > Terrestrial > Soil > Palsa > Peat permafrost | place: Sweden... | reverse complement strand
TCTTGGTGTCGCCCTCGACCTTGAATCCGATGCGGGTTGCCTTGCCGCAGTTGGAGCAGACCACCGCTACGTTCGAAACGTGCAGCGGAGACTCCTGCTCGGCGATGCCGCCCTTGGTGTTCTTGCCCGACTTCGAGCTGACGGTCTTCTTGACCACGCGAACGTGCTCAACCAGGACGCGATCCTTGTCGGGAAACACACGCAGCACCCGGCCGCGCTTGCCGGCGTCTGAGCCCGAGAGTACTTGGACCGTGTCGTTGCGATGAATATTCAATCCAGCCATCTTCTTTTCTCACCTGCCGCTGCTCGGGAACCCGCGCACGGCCAATCTCAAAACTTTGCTAACGTTGTCCGTCCGGCCAGGACCTAGATGACTTCCGGGGCCAGGGAAACAATTTTCAAAAACTTCTTCTCACGCAGCTCGCGGGCAACCGGCCCGAAGACGCGCGTGCCAACCGGCTCGCCGGCTTCATTGATCAGAACCGCGGCATTCTCGTCGAAGCGGATGTACGTTCCATCCCGGCGGCGATACTCCTTGCGGGTGCGGACAATGACCGCCTTGACGACCTTGCCCTTCTTGACCGTCCCGTCAGGCGAAGACTCCTTCACCGCAGCGGTAACGACATCGCCCAGACCAGCCTTCTTGCCGGAGGAACCACCCAGGGGAAGGATTACCTGCAACTTGCGCGCGCCCGAATTATCGGCAACCGCAAGCATCGTTCTCATCTGTACTGCCATATGCTCTACTCCTTCTCCTGGCCGGCCATCGCGACTGCGCGATGCGGGCCTGGCTTAATCTTTTTCGCCCAATCCTTGCGGCTAGCTGCTGCAACTAGCCGACGGTCGGGGCGACTTCTTCAATCTGCGCCAAAGACGAACGGCGAACGATCTCTTCCAGGGCCCAGCGCTTCAGCTTGCTCAGCGGACGGGTCTCGCGGATGCGAACCACGTCGCCGACGCGTGCCGAGTTCTGCTCGTCGTGGGCATAGAACTTCTTGGAGCTCTTCACGATGCGCTTGTACTTCGGATGCGCCTTGCGCATCTCGACCTCAACCACGATCGTCTTCTGCATCTTGGTGGAAACCACGTTGCCGACTTTTTCATTGCGGCGATTGCCGGTTTCCGGTGCTGCCTGCGGAGTTTCTGTAGTGGCCATGATTTATTTGGCCTCCTTCTTGGTCTTCTTCGCCTTGGCTGGCTTGGCGGATACGGCCACCGGCGCCGCGCCATGGATTCCGAGCGTGCGCTCCTTGGCTACGGTCTTGATGCGGGCGATGTCCTTGCGCAACTCGCGCAGCTTCTTCACGCCCTCGTTCTGCCCCAGCTTGGCCTGGAAGCGGATGCGGAAGAGTTGCTCGGAGGCTTGCGTCTCCTGCACCTTCAACTCGTCGTCGCTCCAGTTACGAATCTTTGTCAGTTCCATCGTCTCTCTCCAGGGCTACTCGCCCTTAAGCCCTGCTTGCTGCTCTGTTTCAATACTGCAGTTCTGCTACTGCGCTGCTTCCGGCTCTGCCGGAGCGTTCTTGATCACCGCGGGACGCTGCACGAAGCGGGTCTTCAAAGGCAGCTTGTTGGCGGCCAGACGCATGGCTTCCTGCGCGATCTCCGGCGTAACGCCTTCCATCTCGAAGAGGATCTTGCCGGGACGAACCACCGCCGCCCAGTGATCGAGTGCACCCTTGCCCGAGCCCATTCGAACTTCGGCCGGCTTCTTGGTCACCGGCTTGTCCGGGAACAGGCGCAGCCAGACTTTGCCGCCGCGCTTGATGAAGCGCGTCATCGCGATACGGCTGGCTTCGATCTGGCGGTCGGTGATATAGCCGCACTCCATGACCTTCAGTCCGTATTCGCCAAAGCTCAGCGAGGAGCCGCGCCACGCCTTGCCGCGCATCTTGCCCTTCTGCTGCTTGCGAAACTTAACCTTCTTTGGCATCAACATAGCGAAAATCCTCGATGATACAGCTACTAGCTCTCAGCTACTAGCTTCTAGCTCTGATACTTCCAACCAACTTCAAGCGCCTTAGCTGAAAGCTAGAGGCTGGAAGCTGGCGGCTGAATCCTTACAGCTGAAACGCTCCGGCGCCGACGACAGCCGGCTGACGCCGCTTCTGCTCGTAGATATCGCCGCGATAGATCCAGGTCTTGACGCCGATGACGCCGTAGGTGGTGCGCGCCTCGGAGAAACCGTAGTCGATGTCAGCGCGCAGCGTGTGCAGCGGCAGACGGCCCTGGAGATACCACTCGGAGCGCGCGATTTCGTTGCCGTTCAAGCGGCCCGAAACGCGAACCTTGATCCCCTTGCAGCCGAAACGCAGCGCCGAGTCGACGCTCTTGCGCATGGCGCGGCGGAAGCCGACGCGCTTCTCGAGCTGCAGAGCGATGTTCTCGGAAACCAGCTGGGCATCGAGCTCCGGCTTGTTGACTTCGAGGATGTCGATAAAGACATCGCGGCCGGTGCGCTTGCCAAGCTCGGTCTTGAGCTTCTCGATCTCCGAGCCTTTGCGGCCAATCACAATTCCAGGTCGCGCGGTGCGGATGATGAACCTCAGCTTGTTGCCCGGACGCTCGATCTCGACCGAGCTTACGCCGGCAGCCTTCAGCTTGTCCTTCAGCTCTGCCTTGAGCTTGACGTCTTCAACCAGCAGCTTGGCGTAATCGCGCGTAGCGAACCAGCGTGAACGCCAGGGCTTGTTGACTCCGAGCCGAAATCCATAGGGGTGGACTTTCTGTCCCATACTTTGCCTCTCAAATCCTTTTGCTACTTACCCGGTTGCTAACTCAGTTCAAAAAACTGGCTGCTTTCTTTGCGGCCTTCTTGGCAGCCTTGGCCGGTGTCGCTTCGACCTTGGTCACCAGATCTTCACTGCCTGCACGCTCGGCCACCGACACGATGATGTGGGTGAGACGGCGCTGGTAGCGGAAGGCGCGGCCCATGGGAGCAGGGCGGATGCGCTTCATGCGCGGGCCCTCATTCGCCACGGCGGTCTTCACGTACAGGTTGTCTACATCCAGATCCAGACCGCGCTCGTCGGACAGGTACTTTGCGTTGTCCAGTGCCGAGGTCAGCACCTTGTGGATCACCGGAGCGATCCGCTTCTTGGTAAAGGCAAGGGTCTCAAGCGCCTTTTGCACGCCCTCGCCCTTCACCAGATTCAGCACCAGCCGCGCCTTCTGCGGCGATACGCGCTGGAACCTGGCCTCAGCCCGATATTCCTTTGTCTCGACTGCCATAGTCTGCGTCCTCAATCCATCGCGGGTGAGCTGCTCTGTTGCAGTACACCCAATTTCTTATCTGCCCAGGTTACCGGGGCCCCCGGTGAGCGGTCTTTGCTCACTGGAGTCGTTTACCGGGCCTTGGCTCCGGACTCGGCTGCCTTCTGGGTATGCCCCTTGAAGGTGCGGGTCGGAGAAAACTCGCCAAACTTGTGTCCCACCATGTTCTCCGTCACGTAGACCGGGATGAACTTCTTGCCGTTATGCACGGCGACAGTGTGACCGATGAACTCGGGGAAGATCGTGGAGCGCCGCGACCAGGTCTTGATGACCTTCTTGTCGTTGGCGGCATTCAAAACTTCCACCTTGCTGATCAAATGTGCGTCCACAAAGGGACCCTTTTTCGTAGACCGTGCCATAAATCTCCCCTACTTCGCCCTGCGGCTGACGATGAATGCGTCGGTCCGCTTGTTGTTGCGCGTCTTGTAGCCGCGTGTCGGCTGGCCCCATGGGGTCACCGGATGACGTCCACCCGAGGTCTTGCCTTCACCGCCGCCGTGCGGGTGATCCACTGGATTCATGGACACGCCGCGGTTGGTGGGACGAATGCCCTTCCAGCGGTTGCGTCCGGCCTTGCCGATCGCCACGTTCTCGTGGTCCGTGTTGCCCACCTGGCCGATGGTCGCCATGCAATCGACGAGCACCTTGCGGGTCTCGCCGGAGGGCAGTTTCAGAAGCGCGTAATCGCCTTCCTTGGCTACCAGCTGAGCCTGCGCGCCGGCCGAACGGGCCATCTGCGCGCCCTTCCCGGGACGAAGCTCGATGTTGTGCACCGTGGTGCCGGAGGGGATGTTCTTGAGCGGCAACGCATTGCCGATCAGGATGTCCGCTTCCGGTCCGCTCATGATCTTCTGACCGACCTTGAGACCGACAGGCTGAATGATGTAACGCTTTTCGCCGTCCACATAGTGGATAAGGGCGATGCGCGAAGAACGGTTGGGATCGTACTCGATCGTGGCGACGGTCCCCGGGACGCCGTACTTGTCCCGCTTGAAATCGATCAGGCGCAGCTGCTTCTTGTGGCCGCCGCCGTGATGACGCATCGTCAGGTCGCCGGAATTGCGGCGTCCGCCAGTGCGCTTGCGCGTGACTACCAGTGCCTTGTGCGGCTCATTCGTGGTGATGTCATCATTCACCAGCGAAGTCTGGAAGCGAAGCGTCGGCGTAATCGGTCTGTATGTCTTGATTGCCATCGTCTGTGTTCCCCGGGCCGTCCCGGCCTTTAACCCTTTTGAGGTCTGTTGCCGGATGCCCACGTTTCTCCGGAGCTAAAACTCAACTCCGATAATTCTTTCGTCCTGCTTGCGGCTAAACAGCTTGCGAATTCTGCGAGCTAGTAGTTGGCCACGTACTCCGGCATCTTCTCGCCGGACTTGAGGCGAACATACGCCTTCTTCCAGTCCGGCTTATACCCGGAAAACTTTCCGCGGCGGCGTTCCTTGCCGAGGACGTTGGCGGTGCGAACGTTCTCCACCTTGACTTTGAAGAGCGCTTCGACGGCTTGCTTGACTTCCGTCTTGGTCGCATCGGGAGCCACGTCGAAAACCAGAGTGCCTTCGGTTTCCTTGGCGGCCAGGCCCTTCTCAGTGATCAGAGGGCGGCGGATGATGTCATAAAGTGTCGGCATTATGCGACCTCCTTCTGAGCGGCGAGCCTGCGCTTGGATACGGTCTTGATCAGCGACTCACCGAGCTGCTCGATCGCGGCCTTCGATACGATGGCGCGCTCGTAGCGCAGCAGATCGTAAGGATGGACCTCGTTGTTGAGCACCAGCTCGACGCGATCCAGATTGCGAACCCCGAGAACCAGACCCTGGGTAAGAGTCTTGCCACTCTCGACGATCAGCGTGGTGCGGTTGGCGCCGAGCTTGTCGAGGGCCGCGCGATAGAGCTTGGTCTTGGCGTCCTTGATCTCGAGCGAGTCCACAATCGTGAGCTTGCCGTCGGCCAGCTTGGAGGCCAGAGCCGAACGCAGCGCGCCCAGCAGCTTCTTGCGCGGGAAGGCGTAATCATAGCTGCGCGGCTGAGGTCCATGGACCGTGCCGCCGTGACGCCACAGAGGAGAACGCACCGAGCCAATACGAGCGCGGCCGGTTCCCTTCTGCTTCCAGAGCTTCTTGCCCGAGCCGGCCACCAGCTTGCGATTCTTGGTGGCGTGGGTGCCCTGACGCACAGCGGCGCGATAGTGCTTAACCGCTTCCCACAGGAGAGCTTCGTTCACTTCGGAGGCGGCAAATACTTCATCCGCCAGCTCGATCGTGCCGACCTTCTCCCCGTTCAGATTGACTACATCCACGTTTGCCATCGTTTTCTTCTTCCGGGCTAATCGCCCTCGTAACTTCAAAACTCTTTCACTACGTTGCCGATTCAGTTCGCAGCATCGGACCCGAAGGGTGATCCGCCTGGACGGCCAGTCCTTATTTCTTCTTGCTGCCGGAGGCCTTCTTGGAAGCCTTCAGCGGATCGACCGTGCCGGCGCCTGCGAAGCCACGACGCTCCCGCGGCGGAGCCTTGGCCTTGGAGATCAGCACATAGCCATCGCGAGGACCGGGTACGGCGCCTTCGACCATGATCAGATTCTCTTCGAGGTCGATGCCGCGGATGCGCAGGTTGCGCACCGTGACCTGGTCGACACCGAAGTGGCCGGGCATGCGCTGGCCCGGGAATACACGCGACGGGAAGCTGGATGCGCCGATCGACCCCTGCACCTGGAACATGTGTCCGTGCGACTTGGGACCACCACCGAAACCGTGACGGCGAACTACGCCGGCAAAGCCGCGGCCCTTGGAGGTGCCAATCACATCGACAAACTTCTCGCTCTCGAAGATATCTACGAGAACCCGGTCGCCGGCCTTGGCGGAAACCTCCCCCTCGGGGGTCGCTTCGAGTCCGACTTCGCGGATCTCCTTGACCGGAGGCGCGTCGTGTTTGGCGAAGTGACCGGCGAGCGGCTTGGTGATGCGCGAGGTCTTGACGAACTCGACGAGACCGATCTGAGCGGCTTCGTAGCCGTCCCTGGCAGCGGTCTTGAGCTGCGTGATCACGCAGGGACCAGCCTGCAGAACGGTGATCGGGTGTACATCGCCCTTCTCATCGAAGACCTGCGTCATGCCGATTTTTTTACCCAGAATTCCTGTAACTGACATATTTTCCTTTCCTCATCATGCGAGGCTACTTCTAAGGCCAGGCACTGCCGGAGTTCAGTAGCGCCCACCGGGCGCCGGGGTTAAACTTTCGTCCTCAACCTGCCGCAAAGCGGGGCTGCCTGGACGGCAGGTCCTACTTCTCGAAGGCCTTGATCTCAACGTCCACACCGGCGGGGAGATCGAGCTTCATGAGCGCGTCTACCGTTTGCTGGGTGGGCTCCAGGATGTCGATGAGGCGCTTATGCGTGCGGATCTCAAAGGCTTCCCGGGACTTCTTGTCGACGTGCGGCGAACGCAGCACGCAATACTTGTTCTTCACCGTCGGCAGCGGAATCGGTCCGGCTACCTGTGCTCCGGTACGCTTGGCGGTCTCGACGATTTCTCCGGTCGAGGTGTCCAGTACCCGGTAGTCATATGCCTTGAGGCGAATTCGAATTCTCTGTCCTACCATTGCTCTTCCGTCTTCCCCGCGACCGGCTGATTTTGCCCGATTCGCGATCCAAACTTGACTTGCGAGTGGTCAGGGTTCAGAGATCAGTTTTCCTGATCTCTGCCCCCTGCTCTCTGATCTCTGTTACGCGATGATCTCGCTGATGGCTCCGGCGCCAACCGTCCTGCCGCCTTCACGAATCGCGAAACGCAGGCCCTTTTCCATGGCTACCGGGGTATGCAGCTCAATCTCCAGCTGAATGTTGTCGCCCGGCATCACCATCTCCGTGCCCGCAGGAAGCTTGGCCGTGCCTGTCACGTCCGTCGTCCGGAAGTAGAACTGAGGACGGTAGCCGTTGAAGAACGGAGTGTGACGTCCGCCTTCTTCCTTCGAGAGCACGTAAACCTCGCCCTTGAACTTGGTGTGCGGCTTGATCGAGCCACTCTTGGCCAGAACCATGCCGCGCTCCACGTCTTCCTTCGGGATGCCGCGCAGAAGAAGACCAGCGTTGTCGCCGGCCAGACCTTCGTCCAGCTGCTTCTTGAACATTTCCACGCCCGTGACAACCGTCTTGCGCGTCTCGCGGAAGCCAACGATTTCAACTTCCTCGCCCACCTTCACCTTGCCGCGCTCGATACGGCCCGTAACCACCGTGCCGCGCCCGGAGATCGAGAAGATGTCTTCGATCGGCATCAGGAAGGGCAGGTCGACCATGCGGTCCGGCTGCGGAACATACGAATCAACCGCTGCCATCAGCTCGTCCACGCTGGCTTCCCACTTGGCTTCGCCGTTCAAAGCACCGAGAGCGCTGCCGCGAATCACCGGCGTCTTGTCGCCCGGGAACTGATACTTGTCGAGCAGCTCGCGAACTTCCATCTCAACCAGCTCGATCAGCTCTTCGTCTTCCACCGCATCGCACTTGTTCAGAAACACAACCAGCGAGGGAACGCCAACCTGGCGAGCAAGAAGCACGTGCTCCTTGGTCTGGGGCATGGGGCCGTCGGTGGCCGCAACCACCAGGATGCCGCCATCCATCTGCGCCGCGCCAGTGATCATGTTCTTGATGTAGTCGGCGTGGCCCGGGCAATCGACGTGCGCGTAGTGACGGTTGGCCGTCTCATACTCCACGTGCGCCGTTGCGATCGTGATGCCGCGCTCCCGCTCTTCCGGCGCGTTGTCGATCGTGTCGAACGAACGGAAGGTGTTCTTCGGATTGTGCTTCGCAAGCACCTTCGTAATCGCCGCCGTCAACGTCGTCTTGCCGTGATCGATGTGACCGATCGTTCCCACGTTTACGTGCGGCTTGCTGCGATCAAACTTTTCCTTCGCCATGACTGATCCCTTCTTCGACTCTTGCCCTGCCCGCGTCGCGGGGAGCGATCTTTATTGTGAAACCTGGACATGATACCTGGGCACTGAGAAAACTCAGTAATACGCGTAAATCTTCAAAAACCGTTGCCGCAACTCGAACGGCACTTTCTCGATCCGCGCCAGGTACTTCTCACGGATCAGGGCCTGGTCGCTCGTCGGGAGCGCCTTATACAACTCCGGCGAATCATTACCCAGTAGCCCCTTTTCCAGCACTTGCTCAAACTGGCGTACCCGCAGCTTCTTGCTCGCTACCGAAGCCAGAAAGAGATCGGCGCGGTTGGCGGCGAAGGCCGCTTCGATCCGCGAAGCCAATTGCTGAAATCCCTGCTCGTCCTGCACTGCAAATGCTGCCTGCTCAAACATCCGGACTTCCTTTGCCTTACTCGAACGCGAACCTTCAAAAACTGGAGCGGGAGACGAGGATCGAACTCGCGACCAACAGCTTGGAAGGCTGTGACTCTACCACTGAGTTACTCCCGCCCGACAAAACGAATCCAGCCAAAATCTGGAGCTGATGACCGGGATTGAACCGGTGACCTCTCCCTTACCAAGGGAGTGCTCTACCATCTGAGCTACATCAGCCCTGCTTACAACTTCCCGGCTTCGTTCTCGCTGCTGCGCCGGATTTTGTCCGCCTCGCGGGCTATATAAGTCCGAAAGACGAACGTTCCGATGATAAACAGCGGAATCAGCCTGATTTCCACCGGTCTTCCCAGGACGAAGACGGTGCCCTCGCCAAGAGTAAACCAGATTACTGCCGCCAGGATGCCGTACGCCAACATTGCTATCCAGAACTTCCGGTCTCGCTTCTGCCGGTCGCCCTGCTGGCTTTCCATCCTGCCCCTCAAACCCACTACAAAAACGTAACGCAACTGGTGCACAGGGAAGGATTCGAACCTTCGTAGTCCCAAAGGACGGCAGATTTACAGTCTGCTGCCATTAACCACTCGGCCACCTGTGCCCATCTTCTCGCCCACCACGAAATCCCGCTTTGGCGCGTCCGAAAGCATCCGGATCTATTCCGGTCACTGCTTCCGGAGATCTCCGATGCATCGATTCCATCGGAGCAACGCCTCTGGGGAATTACCGCGGAGGGTTGGATTGACCCGTCCTTAGCCGCTTGAAATCCAACGCGGCGGCCGGAAATTTGGCCCACCCAAGTCTAAACTTTTCTTGCCGAACCATACTTGCCGTTCGGGGCGGCTTGCGTGCCGCAATATCTGGAGCTGGCGAAGGGATTTGAACCCCCGACCCTCTGATTACAAATCAGATGCTCTACCAGCTGAGCTACGCCAGCCAAAACTACCGTAAAAACCTGTTCTGGGCAACGAAACGCGCGGACACACTTGCTCCCGCCGCGCTCGCGGCACAGAACTCAAGATTAGCACAGGGTCGTGGGTGGGGCAAACCGAGGCCCTGAGGCAGAAATGCGGTCTTGCCAGCCTGAAAAGGGTCCGATGTGCGGACCCGTTACGCTGCCTCGCGGAAGCCGACGCAGGAGGCAAATCCTGATCCTTCATAGAAAGACCTGAAACGGGTGAATCAGCAGGATACGCAAAAGGGTTCGGCCACGGCTTCGCCGCATGCCCGGCGCCATCCGTTTGCTTGCAGATTTTGCGCTGTCCGCCAGGCTTCAGCCTGTTCGAAATAAAAAGTTGATGAACGTTGACGTCTCTCTCGCGGTTTTCACGCATATAGAGATTAGATAGGCGAGAACAATAAGCAGACGCTCCTGCTAGATAGGTTAGAACGACTCGAACTGTCTGCAAGCTAAACGTGCAAAAGCCCGCAACGACTGGCTGTTTCTCGTCACAAGATATTCGCGCAAGAGGTAAATTTGGCAATTTCTTGCGTGCTTAGGAATTCCTTGACTTGACCTTAAGCATGGAGTACTTTTCCGGAATCGGGCAGCCAAACAATCTAGGGAATGGAAGAAGGTTATGACTCAGGCACGCAGGGTTCATGCATTCGTACTCGCTCTGTTGACGGCAACGTTTACGCTTGCTGCGCAGGCCCAGGTAGGCGATCCGGGCACGTTGATCAAGGAGAAACTAGTCTCACAGATCAAGCTCACCAAGGCAGCGGCGGCTCACGACGATATCGTCACTGCCGGGGACATCGTGTTGTTGCACAAAGACGGGCTGATGATGTGCAGTTCCGCGTCTTCTTACGCATTCTCAAACACGTATAGCAACGGAGTCCTGTCGGCGAATTTGAATAATCGCGCCAAAGATGCGGCTAAGTCCTTCATTCGCGGCAAGCTTCCGTTTGGTGGCGGAGGCAGCGTCAAGGATGCCGCCAACAATGGCTGCACCTCGCGCAAATTCGTTTCCGGTGAGAAGTTCTGGGTCACGGACATCGCTCTCCAGAAAGACGGCATTCTCGTAAGCACTTTCAGCGATCCCTACAATGACACTCGCTACTACGGCGAGATCAAGTTTCCCTTCCCCAAGGGTTCCGTTCCGCCAGTGGACGATTTTGTGAAGACGGTTTCAGAAGTCATTACCGTTCAGCCGGCGGATGACAAGGATAAGGGTGACAAGAACGATCAGGCTTCGGCACAGGCTCCTGCATCCGCGCCCGCGGCGGCTGCGCCAGCGGCTCCTATGCAGGCGATTGCGCCGCCACCACCGCCTGCAGACGCTCCGCCTCCGACGATCGCCATTGGGCAGACTAAGGACCAGGTCGTCGCAGGGTTTGGGCAGCCGGTCAGGACTGCGAAGCTGGCGGGC
>Ga0302305_1002236_pt1 | contig 10964 bp, 9 predicted proteins | sample III_Palsa_E2_3_FD_198764 | JGI IMG/M metagenome (GOLD analysis project Ga0302305, IMG submission 198764) | Peat permafrost microbial communities from Stordalen Mire near Abisko, Sweden - III_Palsa_E2_3 | ecosystem: Environmental > Terrestrial > Soil > Palsa > Peat permafrost | place: Sweden... | reverse complement strand
ATGTGTCGAATCGATGAGCCAGTGTCGACTGCCCCACCGGTAGAGGGTTACCCCTGCGTAACTTGGTCACAGAAAACTGCCTTCTTCCGGTTTGTGCAGAAGGTCTCTAATGTAGACCTACTTCTCCAGGTCAACAAGGCAAACACCCATGTCCCCATCGCATCCCCGCGTCCTGATCACCGGAGCCAACGGCCAGTTAGGCCGGCTCGTCATTAAAGGCATGATCAAACGCATTCCCGCGTCGCAGGTCATCGCTTCCGTGCGCAGCGTCGGTACTGCCCGAGATCTGGCGGCCCTAGGTGTGGAAGTGCGCGCCGCGGATTACGACGATCCGGCATCGCTGGCGGCAGCATTCGTGGGAGTCGATCGTGTTTTGCTGATTTCGTCCAACGCCATGGGTAAACGTATTTCGCAGCACGGTCATGTCATCGATGCCGCGAAGCAGGCGGGGGCGTCGCTGATCGCCTATACCAGCGTGTTGCGCGCAGACACTTCATCGCTCGGTCTGGCGGACGAACACTTGGCCACCGAAAAATTGCTGCAGGCATCCGGCGTGCCGTTCGCGCTGCTGCGCAATGGCTGGTACAACGAAAACTACACCGGCAACGCGCGCGCCGCCGTGGAGCACGGAGTGATTCTGGGCAGCGCCAGAGACGGCCGCATTGCGGCTGCTGCCCGCGCCGACTATGCCGAAGCCGCTGCCGCTGTAATGACATCAGACGACGCGCAGGGTGGCAAAATCTATGAACTGGCAGGTGATACGTCGTTTACGCTGGCCGAGCTGGCCGACGAGATCGCCAGGCAGTCGCACAAGCCGGTCAGCTACAAGGACCTGCCCGAAAACGACTTCAAGGCAGCATTGATCGGCGTGGGTCTTCCCGAAGAGCTGGCGGGCTTGTTGGCTGATTCCTCGGTGCAAGCATCACAGGGTGCGCTGTTCGATGACGGGCATGCCTTGAGCGCATTGATTGGTCGGCCGACAACGCCGGTGTCGCAGTCCGTGGCGGAGGCATTGGCGACGAAAAGCAACTAAGGAAAGCAGATCGCCTCGCAATCAGCGCACAACTTCTTCAGTGTGACGAAACGTAAGGCGATGGCGCGCTGGGTGGCGGCAGCGCGAAGCTGCGTTTCATTCGCTCTACTTCATCGACTGGTGTGCGGCCGAAAAGGCGCTTGAATTCACGGCTGAACTGCGAGCTGCTTTCATAGCCGACCTGGGTGCACGCGGCAGCTGCGGTAAGGCCGTTGCGCATCATCAGCAGGCGCGCCTGGTGCAGGCGGGTGGATTTCAGGTACTGCATCGGCGAGGTGTTGGTAACGGTTCGAAAGTGCGCGTGGAAGCTGGGCACGCTCATCGACGCTTCGCTGGCGAGGTCTTCTACCACCAGGCGTTTCGCGTAACTGCCGTGGATTTTCCGTATCGCTTTGGCCACCTTGCCGAAGGGGCCCTGCATGGCGAGCGCGGCGCGCAGCGTTCCGCCTTGCTGGCCAACGAAGATGCGGAAATAGATTTCACGCAGCAATGCAGGGCCCAGAATTTCCGTATCGAGCGGCGAGCCGAGCGCCTGCAGAAGCCGCAGTACGGAATCGGCCAAGGCGTCGTCCATGGGCGTGGATACCATGCTGCGCGGCCTGGTCTGCGACGCACCTTGACGTTCGTCCAATTCCAGCAAAAGTTCAGCGGCCATCTGGAAGTCCAGTCGCAAATAAATCGCCAGCATGGGTTCTGTAGCAGTGGCGTCGGTTTCCATCGTGAACGGCACCGGCACCGAGACGACCAGATAATGTTGCGCGTCGTATAGATAAACGGTGTCGCCGAGGTAGCCGCGCTTGCGTCCCTGCACGACGATGACGACACCGGGGTCATACAACACGGGTGTGCGGGTCATTCGGCGATTCGAGCGCAACAGTCGCACGTCGTCCAGCGGCGTGAGGTTGTAGCCCTCGACCGGTGTCAATCGGTCCAGCAACGCGATCATCTGTTGCTGGACGCTGTTTCGTTGCCGACTCATCGAACATCCGAAGCTGTGGAGGATGGAAAGCTTTCAGCGTTTCGCGAGCGCAAGGCAAGCGGCCTCATAGTTTTAGGCAAGCATGCCAGAGTTATCGGTATTCGCCGCGTGGTCAGTGAGTTCTAGCATGGCAGCCATCCGAAACAACGACAGGAAGCGATCTCATGCGTGCCAAGAAAACCCTTTTCATCACCGGAGTGAGCAGTGGCTTTGGCCAAGCGTTGGCCCGCGAGGCGTTGCTGTGCGGACACCGCGTGGTCGGGACGGTGCGCAGTGAAGCGGCAGTGCGCGAATTCGAGGCGCTCGATCCTGCCGATGCGCATGCCCGTGTGCTCGACGTCACCGACACGGCGTCCATCGATGCCTTGGTGGCAGAGGTCGAATCGAGGTTCGGGCCGGTCGATGTGCTGGTGAACAATGCCGGCTACGGTCACGAAGGCGTACTGGAGGAATCACCGCTGGAGGAAATGCGCAAGCAGTTCGACGTCAACGTTTTCGGTGCGGTGGCCGTGACCAAGGCCTTCCTGCCGTATTTCCGTCAGCGTCGCCGCGGGCACATCATCAACATCACATCGATGGGTGGTTTCATCACGATGCCGGGTATCGCCTACTACTGCGGCAGCAAGTTCGCCCTCGAAGGCTTGTCCGAGGTGATGGGCAAAGAGGTGGCACCCTTCGGCATCGCCGTCACGGCGGTGGCACCAGGATCATTCCGTACCGATTGGGCCGGACGGTCGATGCAGCGATCGCCGCGCCGCATTGCCGATTACGACGAGGTATTCGATCCTATTCGTCAAGCCAGGCAGGAGAAGAGTGGAAAGCAATTGGGCGATCCGAAAAAAGCTGCCAGGGCGATCCTGCAGTTGATCGAGAGCGAAAAACCGCCGGCACATCTGCTTCTGGGCAGTGATGCCTTGTCGCTGGTGCGGGCCAAACTCGCCGAGCTGTCGGCGGAGATGGATGCCTGGGAAGCCGTGACACGTTCAACGGATGGTTGAGCAAAGATAGAGCGACGCAGAATGCTCGGGCGCCTTGTACCCGAGTGAGCGGATATTTTCTCTGCCACGGTTGTTGCCAGCCAGCCGGCGCTGTACAACATGGCGTCATCCTTTCTTTACCCTCATACGCACGTAGGCCGCCATGTTCCAGCCGTTGATCAATCCCTGGCTGTATTCCTTCTCCCTGCTGCTGGGCTTGCTGATCTTCGTGCAATTGGGCTTTGTGCTGGGCAAGCGCGTGGGTATCAAGGGCGACGCCAATGCGTTGAGCGGCGCGATATTCGGCCTGCTGGGGCTACTGCTGGCATTTTCGTTTTCCGGTGCGGCCGGGCGGTTCGATCACCGACGTGAGTTGATTACGCAGGAGGCCAATGCCATCGGCACGGCCTATTTGCGTATTGATCTGCTGCCCGTGGCGGCGCAGCCACGGTTGCGCGAAGCGATGCGCCGTTATGTGCAGCGGCGGCTGGATACCTACAACGAGGCGCCGGGCTCCGCCGCCGCAGCCAAGGCATGGGCCGACAGCGTGGCGATGCAACAGACCATCTGGACGCAGGCCACCACGGCGGCGCAGAACTCGGGCAGTAACGCGGCACTGAGCCTGGTGGCCTCGGCGCTGAATGACATGTTCGATATCACCACGACAAGGCTGGCGGCAACGCGCGCCCATCCCCCGGCGGTGATCGACGCGATGCTTTTTTTACTGGCGCTCATGTCGGCCCTGCTGGCAGGCTATGGCATGGCGGACGGTGAACAGGTGCCATGGCTGCAGGTCGCCATCTTTGCGATTGTGCTGACAGTGACCGTGTTCGTGATACGCGATCTCGAATATCCGCGGATGGGCTTTATCCGGGTAGATGCTGCTGACCAGCTGCTGATCGAGACCCTGCAGGGCATGACGCCGGTATCGGCGCACTCGTCATAAATGGGCTTCCAGAAAAGGGCGCGAAATTGAAGCTCTGGTCTGTGCGACGCCATACCCGACAGGCACATTGCCATATCACCGGTGATCCAAACGGGTATGTCCAATCGGGATGCTGTTTGCTGTTCAAACTCGCCGATCAGATTTCACAGCGAAATATTTAGTTGGGTGGGTTAGCGACTTAATGTGGCTGTTTATAGATCACGCCACCTTTCATTACGAAGGGCACGTGCTCCAGGGTGCTGATATCGGCCGTGGGGTCGCCGGGCACGGCGATGATGTCGGCGTCGAGGCCGGGCTTGAGCTGGCCGAAGCTGTCCTGCTGGCGCAGAATTTTCGCGTCGACGGCGGTGGCGGCGAGCAGGGCGCGCGCGGGTGACATGCCGTCGCGCACCATCCACTCCAGCTCCTTGTAGTTGGTGCCGTGGGCGAAGACACCGACGTCGCTGCCGCAGCCGATGGTGACGCCGGCGGCCATCGCCAGCTTGAACGCATTCGCTGCCTGCTTCATCGCGTCGGTCGGCGGTGAGCCGGGTTTCCAGCCGCTGAAGTATTCCGCGTAGGCGGCTTCGGCTTCCAGAGTCGGCAGATAGGCGACGTGGTGTTGCTTCATCAGCTCGAAGTTTTCGCGCGTGCCTCCGAAGCCGTGTTCGATGGTGTCGACGCCGGCGAGTACCGAGCGACGCATGCCTTCGGGCGTGGTGGAGTGCACCGATACCGGCAGGCCAAGCGAGTGCGCGGCCTCGACGCCGGCATTCAGTTCGTCCTGGGTGAAGGTGGGCACGGAGCCCTTGCTCTTGCCGCAGTGGTAGTCGGCGTACAGCTTGATCCAGTCCGCGCCATGGCCGGCCTGATCACGCACCGCGTCGAGCATCTGAGCGCGGCCGCTGACCGGGATGCCGCCCTGCGGCAGATCCAGGTTGGCAAAGCCGCCGGGCCCGGGTCCATAGCAGTGGCTGGCAATGGTCGCGCGGGTGGCGACGAACAAATGCGGCCCCGGAATCATGCCCTCGTTGATCGCGCGCTGCACGTCGACGTCGGCGTAACCGGCACCCTCGGTGCCCAGATCGCGCAGGGTGGTAAAGCCGGCCATCAAGGTATCGCGCACGTGCTGCACGGCTTCGATGGTGCGATAGGCCTGCGACTCCTTCAGCACCTGATCGTTCCACAGTGTCTCGTTATACGGGTGCAGAAAGATGTGCGAGTGCGCGTCGATCAGGCCGGGTAGAAGAGTCATGCCGGGCAGCTCGATAGTTTGCGCGCCCGCCGGGGCGACGACTTGTGCCGCCGGCCCCACCGCCAGAATTTTTCCGCCCTGTACCAGCACCAGCCAGCCGGCATGCGTCTGTTCGCTGCGCGCGTCGAATACGCGATCGGCTTTGAGCAGCCACGCGTGATCGGCTGGCGTGTTTATCGGGGTAGCGACAGTTGTTGCACCGACTGCGCACAGCGGCAGGTACATGCAAGCCAGTGCGAGGGCAAAGCGGCGAACCAAGGTGGCATGCGCATCGCGGCTCTCGTCTATCAGGTGAACTCGCTGTCTCTACTAAACAGGCCAAGGCATCGGATGGATGTTTGAGGTAATCAACGCAGATTTCACCCGAAACGGTTTGAAAATCGCCACCAAAACAAAACTGGTTTACTGACCGCCGTTTTGACGCCGAAAAGTGGGCCGCGTTAGTGGCTTAAGCGCGATCAGGTGAAGGAAACAGCATTTTCGCTGAACGGTCTACGAGCTGCAAAGGGCTGGAATCGGCCCATTTTCTGCCGGTCGTGGAACTGATAAGCGAAGACAGGATTGCCATGTTGACGCATACACAGTCCAAGAATATGATTTTGCTGTCCTCGACGTGGTACTTAGCCCATTGCGGGTTAGTGCGAACGGCGTAGGGCATATCGGCAGCGTGCTCATTGCGAGTCGTTTGCTATGGAGATTTTTTATGTCTGCTTCAATCTTTCGTTTGCCAACCAAAAGTTTTCGCGCAATTCCCTCCCCGCATGGGAATTCTAAGTTTGGCTTCTTCTTCACTTCCGCCGATAAGCTACCCAAAGAAGTCTGGGATTGGCGCGAGGTAAATCCGCGAGAAGTCAACACAAAAACATCGGTCTTCAAGGCAATTAGCGCGACACTTTCGCAGAATCCCGAACGATTCCACGAGCGAAATCGCGGCATTACTATAGTGGCAAAATCGCTGAACTATGACGACAAGAAGCAGGAAGTCGTCTTGGAATTATCTGACAAAGCCCTTCATGGAGTGGTCGATGGCGCACATACGCTTCGGGCTGTGCTTGACTCTCAAGAGAGCGAAGATCAAACAGCCAGCGCAGCGGTCTTTTTTAAGTGCATCACTGGCATCGAAGCAACCGAGATAGCGGAAATTGCCGGAGGGCTCAACACGAGCCAGCAAGTAGATCTGAAGAGCCTTGAAAATCTTCGAGAGCATTTTGGTCTGCTCAAACGCACTCTTAAAGACATGCCGTACGCTGACAAGATCGCGTACAAGATGAACGACAACTTGCCCGTTGATGTCCGCGAAGTGCTATACTACCTCGCTGTTTTTGACTGTAGCGTTTATAGCGACAAGATGCATCCAGTGGCGCTTTTTGGTCGTAAGGAAGGCATCGTACGTAGATTCTCGGAGCAAGCCGCAAAAAAAGAGGATGCAGGTGATTCTTTTAATATTTTGATTTCGAAGGCACCCGAAATTTTGAGGCTGCGTGACCTAATAGAAAAAAAAGTCTTGGAACGCCTCGATGGTCGATACAAAGCTGGGCGTGGGACTCGAGTACGCAGTGAGTCGAACAAGAACAATCAACTGATATTCCTTGATGAAACAATCAATGGCCGCGTGCCTCTGGGTTGGATCATGCCACTTCTCGCTGCGTTTCGCGCCAATGTGAAGTGGAAGAAACCCCGTGGGGGTTTCAGCTGGATCATTCCAGTCGAGGAGTTGCTTGACACTTGCGTTGATGACCTTGTCTTAGGCATCAAAGAAATTCACGCCCAAGAAAACAGCCGACCGGAATATGTAGGTCGTAACGCTCTTGCATGGAGGATTAGCTACGACACTGTTTCGCGCGCAATCCTGCAGCAAGAGCTTTCTGAGGCTCGTTCCCGATAGACGATGATCTAGTCAGCCGTTGAACAAGAAGGCCGCCCGATGGGCGGCCTTCTTGTTCGCTACACAGAGATCGTTGATGGGAGATTGACGAAGTCCGCTGGGCACCAGGCATGCATACCCGGCGTGCTGCGGCGCTCAACCATTTTCGAATGGCTGCCTGCGGCTTATATTTACAGCAGTTGATCGGCTGCTAGTGGCTGTGGGCTGAACTTGCGGTCTAGGGTAGCAGCCGGGCAAGCCAAAAAAAACTGGGTCTAAAAAAACCGATCAGATTGCACTTTTAAGTGATCGCTTCTGCCCGATGTCTGCTTTTTGCGATCGCAGTACGCCTATTTGAAGTCATTGCCGAAAGGCAGAATTCACGACCCTGGGTGATACACCCGCTCGATGTGACCCTGCAGCTCTTCCGGCCAGAAGTAGACGGTGCGCAGATTGCCGGTGCTGTAGCGTTCGGCCTCGTCGTTGAAGTGCGGCGAATTCGGGTGGCCGCTTTCGCCGCCGGCGGTGACGGCGCGGGCATGAACCTTTGGGCCGAACTCGACCACGGCGACGAAGCTGTTGCCGCTGGTGCCGTAATAGCGTTTCGTGCCCGGCCAGCGGTGCGCGCCGAAGGAGGCGAGCGAGCCCCAGCGTGAGGAGACGAACGGCACCGGAATGCTCGGCTTGGCGTCGTTGAACGGCTGCTCGATATCGCCGGTCAGGCGCTGGAAGCGGTTGATTTCACCCCACGGTGTGCCCCAGCTGCCGAAATCTTTTTCCAGCCGGTCGGAGGCCTCGACCAGGGCCTGCAGGCGTGCTGCCGGCCTCGCTTTTTCGGCCATGTAATCATAGATGGAGAGGCCTTCGGCGGTATCTGCCTTGCTGACCGAATCCCACAAGGTGTCGCCCCAGAAAACTGCCAGCGAGGTTGGTATCGAGGTGATGCCCCAGCGATAGTCCCAGTGGCGCAGCAGGCCGATCTGGCTTGCCAGTTTTAGCTTCAGCGGATCGTTCGCGGGCAGCGCGTCGTAGTCGGCCACGAGTATGGGTATCTGCCGTGCGAAGGCGGGCAGGTACGAATCGAAGGCGTTGCTGATCAGCGAGGCGATAGTGAAATCACGCTGGCCGGTGAGCAGGCTGGTGGCATGGATGCCGCGCGGGTTTTCGCCGTAGCTGTCCATATAGCGCGGGTAGTCGGCCTGCTTCGGGCTGTACGGCCCGGCGGCGGAGTAGGGCCAGTCGTTGGTGTTGAATATCCAGCCGTTCGGCGGGTCGAGCAGATGCGGCGCGGCATCGAGTGGCAGCAGGCCTTTCCAGTCGGTGGCGGGGTCGCTGCCGTCGACCGGCTTGGTGTAATCGAAGCGGTCATCGCGTCGGGGGATGAACTGCGGATGCAGGTACGCGATCTCGCCCTTGTCGTCGGCGAAGATGGTGTTGTTGGACGAGTTGGCCTTCAGCTCGGCGACCTTCATGTAGCTGGCGTAGTCGCTGGCCTTGGTGCGCAACCAGCTTTGTTCGAGTGCTTCTAGCGGCTTGTTCATCAGCGCGATGGCGATCCACTTGCCGTCGGCGGCGCGCACGATCGGGCCGTGATGCGTGGCGTAGACGGTGAAGCGACGTTCGGTCATCGAGCCGTCCTTCGCGCGATACGGCACGCTGATGATCTTGCTTGTGACCGGCCGCAGTTCACTGCCGTAGCGATAGAACAGCTTGCCGTCCTTGTGCACGATGGTCTCGGCAAATTCATCGACCACGTCGGCGCCGGTCGAGGTGTGCATCCAGCCGATGTGCGGATTGAAGCCCTGGTAGATGAAGAACTGGCCCCAGGTGACCGCGCCGTACGCATCGAGCCCGGCATCGCTGCTCATCTGCAGTTCGGAGCGGAAGAAGAACGAAGTGTGCGGGTTGATCAGCAGCAGCGCGTGACCGTCGACGGTGAGCTTGGGCGCAATGGCGATGCCGTTGGAGCCGGTCGGTTCGCTCCAGCTCGACGGCGCATCGACGCGCGCCAGCGCGGCCGGGTTCTGCCCGTAAAACGCCTCGAGCGGGTTGAGCGACACGCGTTCGATATCGCCGCCGATGCTGCCTTCGCTGAAGCTCAGCGCCATCCACGGCTCGAAGTGTTTGATGACGCGTGGATGCACGTCGGGATGGTCGGCCAGATAATCGTTGAGCCCGTCCGCCCAGCTGTTCATCAGCGCCTGCAGCCAGCTTGGGCTCTTTCCATACATCGCCTTCAATTCGACCGGGTCGATAAACAGCTTCATTCGCAGGTCTTGCCAGATCGCCGATTCACCCTCGGCTTCGGCGAGTCGGCCCATCGCGTTGAGGTAGTTGGTTTCGACGCGGTTGAAGTCGTCCTCGGCCTGCGCATAGGCCATGCCGAATACGGCATCCGCATCGGTTTTGCCGTGCACGTGCGCGATGCCCCAGTCGTCGCGAGTTATGGTGACGGCCCGCGCTTCGCGCTGCCATCGCGCGGTTTGCGATGCGTCGTCGGCGGCCTGCGTCTGGGCGCAGTAGCCTAGTGCGAGCACGACCAGAGCGGGCTGCAGATAACGAAGGTGTGTCAACAAACTCACAGACATCAGCTTTTCCGTCCCCAAAACCGGATCACAGCCTGCACTTTACCCGAGCACGCCAAGCGGAAGATTTATCGCCGCCGGTGACATAACGAATCACTACGCATCGATTCTTTACCTTCGCGCCCGCTCATTGTGCTTGCGCACTGCCGCCTGGATGAAACTAATGCAGGGTCATGTGTTCAATGTCTAGGTCATCAGTCGTCAGCGAAGCCGCCGCATGAATTCTCTAGTCACCTCGCCCAGCAAGTCCGAGCGTGCCCGCCTCGATGAAAACATCTGCGTGCATATCTTCACCGCCTCGGCCGCCATGGTGGGCGTCTGCCTGACGGTGGTCGGCATCATTCGCGTGGTGATCTCCACGCACAAGTCCGACATGGTGGCCGAAGACCTGCTGGCAGTGAATGCGATGCTTTATCTGGCGTCCTGCCTGCTGTCCTACTGGGCGTTGCGCACGCGTAGCGTGATCCGCAACTATCGGCTCGAACGCATGGCCGACGTCATTTTTCTGGTGGCTTTGACGCTGACTGCGGTAAACGCGGCGTACATCACCTGGGCGATGACGCTGCATTGAGTGGCGAAGTTCCAGACGTGCGTTTTTGTCGGGCCCGCATCCGTCTGTGGATCGTCAGGCGCGACGCGGCAGCTTCCACTCCGGCCGGATGAAGTGACAGGTGTAGCCGGTGGGGTAGTGCTGCAGATAGTCCTGATGCTCGGGCTCGGCTTCCCAGAAATCGCCGACCGGAGCCAGCTCGGTTACCGCCTTGCCTGGCCACAGACCGGAGGCATCTACGTCGGCGATGGTGTCTTCGGCGACCTCTTTCTGAGATTCGCTGGTGTAGAAAATCGCCGAGCGATAGCTCACGCCACGATCGTTGCCCTGCCGGTTCGGCGTGCTGGGGTCGTGGATCTGGAAGAAGAATTCCAGCAGGGTGCGATAGCTGATTATTTCCGGGTTGAAGACGATCTCGATCGCCTCGGCGTGTGTGCCGTGATGGCGATACGTGGCGTTTGGCACATCGCCGCCGGAATAACCCACGCGCGTCGAGATCACGCCCGGCTGGTTGCGGATCAGTTCCTGCACACCCCAGAAGCAGCCGCCAGCGAGCACAGCGCGTTCGGTTGTAACGGTCATCGGTTTGGCTCCTGCTGATACGGGGCAATTATCTCTTGCTGATACATGGGGACCGTGCGGGGCAGTCCAAGGGTCGAGTCACGGACAACGCATCGGATATGCCGCGAGCGCTTATCGGCTCAGGCTGGTTACCGGAAGAAGTCAGCATGAATGGTCGAACGAAAAATTCTTCGCATGTACTGTTTTTAAACGTAAAAACCTGCATCGATTAGCG
>Ga0302305_1002231_pt1 | contig 10985 bp, 8 predicted proteins | sample III_Palsa_E2_3_FD_198764 | JGI IMG/M metagenome (GOLD analysis project Ga0302305, IMG submission 198764) | Peat permafrost microbial communities from Stordalen Mire near Abisko, Sweden - III_Palsa_E2_3 | ecosystem: Environmental > Terrestrial > Soil > Palsa > Peat permafrost | place: Sweden... | reverse complement strand
AGCGAATCCAAAGAACAACTGTCGCTGCAGAGATAGCCATCGCCGCCCAATCGAACAGCTTATCCCAATGCTCCCATCTCACTCTATTTGTGCGCCTCGCGTTCATGAGCAACGCCAGCGTTGAACCATATCCCAGAGCATCCATCCTGCAATAAAAAGTGAACAGTTCCGGATGACTCGGCGTATGGAGCCACCATCGCAACAGGGGAGCCACAAAGATCGTCGCAACCAGGATGACCGTTAGGCTGAGAGTCGATGTATATCGCACCACAGGAGCCCAGAAAGTGTAAAAAAGTTCCTCCACGGAAAGAGACCACAGAACCGCCAGCCCCATGCCCACCGGCGTAATCACGGCGTAGTCTAATTGCGCGGGCATGCCTACATACAAGCTTGAATAATAGAAAATATATTGCATCCACAGGTTGAACGTGCCCAGTTTACCCGCATAGATCGAAATGCCGAGGTAGATCGCGATCGCCAGGAAATAGGGCGGAAAGATGCGCAAAGCGCGTCGCTTGTAGAAGGTCGAAAAGTAGTCTTCCTTGTCTCTTAGCGAGATCAGGATGCTGGTGATAAGAAAGCCCGAGAGGATGAAGAAAAGGTCAACCCCAAGCCAGCCGTTTTGTGCGCCGGTTGCAGGCAGCCAAGCCATGTAATGCTCGCCAATAACAGCGAGCACTGCGATACCTCGCAATCCATCTAGTTCTCGAATCCTCACTAGGCACGACTCCCGGAGATGCCTTCGGCTGAACGTCTCAGTCTAGGCCGGTGGGATTTCCACCACTTTAGGCAAACTCTGCGATTGGATTCCCGCACTTTCAGCTACTCTGACCCGACACTGCTCACGAAAGGAATCCCAAGAAGCCATCGATCGGCACTGTTTTCGCAACCGAGCGAACTAAGGGTAAATAGCGAGTCGACGGACAAGGAAACACCATGAGCCTAGTAAAGGCGATTCCGGTTTTCATCGTCCCTCCTCGAGCCCACAGTGGATCAACACCTAAAAAGGTAAGAATGGGTCTACTGCTTGTTTGCGGAAGATATGTAGCCGCTGCCTGAGCCATAGTAACTGCCGCCGCCACCGTAGCCTTTGCCGTAATACTTGCGGTAGTTGCCGTAACCGCCGTAGTAAGTGTCGGCGTGAGGCAGTGCGTTGATGACGATGCCTGTCTGCTTTCCTGGATACTTGGCAAGGTCCTGGCGAATTCGTCGCAATGCACGCTTTTGCGCCACTCCCATGCGAACGACGATGAGCAGCGTGTCGCAATGCGTAGCAATGATCAGCGCATCCGTGACCAGCAAAACAGGTGGAGTATCGATGAGTACGAAATCGTAGTAATCACGGGCCCATGCAAGCAGTTGTTCAAAGCGCCCCTGGCCAAGCAACTCAGAAGGGAAAGGAGGGATTTCCTGGACTGGGATTACGTCCAGCCCTGCGACTTCCGGAACTTTCTGGACACATTCCTGCGGCGTAACCATGCTGTCGCTGAGAAAACGGCTCAGTCCCGGCTGATCGGTGGGGGGCATTTTCAGGCGCTGCGCGATCGTCGGCTTGCGCAGATCGGCGTCAATGAGCAGAACCCGCTTGGACTGCGTAGCCAGAACCACCGCTAGATTGAGAGCTGTCGTTGATTTACCTTCACCGGGCCCGCAGCTGGTGAGGGAGATGACGCGGTGCTTCTGACTCACCGGCATTAGGGTGATCGCTGTGCGCAGGAGCCGATACGCTTCCGTGCCAGCCGAACGCGGCGCCAGCAGGGTGACCAGAGGCAGGACATCGTCCGAGAGACGCATAGCCGCAAGGTCCTCCTTATACTCCGGCACAGACGCCAGCACAGGCAGTGGGAGAGCCTCTTCTACCTGCTCGACTGTTTGCACCGTATCGCTGTTGAGCAGGATGATGCCGACGATGAGCAAACCAACCACAAGGCCGGCCGCGCCGCCTGCCATCGTGATCGACCGGACATTGGGATAAGACTTGATTCCCGGAACTTCCGCGGCCGTGAAGCGGTTGAGCGACTGCGCTTGCATGCCCGCCTGAACCGCGCCGGTTCCCATCGCAGCGAGCAGGACGTTATAGAGTGTCTGGTCGCTGACATACTGCGATTTCAAAATCTGATAGCGCACCGTATCGGGCGTCTTCCCTTCGGCTTCCTTCTGCAGGGCGGCGAGCCGATCGTTGATGCTCTGTTCGGCCTTCTGCGCGCGCTCGAGATTCTCGTATGCCCCCTTGAGCACATTCTGTCGAAGATCATCAGCACTCTTCCTCAAGCTGGCCGCCTGAGCCTTGGCTTGCTGAAGGGGTGGATAATTCGGCCCATAGCGGTCTTCAAGCGACGCGACCGTAGCTTGCGCCTGCGCCAGCTGCGACTGCAGAGTTGTTAACCCGACTGCTGACGGAATATCGTAAGGCACCGTTGCATCCGGGTGATTCAACATGTCTTCGTATTCGGCCTCAGCCAGATACCGGTCACCTTGCACTCTCACTCGTTGCGATAACAGGCCTGTGGTCTCATTGATGAGCAGGCTCGATTCGGAAGTCGAGCCCTGCGAAAGAATGCCCAGTTTGGCTTCCGAGTTCAGAAGGTCATTCTGCTCGATCTGGATCTTGTTCTTCAGATCCTCCATACGCACGGTCAGATACTGAGTGATGTCCTGGGTGCTCTTGTATCGCTCCTTGAAGCTCTCTTCAATGTAGACATCGACCAGGGTGTTCACCACAAGCGCTGCGAGTGCAGGGCTTTGGCTGCGGAAGCGCACCGACAACAGTTCTGACTTCGGCACCTGGGTCACGCTGAGAGATGCCAGAAAATGAGAAACCATCTGATCGCGCTGTTGAGGATCGTCGAGATTTAGGTGGTTTGCGCCTCCAAAGAGTGGATGTTTCTCCAGATCCAATTTGCGCATCGTAAGCTCCGCAATGTAAGGGCTGCGGAAGCCTATGATCTGGGTCTGCATCTTCAGGTCGTACTCATCGCCCTCCCCGCCGCTGGAGCTCAGGCTGATCGCGCTATGTTGGTCCAGATGAACCATCGCTACGGCATCGTATTGCGGCAATTGAAACTTGCCCCAGATGGATGCCAACGTGGCGCCCAGGATCGTGAGGCCGACCAGATACAGGCCATACTTTTTCAGTATGCGGATGACATCGGAAACATGGATCGAGCTCTCTGCAACTCTGTTCATCGGAGTTGGGGGATTTGTTGTCACGCGTACCTCGTCGAAAGTTCACCCGCCGAAGGTTCCAGGCTTGGGGTGTGGTCGGGGTAATAATAAGCACCCAAAATGAAGGCATAGCCGACCATCACCTGTGAAGCAGTCATGGTCGCGGCTCGAGTCAAATCTCCCTGATATGCTTGCGCCAAAAGAATGAATGACAGCGGCAATACGTGTGGAGCAGTGCCGGATCGCACGATTTTCACCGACAAAAAGACCATCGAAAACAGGAACACGATTCGAGTGAGCACGTAAAAGAGACCCACAGGCGTCCCCAACTCCATTACATTGCGGATGGTGTCCCCTTCCGACAAGGTGTACGTGAAATTGTAGGTATCTTCGTTACCCACGTGCGAGGCGTCCACTCCCATTCCGATGCCGGCGCCGATGACGCTGAACTCGGGAATCGTCGCAAAACCAATCAATCCGTCCGTTAGACGATTCTTGTTGTCCGCTACGTACCGCTCGCCAGTGAAACGCTCGAGAACAATGTTGAACTCCGCAGGAGAAATCACATAAGTCATTCCTGCCGCGACCGGTAACAGCACAAAGATACCCACAATAGCCATGATGGCGCGCGCAGAACCGAGAACGATCGCCGCCACCAGCGCTCCCAGAATACTCATGGCGGCTAGCGCAATCGCCGACCTGGAGGCGCTCACAAGGTGGCATAGATTCACCGTGAAAGTACACAAAATCATCAGCCAGTTTTTCTGAATCACGCGACGCTCTTTGGGGAGCAGCCATTCTCCCATGCATAAGGCGACGGCCATTCCCACCCACACGCCGTAAAACACGGTGAAGTTGAAAGTACCCACCACGCGGGCAACGTCCGCGCCTGGCAATCCAAATGCATCACCCTCCGAGGTCCTGTTGACCCAGGCCTGCTTGGGAGATACCGCCTGGGCGATCGCCAGCAGGCACATGGGAATACTGAGGATCAGGTTCCACCAAACGAAGTTTCTGCGATACTTCTCCGTCAGGCAAAGGGGGAAGACGACGAGGATTGGCAGATAGAACAGATAATTATGAATTCCCACTACCGCGACAAAAAAATTCAAGCCGGAGAACACGATCTGCATCAACCCTTGCAGGATCAGTACTCCGGAGAGAAAGATGACCCCGAGCAACAAATAGCCGCGATCAAAAAACCCGTTAAACAAAGCGTAAAGATACGCGAGTCCGATTGGCACATCCTGCAGAAGATAAAAAATCGACACGCCTGGGAAGAGCCATTTACGAACGGCTCCGGTAAATACGATGGTCCAAAATGACGCGAAGAAGAATCGCGCCATCGCGGTGGCTGCCTTGCTCTCACGCGGAGAATCAACGGTAATTTCTTCCACAAATTGAAATGCGGTTGCCACTTGTCGCCTTTCCCTCCGGGTCCGCCTAGAAATTAGCCGACTTGATTTCAGTGACCGCGAAAAGACCACTGAGGGCTGTCGCAAAAAGATTGTTCGTTTGCTGGCGCAGGTAACTGGTAGGGATGTATACGATGTCGTTCGGATGAAGGATGGGATCCGGCACCTCGCCCTTGGAAAGCTTCACCTGATCCACTTGAATATCCACACGCTTCCCGTCCTCGGTGCGCAGAATATGCATCTTGGATCGAGCCGCAATCGGCGTGATACCCCCGGCCGCACTCAGGGCCTGAAGGAGCGTCATGTTTCGGACTGCGCCACCGGAAATATTGGGTAGGCCTACCGTCAGCGAACCTCCAATGGGATAAATTCCTGGGTGATTGACCTCACCACCCATGAAATAAACGCCCTGCGTGCTCACATTCACAACATCGCCCGGGTGAACCAGGGTATTCATCGCGGCTGTATTCGGCGACTCTGGATCGTATTCCACAGAAGTGGGCATCTCTTCACTGTGATGAAGAATCGTAAGACGATGGCTCGCCACCCCGTTGACCCCACCCACCTGCGCGATCACGAAAGAGAGCGGAGCGGGAGCATACAAAGGAATAGCCTTGGGGGTAATGACTTGACCCAGCACGTTGACCGTCAGGTTCACCGCTGAAATAACATCCACGGTGACATTCGGTTGCTTGACGATTCCCTTGTCTCGAAGCGCTTGCGTTACCGCTTGTTCAAATTCGTCAGGAGACATCCCTGATGCCTGAATTGTCCCAGCGTAAGGAAGATGCACAGAGCCGTCCGGACTCACATGCACGGTGAGACCCCCAGCGAGTTCCTGGAAGTCGAACATATGTACGCTGATCTGGTCGCCCGGCGCAAGACCCGGAGGCAAGAATCTGCCCTCGGGCGGCGCTGCTTCCTGAGCCCAGGATCGCACTGAAAGCATCAAAACAGTAGCGAGGATAACGCGGGTCAGTTTCACTGGGGGTTCGTCACCTGTTTCTCAAGGGGATTCGTGCCTGGCCTTCGTTTGCACGGGTTTAACGAAACCTGAATGGGTTCAAGTACATCCAAGGCTCGGGTAGCTGCGCTCCAAGACCTATTTTAAAGGTATCATGGGGCCTCTGTCACACCAATCCCGCAATCCAAATCACGCCCGCTCGCGACGCGCTCATGCAGACACGAAAGTACTCTTGCGCACAGTTCAAAACTGGACAGCAATTGATCTTAGCGAGTCGAGCGATTTCAAGAGTTCCGAGGGCTTCGAGCCGAGGGCTTCATGCGGCGTGCCGGTCCTGAAATTACCTCGCGATGGCGTCGCTGCGCGAGCCTGCCAATCCAAGACAGTTTTCGACCTGCGAGTCAATGCCACTTATCTGGCACTCACTCCTGCTACCAAAAGCTGTTAGACCTCAGTCAGACCACCGCTATACTACCGTTGCACTCCTGTCCCTTCGAATCGACAAAAACAGATGACCAGACAACGGGCACTCATTATCGGTGCAGGACCCGCCGGCCTTACCGCCGCGCTTGAGCTTTTGCGCCGCACAAACATACAGCCGATCGTGCTCGAGGCCTCAGACGCTATTGGCGGCATCAGCCGGACCATCCAGTACAAAGGCAATCGGATGGACATCGGCGGACACCGCTTCTTTTCCAAGTCCGACCGTGTCATGCAATGGTGGCTGGACGTAATGCCCCTGGAACCTCAAGCCGCAGAGGGCATCCACTCGACGGGTCCGATCCAGATTCGCTACCAGGGGAAACAGCGCGACTTGCATGGAGCCTTGGCGCCCAGTGCGGCTTCGTCCGCAGTCGCCACCATGCCCACCGATCCCGATCTGGTTATGCTTCTACGGCCGCGCAAGAGCCGCATCTACTTTCTTCGCCGGTTCTTCGATTATCCCATCCGCCTGACTGCGGATACATTGCTGAATCTGGGACTTGTCCGGACATTCCGGGCTGGACTGAGCTACATGCGCGCTGCGCTTTTCCCAAAACGGGAAGAGCGCACCCTGGAAGATTTCTTGGTCAACCGCTTTGGCCGCCAGCTCTACCGGCTCTTCTTTGAGTCCTACACCGAAAAGGTCTGGGGAGTGCCATGCAGCCAAATCAGCGCGGAGTGGGGAGCGCAGCGGATCAAAGGCCTGTCGCTCAAGGGAGTGGTTCTTCACTTCCTGAAGAAGACATTCAGCCGCAAGTCTTCCTCAAATGGCGGCGCAAATGAGAATGGCATCGCCCAGAAGCAAACGGAAACCTCTTTGATCGAGCAGTTCCTCTATCCGAAATTCGGCCCCGGCCAGCTTTGGGAACACGTGGCGGAAATGGTCCAGGAGGCAGGCGGCGAATTGCACATGGGCATGTCGGTCGACCGGTTGGTCGTCTCCGGCAATCGCCTTACCGGCATCGAAGCAATCTCAAGAGACGGCCGGCGTGAAAACTTCCCTGCCGACTATGTCTTTTCCACCATGCCGGTTCAGGAACTCGTCCGTGCCCTTTCGATTCCTCCACCGAAAGAGGTGCGCGAAGTCAGCGAAGGCCTGGTCTATCGCGATTTCATCACCGTTGGATTGCTCGCCTCCAGGCTCGCCGTGCACGAGAAAGATGGAAGTCCACTCAAGGACAACTGGATCTACATTCAAGAGCCGGACGTGCAGGTGGGAAGGTTGCAGATCTTCAACAACTGGAGCCCGGCGATGGTGGCCGACCCATCCAACATCTGGGTTGGACTCGAATATTTCTGCTATCAGACCGACCCGATATGGAATCTGAGCGACAAAGCAATGATCGCCCTGGCCACGGAAGAAATCGCGCGGATCGGCATCCTCAACGCGGACCAGGTACTCGACGCACACGTAGTCAGGGTGCCAAAGACGTACCCCGCTTACTTCGGAACCTACGATCGCTTCGACACCATCCGCAGTCACACCGACACGATTGAAAACCTCTTCCTGGTAGGCCGCAACGGCATGCACAAATACAACAACCAGGACCACTCCATGCTGACCGCCATGACCGCCGTGGACAACATCGCCAAGGGCATCACAGACAAGTCCAACCTGTGGACGATCAATACCGAAATGGAATACCACGAAGAGAAATAACGCGTCGGAATAAGTCGAGTTGCGGTGGTTTTCAATCGGGTGAGAATTCAGGAAGTTCTATTTAGTTTCTGGATATTGAACGTTCTACCCGACCGCGCCCCATTGAATCCAGGCATTCCGTTACGGTCCGTCTCAAGAGAAACGGCAGATTCTTCTCTCCAGAAGGAATCTGCGGTTCTCTTTGTGGCTGAGAGATACTCCGGTGCCCGTGACTGCGCGAGGCTACAGCGCCCACACAGGAGCGTTGCCGAGAATGGCCGCGCCGGAGAAGGCGATCGGACCGTCCCAGGCTGGAACCAGGAAGCCTTTGACCGGATGAACCTGAGGGCCGGCTCCGGTGTGATGATGATGACGCAATGTGGTTTCAATCTCGCGGAGCGCTTCTGCTCGCTCCATCTTGGTCTGACGCTCCCAGAACATCACAAAACCTTGGCCACAAACGCTGCAACGGGTTTCAACTGCGGAATCGGTGGTCTTCAGAAGTACTTGCATTTGAGTCTCTCCTCTTGCTCTTCGCCGGGTATCTCCCAGCCACACTTTGAAGGTAGCCCGCGTTAAGAAATTGCAACATTCCACGAGCAGGTCTTGGTAACAATCTTCGTGGTTACCTTCCCATGACCCCGTGCCGGTCAGGCATACCACCCTCGTGCTAGTGATTGCTCATTGCGGAACAGGTCTCTAAAAGGGAGTGCATTGAGAACACAAATCGTTTCCTCTCCACTGCCCGTTGAGCGAAAGGAAATTGCTCCCGCACGAACCGGTATATCCTGAGGAGTTGGCATCGGAGACCTAGACCGGTTGTCCCGCCATACGATTCCCAAGGACAAAGCCTTTCATCATGAGCAAGCAAACAATCGCTGTACATCTGCCCGATGGGGCAATTCGTGAAGTGCCCGCCGGCACAACGCCGTTCGATATCGCAAACTCAATTTCGCCGCGCCTGGCAGCGGTCTCCGTAGTCGCACGCCTTACTCCCGTCGCCGGCGCGGCAGCAGCTTCTGCTACCCGGAGCGGCGACGAAACCGAAAGCGATGCCGCCATGTACTCTGCCGCAGACGCAGCGGCCCCGCGCCTGGTCGACCTTTCCACTCCGCTCACCGAAGACACGCAGCTGGCTCTCATCAAGGAGAGCGACCCCGAGGCGCTCAAAGTCGTGCGCCATTCCGCAGCACACGTCATGGCCACAGCCGTGCTCGAACTCTTTCCAGAGACCAAGCTGGGCCACGGCCCAGCAACAGATCAGGGATTCTTCTACGACTTCTACCGCGAAAAGCCCTTCACACCCGAAGACCTCGCCTCCATCGAAGCCAGAATGGCCGAGGTCGTCGCTCGCGATGAGAAATTCGTCGTCGAATCCATGCCTCGCGAACAGGCCCTCGCCGAATTCGAGCGCGACGGTGATTTCATGAAGACCCACTTCGTGACCAAGTTCACCCATCCAGGCGACCAGGTCGGCTTCTATCGCAACGGCAGCTTCGTCGACTTCTGCCGGGGCCCGCATGTCCCCTCGACTGGCCGCGTCAAAGCCGTCAAGGTCACCAACCTGGCCGGCGCCTATTGGCTGGGCGACGAAAAGAATCCCCAGCTCCAGCGCATCTACGGCACAGCATTCTTCTCGCAGAAAGAACTCGATGCGCACTTCGCGCGCTTGGAAGAGATGGCCAAGCGCGACCATCGCCTGCTGGGTAAGCAACTCGACCTCTTCAGCATTCAGGAAGTCGCCGGCTCAGGCCTCATCTTCTGGCACCCCAAAGGCGGCATGATTCGCAAGATCATGGAAGACTGGATGCGCGAGGAGTGCATCCGCCGCGGCTATTCGCTCGTCTACACCCCGCACGTCATGCGCCGCGAACTGTGGAAGATCTCCGGCCACGAGGGCTTCTACTCCGCCAACATGTACACGCCCATGGAGCTCGACGACGCCGAATACCGCCTCAAGCCCATGAACTGTCCCGGCCACATCCTCATCTACAAGAACTCGCCCAAGAGCTACCGCGACCTGCCCGTCCGCTACGCCGAACTGGGTAACGTCTACCGCTACGAGCGCTCCGGCACCATGCACGGCCTCCTGCGCGTCCGCGGCTTTACCCAGGACGACGCCCACATCTTCTGCACCCCCGGCCAGATCGAAGACGAGATGGACGCCTGCATCGACTTCGCCGAAGCCGTCCTGAAGACCTTCGGCTTCGCCGAGTACCGCGTCGAACTCTCCGCGCACGACCCCAGCAAGCCCGGCGAGTTCGTAGGCAAACAGGAAGACTGGATTCGCGCTGAAGAGGCTCTCGACCGCGTCCTCACCCGCCGCGGCCTCACCTTCAAAAGAATTCCCGGCGAAGGCGCCTTCTACGGCCCCAAGATCGACTTCAAGCTGGTCGATGTCCTCGGCCGCCTGTGGCAGCTTTCCACCGTCCAGTTCGACTTCAACCTGCCCGCACGTTTTGAACTCGAATACGTCGGCGAAGATGGCGAGCGGCACCAGCCGGTGATGGTCCATCGCGCCCTCTTCGGCTCTGTCGAAAGATTTTTCGGCGTCCTCATCGAGCACTACGCCGGAGCCTTCCCGCTCTGGCTCGCCCCCGTGCAGATCGGCCTCGTCCCCATCAGCGAGCGTCACCAGGAGTACGCGCAGAAGGTGAAGGCGGAACTCGAAGCCGCAGGTCTGCGCGTCGAAGTCGACGACCGCAACGAAAAAATGAACGCCAAAATCCGCGACTTCGCCAACCAGAAGGTCCCCTACATCCTTGTCATGGGCGACAAAGAGGCCGAAGCCAACACAGTAAGCGTCCGCACCCGCGCCAAAGGCGACCAAGGCTCCATTCCGCTGGCCGACTTCCTCACTAAGGCGCACGAACTTGTGGGGACAAGGTCGATCGAGTTGTAGGTGGTTGCCAGACAGTCATATGCATCGCGCACGTGATGTTTGATGTATGATGCAGATAGCGGTCTTGGAGATTTCAGTGAGGACAACTCTAACCATTGACGACGACATCTTGGCAGCCGCCCGGGAAAGGGCATATTTTGAGCGCAAAACTGTCGGAGAGGTGCTCTCTTCGCTTGCCCGAAAGGGACTCTGCCCTACCGAGCCTACCCCTGTTTACCGCAATGGCATCCGGTTACTGCCCGTACGACCCGGGGCCGGGATTTCAACACCGGAGTTGATTAAGGAGTTGATGGATGAGCTGCCATGACTTTCCTTCTCGACGTAAACGTCTTAATCGCGCTGATCGATTCCAGGAACAGCCAACACCAAGCAGCTCATGAGTGGTTCTCTCGCGTTGGGCAAGAATCCTGGGCGACT
>Ga0302305_1002227_pt1 | contig 10991 bp, 6 predicted proteins | sample III_Palsa_E2_3_FD_198764 | JGI IMG/M metagenome (GOLD analysis project Ga0302305, IMG submission 198764) | Peat permafrost microbial communities from Stordalen Mire near Abisko, Sweden - III_Palsa_E2_3 | ecosystem: Environmental > Terrestrial > Soil > Palsa > Peat permafrost | place: Sweden... | reverse complement strand
TTGGCTATCAAGACCGCAACATCGGGGACAGGCTATAGCCGTTTCAGATAAGCCCGAGCCAGCTCCAGCTCCGGAAATAGCCTTTCCTCCGCCTGGAACTCCTTCGAGTGCACACACCGCCGCCCGGCCTTCACCCTAACCGGATGCTTCAGGTGCAGCATCTCGTGATACAGCAGATATTCAATCGCATACCGCGGCGTCCCCGGCCGGTCGAACACCCGGCTTACCACAATCGTGTTGTGCGCCGCATCATAGTGCCCAAGCATCCGTTTGGCCACATGCGCGCTCCACGTCAGCGTAGGCCGCCCCAGCAGTCCATGAAAGAACCGCTTATTCACCGCTTCAAAGACCTCATCTAAGTCCCACAGATGCCCCTTCGGCGAGCTGATCCGCTTCCGCCCCCGCGTCTGCCGAATCCGTTCTGCCTGCTTCGACACCGCCTCCGACTGCGTATATCGCCGGTATCGGTCGGCATACACCGGCTCAATCGGTTTTCGATAAAGCTTGGCCAGCAGGATATGAGCAATCGCATGATGGATTGTCTCCGGCGCATGCTCCAGCAGATCGGAAAGCCTCACAATCAGCTTTCCCTCGCGCAAACGGATCGTTGTATTCAGGCTCGTGAACCGCCGAAACTTGATCTCCAACTGCGGCATCGGAGCCCTCGGACGCAGCTCCCGATACTCCCGCTCAAAGATCGAGATCAGCGCCGACGAAACAGCAGGAAGGGCAGGAAGCGACACGACTTCGCCCAGCCTATCACGCACCGCGGCCATCGTTATTTCTCATGCTCCAGAGCCACCAGCCGATGCCGAGCCTTGAACTCCTCATCCGTAAACTTCCCCGCAGCCATCGCCAGAAACGCCTTATAGGCCACAATCGCCGCCTTCGTCTCATGCAGCGCATCATGCGAGATCGCCTCCAGATACAGCGCCGCAGCCGAGTTCGGCAATACCGTATTCCGCTCCTCCAGCGCCTGCAACGCAACCTTCGGCTGCCCATTCTTCGACGCCGCATACGCCAGATGCTCCGCCGCAGCACCCCAATCCTTCGGGTCCGCAAATCCATCCCGCATTGTCACAGCCTTGGTCAGCACCACCTCGGCGTCCGCATACTTCATCTCCTTCACCAGTACGCCACCCAGGTCATCCAACAACGAAGCGTCGTCAGGACTTCCCGCTATCAGCGTTCGATAAAGCGCCTCAGCCTCAGCATTCTTTCCTACGAGCTCATAAAGATGCGCCAGCATCGCGGTCAATCCAGCATCCTCTGCAAATGCCGCACGCGAAGCTCTCAGCTTCTCAATCAGCGGAATCGCCAAAGCTGCCTTGTCTTCCGCCGCGTACAAAACCGCCAATTGCGATACCACTCTAGGATCATCTGGATGCGACTTCAACGCCGTCGCAAGCAGCGTCTCCGCCTCACCCATCTTCTTCTGCCGAACCAGCACACGCGCCAATCCAGCTACAGCATCCACATTCTCTGGCTCAACAGCCAACGCCCGCCGATAAGCCGCCTCCGCATCTGCATCGTCACCCGCGGCAGCAGCCAGATCAGCGCCCATCAACACATCCTCCGGCGTCTCACCCGTCAGCTTCACCGCCGCCAGCAATTCCTCACGAGCCGCATCCGGATGCGACGTCTCATCCATCGATGCCAGCGCCCTCAGCGCTCGCCCACGCAGTACCGGAGCCTCCGCCGTCAGGTTCGCCGCCCCCAGCAACTCCTCATGCGCCTTCTCCATTCGCCCCGCACGAGCATCCATCAACCCCAACGCTACCCGCGGCTCGCCCATCGCCGGATCAACCGCAATCGCCCCGGCATAAGCCGCCACTGCCCCAGTCTCATCCCCATCGCGCTCCTCCGCATACCCGAGGTCATACAGCACCCGCGCATCCTTCGGACGATCCACCGCCAGCGCCTTCAGCTTCACCGTCGCGCCCTTGTAATCCTGCTTCTCAAGGTCCGTTTCGGCGTCGCGAATCCGCGCATTCACAGCATCCTCGCGCGAGGTATCATCCGCCTCATGCGTCCCCGTCGGCAACTGCGCCCTTCCCACACTGCAACCCAGCACCAGGCAAACCGCAAGCAAACGTCTCATCAAGCCACTTCCCGGCTATTCACAATCTCGCCTCGTAACACTGGCGCCAGCCAATGCCCAGTGTGCGATCCCTTAGCCTTCGCAATCTGTTCCGGAGTGCCTGTAGCCACAATCTGCCCACCACCAGATCCACCCTCCGGCCCCATATCGATCACCCAATCCGCGCACTTGATCACATCCAGATTGTGCTCGATCACCAATAGCGATCCGCCTCCATCGATCAGTTTGTTGAACGCTGCCAGCAGCTTCGCCACATCCTCAAAGTGCAATCCGGTCGTAGGCTCATCCAGAATGTAAAGAATTCTGCTCGCCGCCCGTTTCGCCTCACCTTTGGCGCCGCTCGCGCCAACCAGCGAACCCGCACGTGTCGAAGCCAGATGTTGCGCCAGCTTCACGCGCTGCGCCTCACCACCGCTGAGTGTCGTTGCACTCTGCCCCAGCCGCACATAGCCAAGGCCAACCTCATCGAGTACGGCCAGCTTATCCACGATCTTCGAATGCCCCGCAAAATATACGAGCGCCTCCTTCACCGTCATCCCCAGCACGTCATGGATGTTCTTACCCTTGTATTTGATCTCCAGCAGGGAAGACTTGTACCGCGTTCCGTTGCACTCCTCGCAAGGCAACTCAACATCCGCGAGAAACTGCATCTCGACGGTCACCGTTCCATCGCCTTCGCAGACATCACAACGTCCACCCGGAACATTGAAGCTGAACGACCCAGCCGAAAGGTTCTTCCGCTTCGCATCCGGTTGCGCCGCAAACAACTCGCGTATCGCATCAAACGCCTTGATGTACGTCACGGGATTCGACCGCGGCGTCCGCCCAATCGGCGACTGGTCAACCAGCACCACATCGTTCAGATACTGCACACCCGAAAGCTCACGATACAGATGCGCCGGATCCCCACCCTCGGTCTGCCCCAGCGCCTGCATCAAGCCCCGATACAGCACCTGGTGCACAATCGTTGACTTGCCCGAGCCTGAAACTCCCGTCACGCAGCACAACAACCCGAGAGGAACTTCCATATCGACGCCACGCAGGTTATGTATCCGTGCACCCTTCAACTCCAGCTTCTCTCGCCTCAACTCTCGCCGATGCTTCGGCACCACGATCTTCGCGCGGCCACTCAAATACTTACCCGTGATCGAAGCCGGATTCTCCCGCACCTCATCGACAGTTCCGGCAGCTAGCAACCGTCCACCCAACTCACCCGCACCCGGCCCAAGATCCAACAGATAATCCGCAGCTCGAATCACGTCGGGATCATGCTCCACGACCAGAATCGTATTCCCGAGATCCCGCAGCTCTTCCATAATCGTAATCAGCTTCGCCGTATCGCGCGTATGCAATCCAATCGAAGGCTCATCGAGCACATACAGCGCTCCAACCAACCTTGACCCGAGCGAAGTCGCCAGCTGAATCCTCTGTGACTCGCCACCACTCAGCGTCGAGCTCAACCGGTCGAGCGTCAGATACTCCAACCCCACCTGCTCCAGAAAGTGCACCCGCTGCCGCACCTCTTCCAGAATCTTGCCCGCAATCTCCATCTGTGCGGGCGTCAGCTTGAGCTCATCAAAGAACTCTTCAGCCGCCGTAATTGTCAGTGCGCTCACTTCACAGATGTTCTTGCCCTCAAGCAACACCGCGCGAGCCTCAGCCCGTAGCCTCTGCCCACGGCAATCTGGGCACGTCGCATATCCGCGGTACTTCGACAGAAACACCCGAACATGCAGCTTGTACTTCTTCCGCTCGAGCTCCGCAAAGAACCCGCGAATTCCACCCCACCCACTGCCACCATCTTCGATAAACCGCTGCTGCGCCTCCGTCAGATCGAACCACGGCACCTTCGTCGGCACACCTGCACCCTTCGCCGCCCGCAGCATCTCCCCATGATGTGTCCGATACTTCGGCTTCGTCCACGGATCAATCGCGCCCTCTTCCAGAGTCTTCGACTTGTCCGGAATAATCAGCCCAGGATCGAAATCAATCGTGTTCCCAAATCCCTGGCATCGCGGACAAGCTCCAAACGGATTGTTGAAGCTGAACAGTCTCGGCTCCGGCTCGCGATATGCGCGGTGGCACGTAGAGCATTCAAACGCCGCCGAGAACCGCATCGATACAGCAGCCTCGTCCTCCTCACGCGGAACCGTCCGAAACACAATCTCGCCAGCCTCGCGATACCCCGTCTCAATCGCATCCACCAGCCGCGACCGAATCTCGCTGGACAACGCCAACCGGTCCGCGAGTACATAAATCGGCCGCGTCTCCACGGCACCAAAGTCTAACTCCAGCAACGACTCCGGCGTAGAAAACTCCACAACCTTCCCTGCGCCAGCTCCATCAATCGAAGCCTGCCAGAGCCGCCCATACCCTCGCCGTCTCAGCTCACCCAGACGATCCTTGATAGCATCCGTCACATTCACAGCAATCGGTGCCGCAGCCTTCTTCGTCTTGGCTGTCTTCTTCGGCGCAGGCACCACAGCTTCCACTTCAGTCGAAGGTCCTACCAAAGCCTCCAGCTTTACCTCACGCCGAACGACAGGGAACAGCGCATAAACCCGCGTCCCTTCCGGCTGTTCTAACACCCGTCCCACAATCTCATCCACAGTGTCGTGCCGCACCACACCGCCGCAGTGCAGGCAAGTCACCGTCCCACAACGCGCATACAGCAATCGCAGATAGTCATAGATCTCTGTAGCCGTAGCCACAGTCGATCGTGGATTCCGTGTCTGGTTCTTCTGCTTAATCGCAATCGCCGGCGCCAGTCCATCCATGAAATCGACATCAGGCTTTTCGATCCGTTCAAGAAACTGCCGCGCATAAGCCGACAACGACTCCACATACCGCCGCTGTCCTTCGGCATATACCGTATCGAACGCGAGCGAAGATTTCCCTGACCCCGAAACGCCGCTCACCACCGTCAACGCGTTATGCGGAATATCGACGTCGATCCCCTTGAGGTTGTGCGTTCGCGCCCCGCGAATCGTTATCTGGTTGTTGGCCTGTATTGTTGCCATTCCTTATTCAGCCCTCTGCGGACGCAACATCTCCAGCAATAACAAACAAGCTCCGACCACAATCGCTGAATCCGCTACATTGAAATCCGGCCAGTGATAGTGCACGATATGCACCTCTAAAAAGTCCACCACGTATGACAGATGCACCCGGTCATAAAGATTCCCAATAGCACCGCCGAGAATCAGCGCCAGTGCTACCGACATCACCGACACCGTCCGGCCCATCTTCCAAAGCACACCAATCACTACAATCACCGCGGCGATCGAAAAGGCAATCAGAACATTGCGCACCATCTCCGGATGCTGCGCGCCTTCAAACATACTGAAAGCGGCGCCAGTATTAAGCACATGCGTCAACCGAAACACCTTCGGGATCACCACAATTGCATGACCTGGCAGAATATTCGCCACAATCCAAAGCTTCGTCACGCGATCCAGCACAATCACCAATATCGCAATCAACAGCATCAACCAACGCTTGTCGCGCACTACGCCACCTCTCCCTGCATCGGCGCAAACCCGATCGCGTCCAACGCCTCCGCACACCGCGCACAAACCACTGGCCATCTCGCATCCGCGCCTACATCCGGCACCACCCGCCAGCACCGGCCGCACTTCGCGCCATCTGCCACGGAAGTCCTCACCAGCATCGCCGCCGTATCCTTCGTCGCACCGACAACCTGCACCGTCGCCTGCGATACATTAAAGAACTCCGCCAGCGCCGTCTCATACTTCACCAGCACCTCAGCCTCGCGCGAGCCCTCCGCCGCAATCACCTGCACACTGGCCTCCAGCGACTTCCCAATCGTCTTCGCCGCGCGCATCGCTTCAAGCTCAACCATCACAGTTGCGCGAATCGCCAGCATCGTCTCCCAATCTGCCTCAAGCCCAGCAATCGCTCCCGGCACAATCTCCGCCACAGCCGGAAACAGCGCCAGATGCACACTCTCTGGACGCGCTTCCACCTTCGGCAGAAACTGCCAGACCTCATCTGCGGTAAACGAGAGAATCGGCGCAATCAACCGCGTCATCGCCTCGCAGATCCGCCACATCGCAGTCTGCGCGCTTCTGCGTCCCAGGCTCTTCGGAGCCAAGGTATATAGCCGGTCCTTCACCACATCCGCATACAGCGCACTCAAGTCCGTATTCGTAAACTCATTCAAAGCCTGATAGGCCCGATGAAACTCAAAGCCGTCATAGGCCTCGCGCACCTTCGCATCCAGCTCTGCAGTCCGCGCCAGGATGTACTGGTCAAGCGGTAACATCTCCGCCCACGCAACCTCATCGACTACAGGATCGAAGTCCGACAGATTCGACAGCAAAAACCTCAGCGTATTCCGCAGTTTGCGATAGTTATCACTAACTCGCTGCATCAAGCCTTCACTAGCTGCAACATCCTCGCGGAAATCAACTGATGCCACCCATAGCCGAATGATCTCTCCGCCAAGCCTGTTCGCCACATCTACAGGATCGACCCCATTGCCCAGTGACTTCGAAAACGCCCGCCCCTGCTCGTCCAGTGTCCATCCGCTAGTCGCCACCATCCGGTAAGGCGCAGCATCGCGAATCCCCACCGAACTCAACAGGGAAGAGTGAAACCACCCGCGATGCTGATCCCCGCCCTCGGTATAAAGATCTGCAGGCCAGTGCAGTTCCGGCTCAACATCCAGCACCGCATGCCAGCTCGCGCCACTCTCAAACCACACATCGAGAATGTCCATCTCCTTGCGAAAGTCCATAACTGTCCCGCAGTTCTTACAAGCCGTCCCCGCAGGCAGCAGGGAATCGACACTCCGCGAGTACCACGCATCAGCGCCATCGCTCGCAAACAGCTTCACAATACTCTTGTTGATCGCCTCGTCATTCAGCGGCTCATGGCATCTCTCGCACAGGAAGACCGCAATCGGCACCCCCCAGATGCGTTGCCGCGAGATGCACCAGTCCGGTCGCGTCGCGATCATGTTGCTGATCCGCTCCTCACCCCAGGCCGGGTCCCACGTCACGCGCTCGATCTCATCGAGCGCTCTTTGCCGGAACGTCGAACCCTCGCCCTTTGGCGAAAGCACCGGCGTCTCCATCCCGATAAACCACTGCTCGGTCGCCCGAAAGATCAGCGGCTTATGGCAGCGCCAGCAATGCGGATAGCTGTGCAAAAGATCGCTCTCGCCCATCAGCGCACCCTTCTCGCGCACCAACTCCTTGATCACCGGATTAGCCTTCTGTATAAACAGCCCATCGAAGGGTAGCCCATCGTAGTTCCGCAGCTTGCCCTGTGCATCGACGTTGCAGGTCAAAGGCAATCCATACCGCTGTCCAGTCGCAAAATCATCCGGCCCATGCGCCGGTGCCGTATGCACCGCACCGGTGCCTTGTTCGGTCGTCACATAGTCCGCGTTGACACCGAGAATCTCGCGATCCAGGAACGGATGCGCAAACGTAACGCGATTCATCTTCGCGCCTGGAAAGCTCGCGATCTCAACAGCATTCTTCAAATCCCCCGCGAGCGTGCAGGCCTCCGCCGTTGCCGCCGCCAGCTCTCTTGCGACGATGTAAACATCCTCGCCGCTCTCCAGCGCCACATACTCAACCTCAGGATTGAAAGCCACAGCCAGCGACGCCGGTAGCGTCCACGGCGTAGTCGTCCAGATGATCGTCCAGACCTTCTTGCCTCGCAATCTCGCATCAATGTGCTCCGGCGCAGACGTTAGCCGATACCGCACATAAACACTCGGCGAAGTATGCATCTCATACTCCACCTCGGCCTCCGCCAGCGCCGTATGGTCATGCGAGCACCAATAGACCGGCTTCAGTCCTTTGTAGACATAGCCCTTCTCATAGAACCCATAAAACGTCTCAAGAATGCTCGCCTCATATGGAAAATCCATCGTGGCATAGGGCTTGTCCCACCGCCCAAATACTCCCAGCCGCTTGAACTGGCTCCGCTGTAGGTCGATAAACTTCGCCGCATACTCCCGGCAGGCCTTCCGAACTTCCACCGGGTCCATCGTCAGCTTTTTGCCGCCGAGCTGCTCATCCACTTTGATCTCAATCGGCAGCCCGTGGCAGTCCCAACCCGGCACGTAGGGTGCGTCGAACCCGGCCATGGTCTTGGTCTTCACCACAAAGTCCTTGATGCACTTATTCAGGGCATGCCCCAGATGGATCGCCCCATTAGCATACGGAGGCCCATCATGCAGGATGTACTTTGGCGCGCCCGCCCTCGCCGCGCGAATCTTCCCATATAAATCAGCACTTTCCCAGCCAGCCAGCCGCAGCGGCTCATTCTGGGGGAGGTTTGCCTTCATGGCAAACTCGGTCTTCGGCAGGTTCAAGGTACTCTTCAAAGTCTTCGCTTCAGGTACTTCCGGCATCCAACGCTCCATATTGCGCGCTCACCCGTGGCGGCCTGTTCGGCCCCTGCGCCCAAACCTCTATTGTAAAGTCAACGGAGCGGTACCGCAGGCGAGACCGATTTCCCATTACCTGCGTCTAAAGAAGTGGCGGAACGGTGAAAGTTTGTAGAATGTATCCCGGCGCGCTTTTCCGGTTTCGATTGTCCGCCAACATCCCACGGTCTTCCTTGCAGTCCTGAAAGCGCTCCTCGTTTGTCTTATGGCCGATATCAATACTCTCCCGCCTGACCAGAAACGTCCCGCCCCAGCCCTGCAATCCGCAGATGAGGCCCTGCACCTCAGTGGCGAAATCAAGGAGGAAGGCGTCTTCTCCTCCATGATCGCCAGCTTCCGCGACGTGTTTTTCCCCGAAAAGCTCCCGCCGCTGGTCCTGGAATCCAAGCCAATCGCCGTCCCCGACCTGATGGCGACCAAGATGACCAAGAAGTCGGTCGCCATGTCGGTTGCCTTCTACACCCTGCTCATCCTCTTCATCGCATTCCTCATCCACGAGCACGTCCAGCTGACCGCGCCGGCCAAACACGTCATGGTTCTCACTGACGTCGTCCCTCCACCCAAGATTGCACCCAAAAAAGAAGCAATCGGAGGCGGCGGCGGCTCGCATGACAACGCCCCCGTAACCCAGGGGCATCTGCCCAAGCTCGTCCAGCAGCAGATCGTCCCTCCCAAGGCCCCGCCAACCATTCCTCCCAAGCTGGCCGTAGCACCCTCGGTCGTCGTCCAGCCAGACCTCAAAATGGCTGATAACACGATGCCGAACATGGGCAACCCCACCTCCAACCTCAAGGGCTTCTCTATGGGCAATGGCAGCGGTGGAGGCCTCGGCTCCGGCAACGGCAACGGAATCGGTCCCGGCTCCGGTGGAAACATCGGTGGCGGCGTCTACCACGTCGGCGGCGGAGTCAGCGCACCCAAACTTATCGTCCAGGTCGACCCCGAGTTCTCCGAAGAAGCCCGCAAGGCCAAGTTCTCTGGCAACGTCGAAGTCCGCTTGATCGTCGACGAAAACGGCACCCCAACCCACGTCAGCGTAGTTCGCGACGTCGGCATGGGCCTCGGTGAAAAAGCCGTCGACGCTGTCCGTCAATACAAATTCAAGCCCGCGATGAAGGACGGCAAACCCGTCAAAGTCGAAGTCTACATCGACGTAAACTTCCAAATCTTCTAACCACTCACCACCCCGGGTACCCTATCCTTTGCGCTCTCGCAAAGGGTGGGGTATCGCAAGCGACCTCTCCAGAATCAAGCCGCATCCCAAGCCACACCCTCATACCCCATCTCCACCGCCGCCACCACCGGCTTCCGACGCTTCCCCAGCGTCCGTTCCACCTGCCGCTCCATCGCCAGCGCCGCCGATCTCAGCGCCTCTATCCCTTGGGCCGTCGTTGCCATCTCTCTCAAGTTCTCCCCGCTCAGCGCATGGATAGCGTCCAAACTGGCGCTCGATTGGTCCGCGGCCGCCGCCTGCTGCGCCGTCGCAATCGCAATCTGAGCAATCATCCGGTCCACCCTCTCCGCCATCCCGATAATCTTCTCCAGCGCGACCCCTGCCTGCTTGGTCGTCGCCGCTCCTTCAGCCACAATCTTCGTCCCATGCTCCATCTCTGCGGTTGCCGTGCTCGTCCGTTGCTGAATTCCAAGGATCATACCGGCAATCTCTCCCGTGGCCTTCGCCGTACTCTCCGCCAGTCGCCTCACCTCACCGGCTACAACAGCGAACCCGCGCCCCTGTTCGCCGGCCCTCGCCGCCTCAATCGCCGCGTTCAGTGCCAGCAGGTTCGTCTTCTTCGCAATGTCGTCGATCACATTCACAATCTGCGAAATTCTCTTCGAATCCTCCCCCAGCAGCCCGATCGCCGCCGAACTCTTACTCACATCCACGCTCATCTCCTCAATGGATTCCAGCATCCGGCTCATAATCGCGCCGCCTTCCCGCGCCGTCGCCGCTGCATCCCGCGCCGATTGTGCCGCATCCTGCGTATGCCGGCTCACCTCCGCAATCGACGACGACATCTCCGTCATCGCTGTTGCCGCCTGCTGCGTCTGCTGGCTCTGCTGATCCATCCGCCGGTGCACGCCCTCGCTCGACGCCCGCATCGAGCTCGCACTGGTCGCCAGCGTGCTCGACGTAGTCGCAAACGCCCCAATCATCTCCCGCAAGCGATCCTGCATGCAGTTCACGGCCCGCGCCAGGTCCACCACCTCAATCGTCCTATCCACCACCAGCAACGTCCCTGAAAGGTCGCCGGCCGCAATCGCATTCGCCCGCTCTGCAATGGCTTCCAGGTCCCTCGCCACCCGCCTCCCCAGCACCAGCGACAGCACCGCCCCCGCCAGCGCAACAAGGATCGCCAGCCCCCACATCAGCTTCTCAATATCCCTGACGTGTTCCAACGCCGGAGACACCACACCCGCACCCACGACAATCCCTGTGAGCACAATAAAAAAGTTCCACCC
>Ga0302305_1002226_pt1 | contig 10995 bp, 10 predicted proteins | sample III_Palsa_E2_3_FD_198764 | JGI IMG/M metagenome (GOLD analysis project Ga0302305, IMG submission 198764) | Peat permafrost microbial communities from Stordalen Mire near Abisko, Sweden - III_Palsa_E2_3 | ecosystem: Environmental > Terrestrial > Soil > Palsa > Peat permafrost | place: Sweden... | reverse complement strand
GCATCAACTCCGAACGACCGCGAGTCATTTTCCGGAGATATTGGATATTCACGAGATTACGCTGACGCGCGGGCATGGTGGCGCGGCCAACAGCGTGCAGGTGAACCTGCATTGCACGCTGCCGGATGATCTTCCGATGGAGGCCGTGCATGAGGTGATTACGAACTTCGAGAGTGAGTTTCGGCTGGACCATCCCCAGGTGTCGAGGGTGTTTATTCATCCGGAACCGGCTACGGATAATCGGCGGTGAAGAGAGTTCTCAGTTGTTCGTTCTCAGTTGTCAGTTAGGAGCGCGGAACTGAGAACGTTCTGTATGCTGGGGCTGCGATGAAACCTTTTTTGAAATGGGCGCTGTTGGGGTTGGGGATGCTGACGGTGATGCTGCTGGCGGCGGGGATGACGCTGCGGTTTGCGTTGCATGGGCACGAGGTGACGATTCCGGACTTTGCGGGAATGACGGTGGGCGAGGCAAGCCAGGCGGCGCTGAAGACGGGCGTGGATTTGAATATCGAGAACAAATTTTATTCGACGACGGTGCCGGTGGGAAGAGTGCTGTCGCAGGCGCCGGCGGCGGGGTCGCGGGTGCGGCATGGGTGGCAGGTGAGGGTGACGGAGAGCCTGGGGCCGCAGCAGGTGACGATTCCGGATGTGGTGGGAGATCCGGTTCAGGAAGCGTCGATGGAGATACGCAAGATGCAGCTGGATTTGGGGACGCTGGCGCATATCGGCGCGCCGGGCGATCCGGACATGACGCTGGCGCAGACGCCGCCCCCAAATGCCGGGGTGGACCAGCCTCGAGTGAATTTGTTGCTGAGCTCGTCGGTGAATGCGTCGAGCGCGTTTGTGATGCCGTCGTTTGTGGGGATGAGTTTTGGGGCGGCGAATCGGGCGGCGATTGGGTTGGGGCTGAGGGTGGCTGCGATTGGTGGTGTGGCGGCGGCTCCTGCAGCGGCGCCCGCACCCGCACCCGCGCCGGTGGTGCCGGGGCAACCGGTTGCGCCCGTTGCGCCGCCTGCGCCTGCGGTACCGAGTGGGGTGGTGACGGAGCAGTCGCCGGAGTCGGGGTTCAGGGCGAGTAAAGGGGATGTGGTGCGGCTGACGCTCGGGGCGGGTGGAGCGGCGGCGGCGCCGGTGGTTCCGGGGACGGCGGCGGTGCCAGCGCACTAGGTCTTGCGTGATGGAGGAGGTTCTGTGGTGGTCCGAGCAAAATACAGGGGTCTCTCCACTCCGCCGCGCAAAGGACGCGCGGCTACGGTCGAGATGACGCAGGGTTTGGGAGGATTTACAGCTTAGGGGCGGTGGAGGAGGGCGGCGAAGAAGCCGTCGCCCTGGAAGTTTGCGCCGGGGAGGGTGCGGAGTTGGCCGTTGCGGAGGAGGTCGGCGGGGAGGGCGGTGAGCAGGCCGGCGGTGGATAGGTGGTGGTTAAGGATGGGGTCGAGGGACTGGGCGATGATGTTGGGGACGGCGGCGAGGGCGGCGGCTATTACTTGCTCGTTCTCTTCGGGTTCGAGGGAGCAGGTGGAGTAGAGCAGGTGGCCGCCGGGGGCCAGGCGGGCTAGCGCGGCGGTGACGATTTCGCGCTGGCGGGTGGCCTGGCGGGCGAGGTCGGAGGGCTGGAGGCGCTGGCGGATCTCGGGGTTGCGGCTGAGGGTGCCGGTGCCGCTGCAGGGGACATCGCAGAGGATTAGGTCGAAGAGGCCGGCGTCGGCGGGGAGCTGGGTGGCGTCGGTGTGGAGGGTTTGGGGGGGCGTACTGCCGGCGACGGTTGCAGCTTCGAGGCGGGTGGTGAGGGCCTGGAGGCGGCGGGGGTTGGCGTCGGTGGCGAGGAGATGGGCGGAGGGGTGGCGTGCGGAGAGGATCAGGGTCTTGCCGCCGGGCGCGGCGCAGGTGTCCCAGATGCGGGTGGGGGTGGGATGGGAGGCGGCCGCTAGCTCGGCTACCAGTCGGGAGCCGTCGTCGAGGTGGGGGAGGGCGGGAGTTGAAACCCCCTCTGTATCCGAGGCTATGAGACCCGAGCCTGAAGGCTCGGGGTACCCGGATGTGGACGGGACCGCAGACAGGACGGGCTGGGATGGAGCGGGGGCGAAGAGGGTGTTGGGTTGGGGCTCGGCTTGGTCGTGGGTGAGGATGGCCAGGGCGGCCGCGCGGCCGTAGTTCTGTACCCATCGGTTGGCTAGCCAGAGGGGGTGGGCGAGACGCTCGGCGAAGGCGGCGGTGGTTTCGTAGAGTTTGGGCTTGGACGGGGGCTGGCGGGTGAGCTTCCGGAGGATCGCGTTGACCATGCCGGCGGCGTGGGGGTGGCCGGCGGCTCGGACTAGCTCCACGGATTCTGAGAGGGCGGCGTGGGCTGGGATGCGGTCGAGATGGAGGAGCTGGAAGGCTCCCATGCGGAGGGCGGTGGCGACTGGGGTGGGGAGGGCTTGGTCGGGACGCTGGAGGAGGGGGGCGATGCGGGCGTCGAGGGCGATCTGCCAGCGGAGGACTCCAAGGACCAGGGTGTGGGCGAGGTTGCGGTCGGCCTGGGAGAGGGCGGACATGCCGGGGCCGTGGAGGAGGTCGTCGGAGTGGGCCGAGGTGTCGGCTACACGGAGGAGGATGGCGAAGGCGGCGGAACGGGCGGGGGTGATGGGGGCGTGTACGGGCGGCTGAGGCTGTGCAGAACCCTGCGAAGCGCTCGACTTCTGTGCAGAGTTTTGCATGGCTGGCTTGATGCGGCGCGGGTTGGAGGACGGGGGCTTGGGCATGTGGAGATGGGTGGAGCTGTGGAAAAATAGCTTTTTTGTTTCTGGGTTCTGGCTTGTGGCTTTTAGCTCGTGGCCTCTAGCTTAGCCTTTAGCCGTTGGATTCTCTTGATGGCTCTTTGCGGTAGGTGCAGACAGTTATGATTGAAAGTCCTTACTTAACTTATGCTTGCATATGATTGCATCAAGCGTACTAACGGTCATTCTAAGTGCTCGGCTACGTGAAGCTGGAAGTCTTTGGCGAACTGGGGGCCGGGGAGGCGGGGTTTGCCTTCTAACTGGACTTCGTCGAGGGCTAGGACGGTGTTTTGCGCGGCTCCTACGAGGAGTTCACCTGTGGAAAAGTCGAGCTGGTTGGGGTCGAGAGTTGAGGCGGAGGTTGAGGGGTGCATGCGGTGGATGAGGAAGCGCTTGCCGCGGAAGAGGGCGTGGGCGCCGGGCCAGGGGATGAAGCCTCGCCAGCGGTTGTAGGTTTCCTGGGCTGTGCGGTTTGCGAGGTCCAGGCGGCCGTCTTCGCGGGTGAGGATGGGGGCCAGGGTGGCGGCTGCGTTGTCCTGCGGGTGGGGGGTGATGGTTCCCTGCTCCAGGCCGGAAAGAGTTTGAAGTAATAGGTTTGCGCCAATCTGTGAAAGCTGTGGGTAAAGCTCTGGAGAGGTGGTGTCGGAGCCTATGGGAAGGCTGTGGGAAAGGAGTGTGTTTCCTGTGTCGAGACCGGCATCGAGGAGCATGGTCGTGACGCCGGTTTCGGTCTCGCCGTTGGCTACGGCCCACTGGATGGGGGCGGCTCCGCGGTACTTGGGGAGGAGTGATCCGTGGACGTTGATGTTGCCGTAGCGTGGGAGGTCGAGCATCCACTGAGGGATGATGCGGCCGTAAGCTACTACAATGATTGCGTCTGGGGAGATTTGTTCAAGTAGTGCGCGAAGGTCGGAGTTGGTTTTGAGGCGCTCGGGTTGGAGGACGGGGAGGTTGAGGCTGAGGGCTAGTTGTTTGACGGCGGGGACTTGAAGCTCTTGCTTGCGGCCGGCGGGGCGATCGGGCTGGGTGAGGACGAGGGGGATTTCGTGGCCGGCGTCGATGAGGGCCTGGAGGGTGGGGACGGCGAATTCGGGGGTTCCGCAGAAGACGAGTTTCATGGCGCGGACCTCCGTTGAAAAGCAGCTTCCCTCAGGGAAATGACAGAAAGAAAAACAAGGACAAGGCAAAGGAAGAAGCAGATTCCCTGAGGGAATGACAGAAAGAAAAACAAGGGCAACAGCAACAGCCAATACAGAGGTCTCTCCGCTACGCGCTGCGCGCTCCGGTCGGGATGACGGCTGGCGCAAGGGTGATCGACGTGAACTACCAGTCGCCGTGTTTGATCAGCTTTTTGATGCGGCGGAGGACCAGGTCTCGCTTTAGGCGGCTTAGGCGGTCGATGAAGAGGATGCCGTGTAGGTGGTCGATCTCGTGGAGCATCGCGCGCGCTAACAGCTCTGTGCCCTCTACTTCAAAGACTTCCCCTTTCACGTTCTGAGCACGGACTTTAACCCAGGCGTCGCGGGCTACTTTTTCGCGGATGTCGGGGAGGGAGAGACAGCCTTCTTCTTCTACCTGCTTGCCGCGGCGGTCGATGACTTCGGGGTTGATGAGGACGAGGCGGTCTTCGGGGCGCTCGTTGAAGCTGATGTCGATTACGGTGATTTGCTTGGAGACGGAGACCTGGGGGGCGGCGAGGCCGATGCCCTCGGCGGCGTACATGCTGTCGAACATCTCGTCGACGAACTGGGCTAGCTCGGGGGTGAATTCGGTGACGGGTTCGCCCTTTTTGAGGAGGATCGGGTCGGGGTACTTAATGACCTCGTGGAGCTTGGGGGCGGACTTGCGGACGGCGTCGCGGGTGGCGATGCGGTTCAGCTTTTTCGCCTCTTTGTCTTCGAGTTTGGTATCGGTGGGCATGGTCTGGGGTCTGTTCTGTTGGGTATTCTGTATCGCTCAGTACTTGCTTATTTGATGGCAGTAGCCAGTGTAGTTGCGGTGGAGCTCGTGGAGGCTGTCGCCGCCGAACTTTTCGATGAGGGAGCGGGCGACGGTGAGGGCGACCATGGCTTCGGCGGCTACTCCGGCGGCGGGGACTACGCAGACGTCCGAGCGCTCATAGGATGCCTTGGTGACCTCGCGGGTTTCGAAGGAGACGGAGGCGAGGGGGCGGCGGAGGGTGGAGATGGGCTTGAGGTAGCCACGGATGACGAGGTCTTCGCCGTTAGAGATGCCGCCTTCGAGGCCGCCGGCGTTGTTGTGCTCGCGAGTGAATTTGGTGAAGGAGTGGCCGTCGGCAGGGCCGCCGTCTGTCAGTTCGCCTACGTCGCCGCTGCTGTAGGTGATGGCGTCGTGAACCTTGGAGCCCGGGGATGAGGCTGCTGTCACGCCGCGGCCCAGCTCGACCGCTTTGACTGCCTGGAGGCTCATGACGGCCTGGGCTAAGAGGCCGTCGAGGCGCTCGTCCCAGTTGACGTGGGTGCCGATGCCGGGGGGAAGGCCGTGGACGACGACCTCGAAGATGCCGCCGATGGTGTCGCCGGTGCGGAGGGCGACGTCGACTTCGGCTTTCATGCGGGCTTCGGATTCGGGGTCGACGCAGGCGAGGAGGACTTCATCCCTGCTGGCTAGGGCGGCGATTTCCTTGAAGGTGGCCTCGCGGGAGAGTTCGGCACCGCCTACGCGGGTTACGTGGCTGGCTACTTCGATCTTGAGGGCGCGGAGAAGCATTTTGGCGACGGCTCCGCAGGCTACGCGGGCGGCGGATTCGCGGGCGGAGGCGCGCTCGAGGATGTAGCGGGCGTCGGGGAAGTTGTACTTGAGGGCACCGGCGAGGTCGGCGTGGCCGGGGCGGGGGCTGGTTACGGACTTGTGCTTGGAGGGGTCGCCTTCGGCCACTGGGAGGATCTCTTCCCAGTTTTTCCAGTCGTTGTTGGCGAGGGTCATCGCGATGGGCGAGCCGATGGTGTGGCCGTGGCGGACGCCGGAGAGGATGTGGGCCGTGTCCTTTTCGATGCGCATGCGGCCACCACGACCGTAGCCCTGCTGGCGGCGCCAGAGTTCGTGGTCGAGGAAGGATTGGTCTACGGGGATGCCCGCGGGTAGACCGCTGAGGAGGGCTACGAGGGATTCGCCGTGGCTTTCGCCGGCTGTGGAGAAACGAAGCATGAAGGATTGATTATAAAGCGCGAGGGTCCAGTGCGGACGGCGGGTGGCTTCGCATCACCCGCGCTGGAGGGGTGCTCCCGAATTCGAAGTTTCCGGAAACGCCGTATTTCGGGAAAGGTGCCGATCCATAGCTGCAGACGGAATAAATATCAGGCTCCTGGGGAATCCGCGCGATTCCCCGTGCATACACTTATGAGAGATTCTGCGTAGAGCACCTGCCGCCCCCGATCTCGTCGGTAGATGAGGACTCTCAGGAGGGAAGTACCACGTGAGTTCACGTCGACTGGCGCTTATCCTCGGCACGTTCCCCCCCATCCCGGCGGACTTAGAGCCGTCCGGTTCGCTGACCGGATCTCCACCGTCAACCCTGTTGACGGAACTTCTCTACAGCCTTCGGTCCGACGAAGATCTTGCCGAAGTCCTCCTCAGTGGTAACGCTGATGCGCTCACAGTGCTATTTAAACGCCACAGCCGCATTGTCTTCAGCGTAGCTCGCCGTATTCTTCGCCATGATGCCGAGGCCGAAGATTGCGTTCAGCAAGTCTTCATGGATGTCTTCCGTTCTATCAGTCAATTTGACCGCGAAAAAGCCTCCTTCAAGACATGGCTTCTCTTATTCGCCTACAACCGCACGCTGAACCGCCGTCGGTCACTGATCTCTGCCAGAATCTCGAGCACCGAATCGCTCGAGGACCTTATGCCAGAGCTTCTGGCCTGCTCCTCTTCCATTGAGACGCAGTTGCACGACAGGCTGCTTCTGAGCAAAGCTCTAGGCACTCTTCAGCCCCGTCAACAGCGGACGATCGAGCTCACCTACTACGAAGGTCTCACTGCCGAGGAAATTGCCGCGCGCACCGGGGAAACCGTTCGGGCCGTTCGTCACAATCTCTACAGAGGATTGGGAGCACTTAGGCGTGTCCTGTGCACTTCCGCTGCATCCACAAACATAGGAGGTTCGCAATGACGGACCACGAACAGTACGAAGTACTCTGCGCGTTGGCGGCTACGGGGCAGCTCCAACCCCCGGAGAAAGCCAACTTTGATGAGCATTTCCTGCACTGCCGCGCCTGTCGCGATCAACTTCACGATCTAACTTCCGTTGGCATGCGACTGCAGTTCGAAGCCGCTGTACATCCAATTGCGGCTGCCATGCCGGCAGGCTCTGCTGAACGGTTCCGCGCCCGCGCCATTCAGGAAGGTCTGCTGCCGCGCGCTGCACCTGCGAGGTCATCGACTTCCTATGCGCTTGTATCGGTAGCGGCATTCTTCGTTATCCTCTCAGCGGTTATCGTTATGCCCCATGGGCGCAAAGCCGCTGAAAGCTTCTCAGTCTCCGCGGGCGCGTCAATGCCCACTCGCCAAACCCTCCCCGCATCCGTCAACCGGGCCACACTCCTGCCGCAAGCTTCGAAGGTTGCCCATGTACTCGTCGTGCGACACCACGTCCTTCGGCACGCCAACACGGGAGCCGACGACTCAGCCCAGGCGGAACAACGATTCCTGCAGACGATTCCATCCCGGTATGCGTTCCTCGGGACGCAGACCGCAACGAATTCGTCGCGGACCAGCTATCCTGCGCTGAGTCGATCGCAAATATCCCATCTCGATCTCTTTCGCGACCTCGATGATGCGCGAAACCGTAACTCTGAAGGTATAACTTCGCCTGGTCGTCCCATCGACGTCGCTTCTGCTGGAAATGCCTTCGACTTCGCAGCCAATATCCGGCAACTGCACTTCCAACTTCCGACCGCGCAGTAATCCCACACCGTCAAGGAGCATCGCCATGAAGCGATCACGCACCATCGTGTCTCTATGTGTACTCTTCGTACAAGCTGCGATCTGTTTCGCACAGTCCCCCACATCCTTGGCTGCACCGTCCTACGTCACAGTCGCCTTCAATGCAGCCGTTCTGCAGACCGCCGAAGCTAAGCACGTGTTTGGCGATCTTCAGGCAAAGTTCGGTCCGCGTCAGACACACCTGCAGCAGTTGAACGCGCAAATCGAGTCCCTCAAGAAACAGATCAACGACAACACAGCCTCCCTGAGTGAGGCGGAAAAATCGGCGAAGCTGCATGCTCTGGATACTGAGGAGCGCCAGATGCAACGTGAAGCCGACGACTTTAAAGGCGATGCTGACAGCGCATCTCAGCAAGCCTTCCAGTCAGTTGCTCAAAAGCTGTATGCGTTCCTGCAGGACTATGCGAAGCAGCATGCTTACACTCTCGTCATCGACCGCGGGTCGGACGCCGCTCCGGTTGTCTGGTATGCCGCTGCCAATGCCGACATCACCGTCGAACTTATTAAGGCCTATGACCTAAAAGCCGCAGCGACGCCTCGGAGTCGCACCAACACAAACCCACAGTTGCCTCCGGCACCCACGCCTCGCTGACAGATGACTGAATCTGCTTATTCCCGCAAAGTCGCGTGCTCGGCAAGTTCGCCGGTTAGCTTCGGCCCAAGAGTCGAATTGCCGCACATGCCGTTTTGCATACCCTACGAAGGAGCGCTGGTTTGGCGCTAGCCATGAAAGAATGGGCATCGATTTTGGCTCTCAGATCACTACGGGAAAACTCCCGGCTAGGGCAGTAGTCACTCGTAGCGCAACGCGTCGATGGGATCCAGGTTCGAGGCCTTCCAGGCGGGGTAGATGCCGAAGACTAATCCAATGGCGCAGGAACATAGGAACGCTACCGTGATCCATATCAAGCTTACCTGGCTGGGAATCCATACTCCCAGCACGAGCGCGATGACGGAACCGGCGCAGATTCCAAGCACTCCGCCTACTGCGCAGAGCACGATGGCTTCCACGGTGAATTGGAGCAGAATCGTTTGTTTGGTCGCGCCAATCGCCTTGCGCACTCCGATTTCCCGCGTGCGTTCGGTGACGCTGACGAGCATGATGTTCATCACGCCGACTCCGCCGACCATCAAGCCGACAGAGCTTAGTCCAAACATCAGGAGAAATAAGCTTCCCGTGATTTGGTTCCAGAGTCTGGTGATGGAGTCAGAGCCGAAGATTGCGAAGTTATCGTCCGCTTCGTTACGAACCTTGCGCCGTAGACGTAGAAGTTCTCGAATTTCTTCGGTGACGAGCGGTTTGTTCTTCTGATCGTCGAACTTCGCGCTGATCCAATAGTCCAAGATCTCGGGATGCAGTTTTTTGAACGTCGACATCGTGAAGTACGCAAAGCTGTCGTTGGGATTCTTACCACCGCCGAAGGCCGTCTTCTGCTTCTCGAAGACGCCGATCACCGTAAACGTCCGGCCCTCAATGACGACTTCTTTTCCGATGGGATCAATGACTCCAAATAGCGTCTCGGCGACATCGTGACCCAGTACCGTCACGTCCGCTGCGCGTTCCTGATCGGTGATGGTAAAGAAGCGGCCCCCGGAAAGCACCTTGTCGTACACCGTCAACGTTGAGGGCGTATCGCCTTCCAGCGAGACGTTCTCTGCCTTGCGCTGGCCAAACTTGGCCACGACCGAGCCTACGCCGAACGAACGATTTGTAAATTGCAGGCCGGCGGTGGAAGCGACGATGTGAGGCAGTTGCCCTATTGCGAGCATATCGTCGTAGGTCATCTGTTTGCGGGCCAGCATTTCAGCGGTGGGGCGCACACCGATCGCGGGAAAACGAAACACCCACAGGACGTTGGTTCCGAACTGCGAAACTAGGGTTGATACCGACGTGTTGAGCCCATTGATGACTGAAGAAATTGTGATGACGGTCATCACGCCAATTACGATTCCGAGGATCGTTAACCCCGAACGCAATTTGTTGGCGCGCAGCGTGTCGAGTGCCATTTTCACAGACTCGCGCTGGTCACTCATTCTCAAGCCGCTGTTCGCTCCATCCAGGTGAAGTATCGCTCAGATAGGACCCGACATTTTCGACGAGGTTAGTCTTTGGCGGGTTTGGGGGTGGAGTTTAGCCAGGCCTGGGAGTTGAAGAGAGCTCGGTCCATGCTGCGGACCCATTCGGTGGGTTCGGAGGCGGAGCGGCCGGAGGCGGCGGCCGCGGCGAACTCGTTGCGGAGAGCCTGGAACTTGGCTTCGAGGTCGTCGAGGGCGGAGAGGAGCATGGCTTCGGGGGTCATGGGGAGCTTGGGGCTGCCGAATTCGAGCTTGCCGTGGTGGGAGAGGATCATGTGCTCGATGAGGAGGCGGAGTTGGGGTGGAAAGGAGTCGGCAGGATCGGCGGCGTCTAGCTGGGTGATTTTTTCCTGGAGGAGGCGCTGGGCGATGGAGATGTGGCCGATGAGTTGGCCTTCGAGGGTGTAGTCGAAGCTGCTGGCCCAGGAGAGCTCGCGGACTTTGCCGATGTCGTGGAGGATGGCGCCGGTGACTAGGAGGTCGGGGTCTACTTCGGGGTAGAAGGGGGCGGTGGCGAGGCAGATGCGGACGAGGTGGAGGACATGCTCGAGGAGGCCTCCGATCCAGGCGTGGTGGAGGCGCTTGGCGGCGGGGGCTTCGAGGAAGGCGGGGCCTAGGGTGGGGTCGTCGAGGAAGGAGAGGACGAGGCGGCGGAGGTGCGGGTTGGTGAAGGCCGCCACGTAGCTGCGGAGCTCGGCGGCCATGGTGGGGATGTCGTATTGGGTGGTGGGGATGAAGTCTGCCGTGTCGATTTCGGAGGCTGCGGCTAGACGCATTTTGGTGAGGGTGATTTGGAACTTGCCTTGATATTTCGAGACCTGGCCCTGGACCTTGACGTAGCAGCCGGCGGCGCAGGTTTGAAGGGCGTCGGCGAAGTCTTCCCACATGCGGGCTTCGAATTGGCCGGACTTGTCGGCTAGGGTGAGGGCGAGGTATTGGCCGGCACTTCCCTTCTTGTCGCGGGCGGTGATGGAGGCGATGACGAAGAAGCTGGTGATGGGCTGGTTTTCGAAGCGGGGCGCGTCGGCGATGAAGAAGTCTTTCATGGGTTGGGGCAAGGATACGACAGGGGGTGGATGCTGTGATGGGGGATTAGTTGTTCGTTGTCAGTTCTCAGTTGGGGTTAAGCGTCAACGAGGGCCGGTTGGCCCTCGTTGGTGGGATTTGGTTGGGTGCGAGGACTATTGAGTTGGGC
>Ga0302305_1002224_pt1 | contig 10996 bp, 10 predicted proteins | sample III_Palsa_E2_3_FD_198764 | JGI IMG/M metagenome (GOLD analysis project Ga0302305, IMG submission 198764) | Peat permafrost microbial communities from Stordalen Mire near Abisko, Sweden - III_Palsa_E2_3 | ecosystem: Environmental > Terrestrial > Soil > Palsa > Peat permafrost | place: Sweden... | reverse complement strand
GGAATCACTGCGGCACCTGACAGTCGCGCCAGATGATGCGTCGCAGTGATGGTCGCAGCGGGCACGCCGAAAAACGGCACAAAGACGCTGTCCTTGCTGCGCATGTCCTGATCTGGCGCGTACCAGAGCGTGCCGCCGCTGCGCAGATACTTCACCGTGCCACGCAGGTCGTCCTTGTCGAACATCGTGGTGGCATAGCTCAGCCGGGCGCGCAGCACGACCCACTCGAAGACGGTCGAGTCCATCTTGCGGTACATGCCGGAAATGCGGATGCGCTGGGAAACCAGCCGCGCACAAAGCTCGAGATGCGAAAAGTGGCCGCCCACCAAAAGCACGCCTTGACCGCGGGCGCGAGCCCCCTCTAGATGCTCTAGCCCCTCGATGACGATGGGAATGCTGGCAATCTTCTTTTCGCTGCCCATCCAGCCCAGCGCAAACTCCACCAGCATCAGGCCGATGTCGCGCAGATTGTCATCGACCAATCGATGCCGAGCTGCGGCATCGAGCTCGGGGAAGCACAACGCGATATTGGTTTCGGCGATGTGTCGCCGTGCCGACGGCACTCGCATCACCAGTCCGCCGAGCCGACGGCCCAGCCAGAGAAGCGCAGCGTACGGAAGCTGCGCGATCAGCCAGATCACGGCCACGCCAAACCATGCCGGCCAATGGCGAGGTGCGAGCAGCGATCGGGTAAAACGGGGACGTGGCATGCCTGGCATCCCAGCCATTGTAACGGGCGCTCCCAGCGGCGGCTCGCAAAAATCGCTGCGGCTATACTTGAACGTTGATGTATCGGCTGATTGGTGGATTCTCTTGCTGCGTTTTCTGTACACCATTGCGATGTATCTGGTCACTCCACTGCTGGTCCTTCGACTGCTGGCCCGCGGCGTGCGTTCCCGACCTTATCACCGGCGCTGGCCGGAGCGATTCGGCATTTTTGAAGCACCCGGCTTCAATGGCAGCCTGTGGATTCACGCCGTTTCGGTTGGCGAAGTGAATGCGGCCGAACCGCTGATCAAGGCCCTGCAGCGCGATTATCCGAACGCACCGCTGGTCATCACCACGGTGACGCCGACCGGCACGGCGCGGGTCCATCAGCTGTTCGGCGACAGCGTGTTCCACGTCTACCTGCCGTATGATTTACCCTTTTCGGTGAACCGCTTCATGCAGCGCGTGCGGCCACAGCTCGCACTCATCGTAGAAACCGAAATCTGGCCGAACCTCTACTTCGCATGCCGCCATCGCGGCATACCGCTGATGATCGTCAATGCACGCCTGTCGGAGCGATCGCTGCGCGGTTACAAGCCGTTGCGTAGCCTGGTGCGATCGTCGCTGCGCTGTGTTCGGCAGATTGCCGCGCAGTCGCGCACCGACGCGGCGCGTTATCGATTGCTGGGTGCCGATCCAAGACAGCTCGTGGTCACCGGCAATATGAAGTTCGACATGCCGATTCCCTGCGGTGCCGTCACCGACGGCGCCGCAATGCGTGAGCACTGGGGCGCGCGGCGGCCAGTATGGATGGCCGCCAGCACGCACGAGGGCGAGGAGCTGGCCGCGCTTCAGGCGCACATCGAGGTGCTCAAGCGCCTTCCGGACGCGCTGCTGCTGCTGGCACCGCGGCACCCGGAACGGTTCCGAGTGGTGGAGCAGTCAGTACGCAGCCTGGGTTTCACCACCGCCAGCTACGGCGTCGATGGGCTGCCGCTGCCGATGCATCAGGTCTTTGTTATCGATGCGATGGGTCGCCTGATGCCGTTTTTCGCGGCATCGGAGGTTGCTTTTGTCGGTGGCAGCCTGGTGCCGATCGGCGGACATAACGTCCTGGAGCCGGCGGCGCTGTCGATACCTGTGCTGGTGGGGCCGCACACGTTCAACTTCGAGGAAATTACCGTCAGCCTGATGCAGCAGGGTGGCGCGGAGCGCGTGGCCAACAGTGAAGCGCTGGGCCCGGACGTGCTGGCGCTGCTGCTGGATCCGGCCCGGCGCGAGCGCATGGGGCAGGCGGCGCAGACGGTTTTTGACCGTGAGCGCGGCGCCGTCCATCGCATCATGCGGATGATCGACAGTCTGCTGCAGGAGTAGTCGTCGGTGGCAAAGAAAACGGGCCGCATGGCCCGTTCTCTCTATCCTGCTTTTATTGCCGCGCGCGACGTCTTGACTCCCCGTCGTGTCGGCTGCCGTTACTGCAGCAGCACGTTGGCCGCCTGGATATCCTTGTACTCGATACGTCCGGTCGAGTAGCGCAGGTTGAGCTTGTCCAGTACCAGCTGGTGACGCGCCTGCGAGTACGTGTTCTGTGCTGAAGTGAGGGTCTGGATGGCGTTGAGCACGTCGATGATGGTCTGCGTGCCGACATTGAACCCGGCGCGCGTGGCGTCGAGTGCCTTCTGTCCGGATTCCACCGCGGCCTTGCCCGACCGTACTTCTTCGATGTCAGCCAGCACCGACCGGTAGTAGTTCAGCGTAGTGCGAACGACCAGACGGCGCTCGGACTCCAGAGAGTCCTTGGCCGCATCGCGCTCGTAGATTGACTGACGCACGCGCGACTGCACCGCACCGCCGGAAAAAATCGGTACCGACAGCGTCACGCCGATCGTGTTGCCGAAGCGGCCGTTGCCGGTGTAGGCCGAAGCGCTGCCATTTTGCAGCCACTCGGTACTTTTCGCACGGCTGGCGGTGGCATTGAGGGTGGGCAGGTGGCCGGCGCGCGCCGCGCTGATATCGTGCTCGTACGCGGTGACGGTGTACTGTTGCGAAAGAATGCTGGGGTTGTACTTGATCGCATCCTGTACCCACGCATTCGGATCGGCAGGCACCGGCGGATCAAGCGGCAGATCATCGCGCAGCTTTTTCAGATCGCCAGCCGGCTGCCCGGTAATCTGCGTCAGTGCCTCGCGTGCATCGTTTAGCGTGTTCTGCGCGGTGATCGTCTGCGCCTTGGCGGCCTCGTACGCTGCCTTGGCCTGATACGCGCCCGTGATCGCGGCGGTACCCGCCTTGAACTGCGCGTCGGCCTGGTCGTACTGCTTCTTGTACGCGTCTTCGTTCGCCTTGGCGAAGGTCAGTGCATCCTCGTCGGTAAGGATGGTGAAATACGCCGTGGCAACGCGTACATACAAATCCTGCTCCGCGGATTGGTAAGTTTGCTGGCTAGCGTCTGCCGTGGCGTGCGCAGCCTGCAGGTCGGCAATCTTGCTGAAATCGAAGATCACCTGGTCGATCTCGCCGGAGAGATTGCGGGTGCGCACGTGGCCGGTGTCGGAGTTGCCTCCCGTCGTGCCGTCGGACAGCGGGCCGGAGCAGGCATAGGTACCGGTTCCCGCGGCGATGCCGTCGCACAGATAGCTGGTGCCGCCGGTACCTGACAGGCTGCTGCTGGAGGCGCTGCCGCCGCTGGCCTGAGTCAATCCGTAACTGGCAGAAATCTGCGGCAGCAGCAGTGCGCGCGCCTGCGGCACGCCTTCGCGCGTGGAAAGATTGGTCGCGTCGGCCTGCTGCAGCACAGGATCATTGGCGCGCGCCTGCCGGTAGGCATCGAGGAGGTCTTCGCTATGGCCGGGCAAGGAGATGGCGGCGAGAGCCAACGCCAGGGAGAGCAGCTTCAAACGCATGGGGTGCCTCGTGGGGGAATCGGTCGGGGGCAAACTTAAAAGACGAAACGCTTCAGCGGTTCGGCGTGAGTGAGGTAAGGCAGATCGGTTTCAAAAAGCGTTTCTTCCCGATAGCGCCCGGCGCCTTCATGGGTGAGCAACGTGGCATGCTGCACGGGCGACTGACCGCGGACAACCAGCGCGCGCGCATCCGTCTTCAGCCAGTTCAGCCAGCGCGCCGGTATGACCGATACCGCGCCGGTGACAACCAGCGCATCGAACAGTTCGCCCGGCTGCCAGCCCTCAACGGCTTCGCCAGTGACGAGACTGACGTTGTGGATGCCGGCATCCCGCAGATTCTTGGTGGCAGCTACCGTGAAGTCGGCATGGATGTCCACGCTGGTGACGTGGGCCGAGAGGCTGGCCAGGCAGGCAGTCAGAAAGCCGGAACCGGTGCCAATTTCAAGCACGCGGTCGGTCGGCTTGAGATCCAATGCCTGCAGCACGCGACCCTCGACTACCGGCTTCATCATTACTTCGCCGTGGCCAAGCGGCAGGCACAGGTCGGCAAAGGCAAGCTGACGGTGCGCGGCGGCGACGAAGTCTTCGCGATGAATTTTGCTGATGACATCTAATACGCGGCCATCGAGTACTTCCCACGGGCGGACCTGGTTTTCCACCATGTTCAGGCGCGCTTGATCGAAGTTCATTGCCATTGTTTCGTGTCCCGTGTCGATCAAATAAGGTGGAAAAGGATAATTGCAGCAGCGGGAGCCCGACAACGTCGACAAGGCGCAGTCATAGACTGCCGGTTGTCATGCGGCCTTCGAAGTGCCGGAAGTCACCGCAATCGGCTGACTGCCGTCACCTGGGGATCTGCCACATCCTGCGGCCGTCGCGTCTGAACGCTTTGAAACAAGTGTTTGGAAAATAATTGAACCGTTGCGTATAATAAAGCTCGAATCATCATTTGTGAAGGTGCGGGCATGAGTATCAGCGCGCAAATCAGACCTCAGGGGCCGGGCCGCCCGAAGGATATGGAAAAGCGCGCGGCGATTCTCGCGGCCGCGAAGGCGCTGTTTGTGCGCAATGCGTTTGCCGGAACCAGCATGGATGCGATCGCGGCCGACGCTGGCGTATCCAAACTCACCGTGTACAGTCATTTCGGTGACAAGGACAACCTTTTCCGTGAAGTCATTCGATCACGGGTGCAGGACTGGTTGCCGGAAGAAATCTATGCCTACGACCCGACCGTCGATATTGGCGAGATCCTGAAACGGATCTCCAACGCGCACATGCTGATCGATTGCCAGACCGACAGCATCGGTACGTTTCGCGCCATTCTCAGTGACTGCCGTCAGGGCAATCCCCGCTACGGCAAGCTTCTTTGGGAGGAGGGCCCAGCCAGAAACCATCGTCTGATGGAGCGGCTGTTTCAAGACGCAGTCGATGATGGCGTGTTGGACATTCCATGTGTGAAGACCGCAGCCATCCAGTTCATGTCGTTGATCAAAGGTGATTTGCTGCTTCGCCGCCTGTGTGCTTGCGACGAATGCCCGGATACGGCAGCGGCAGAAATCGAAACGATCGCAAAGGCTGGCGTCGCGACGTTTTTGCGCGCTTATCGGGCCCACTAGCTTTTTGCGTTGTCCGAGCGCGTCGGCGAGGAGTCTGTCCCCGCCGGTCGGCTCTCGTCCATTTTCGTACCGGGCGAGACGTTCGAATGAGGCAGATCGGAAAACGCAAACCGCCGAAAGAGGCAGGCTTGCCAAAAATGGCGCCAATTTCCGTAGTATGAGTCCGGCGACCTATCGTCACTCGCCGGGGCTTCCAGATGAAACTTTCCGTTCCCTTCGTCCAGCTCCCTGTCCAGTTCGATGCGGGCAGGCTGGCTGCGGAAATTCAAGCGCTGGATGCCAGCTGCTGGCGCAAACATCCGCAGAATTTCCCGGGCAACTTTGCCTTGCCACTCATTGCAGTGAACGGTGATCCGGATGTCGATGCGATCAATGGTCCGATGCGTCCAACGTCCTATCTCGAGCAGTGCCCGTATCTAACTCAGGTGCTGCATCGTCTCGGTGCCGTGTGGGGTCGTACGCGTCTGATGAAGCTCAGCGGGCATGCCGAAGTGACGCCACATGCTGACGTCAGCTACTACTGGCGCGAGCGCACGCGCGTGCACGTGCCGATCCTAACCAAGCCCACCGTGCGCTTCATCTGTGGCGACAGCGAAGTCAACATGGCGGCCGGCGAGTGCTGGATCTTCGATACCTGGCGCAATCATCGTGTCATTAACGGTGATGATGACGAACGCATTCATCTGGTGGCGGACACCGTGGGCAGCGACGATTTTTGGAGCCTGGTGAACGGCGGTCGGGCTCCTGGACACGGCAGCCATGAGGGCTGGCAAGCAGAATACGTCGCTGCTGCGGGCGACCATTTTCCCGAACTGGCTTACGAGTCGGTCAACGTGCCAGAAGTGATGACACCGTGGGAGCTGCAGAGTCATCTGGTTTTTCTGTTCGGTGAGGTGATACCCCATCCGGAGCTGGCAAAAGCCCAGGCCGTTTCGTCGCGTTTGATCGCGAAGTGGAAAACCTTGTGGGCGCAGTACGGCACCGCGCGCGCGGGCTGGTCGTTTTATCGCGAAGCGCTGGACCGTTTCGATACCGAGATGACCGCGGCCGCGCCATCGCTGCGCGCGGTCCACGGAGCCAAGGTACTGCGGATTCTCAAGCCGATGCTGCTGGATGTGGCGCTTGCCGATCAGGGTATTGATCTTGCCGCCTATGAGCCGCGCAAACCCGAGGCGCTAGCCGCAGCGCCGACGGAAAAGCCTGACGAGGTTTTCGATCGTCCGATCTTTATAATCTCGTCGCCGCGTTCGGGGTCGACCCTGTTGTTCGAAACGATGGCGCAGGCGCGCAATCTTTACACCATCGGCCAGGAAAGCCATGCCCTGATCGAGGGCGTGCCTGCATTGAACCCGGTCCTGCGTGATTTTGCATCGAACCGGCTGGAGGCAGTCGACGCCACGCCGGAACTGGGCGATCTTCTGCGTCAACGCTTCCTCGACGAGTTGCGCGACCGCGATGGCGCGGCCTCGCCGCAGCTGCCGGTACGGATGCTGGAAAAAACGCCGAAGAACGCGCTGCGTATTCCGTTCCTGGCAAAAATCTTTCCTCAGGCGCATTTCGTCTATCTGCACCGCGATGTTCGTCAGACGCTGAGCAGCATGATCGAAGCCTGGCAATCGGGCCGCTTCCGTACCTATCCGAAGCTGCCGGACTGGACGGGACCGTCGTGGTCACTGTTGCTGGTGCCGGGGTGGCGAGAGCTGAGCGGGCGGCCGCTTCAGGAAATCGTGGCGGCGCAGTGGGCAACCACCACCAACACGCTGCTGGACGATCTTTCCGCACTACCCGCAGAGCGCGTGCAGATAGTGCACTACGACAACCTGCTTGCCACTCCCGAGCGCGAAATGGAACGCCTGTGTTCCGCGCTCGGCCTGACGTGGGATCGTCCGATCGACGGGGAGCTTCCGCTGTCTCGCTTTACGGTGTCCGAGCCCGCGCCGGAAAAGTGGCGGCGCCACGAGGCCATCATCGACGAGGTGCTGCCGGGTTTGCAGCCCACGCTCGATCGGCTGGAACGATTCATGGCGCGATGATGGATACTGCGCTGCAAAGGCCGCGCCAGTCACGCGCAGCGACGCTTCAACGACAGCTTAGGGTCTCTTGATGAAACTGCAGGTTTCCTTTGTCCAGCTGCCGCTGCAATTCGACGCTGATCGGCTGAGGCAAGAGCTCGCTGCGCTGGACAGCAGCGGCTGGCGCGAGCATCCGCAGAAATTCCCGGGAAACGTCCCCCGGCCGCGCCGTTGACGGCGATCCCGATAGTGACGCGGTATCGGGCCCCATGCGGCCGACGCCGTATCTGACCGAATCTCAGTCTGTCATGCAGGTGCTGTCGACGCTGGGTGGTGGCGTCTGGGGGCCAGCGCGGCTGATGAAGTTCAGCGGTCAGGCCGAGGTCAGTCCACATGCCGATATCAACTACTACTACTACTACTACTACTACTACTACTACTACTACTACTGGCGGGAGCGTGTTCGGGTGCACGCGCCGATATTGACGCAACCCACCGTGCGGTTCCTTTGTGGCGATGCCAAGGTCAACATGGCGGCGGGGGAATGCTGGATATTCGAGACCTGGCGATCGCCCCGTGTCATCAATGCGGCGGATGAGGAGCGCGTGCATCTGGTGGCCGACACCGTCTGCAGCGCACTGTTCTGGGATCTGGTCGGCAAAGGGCGCGCGCCGGGCGGGCGAATGCGGCGGTTGGACGGCGCAATCCGTTCCGCTCGATTCGGGTTGCGCGGCGCCCCTGCGCTTCGAATCCGTCAACGTGCCCAAGGTGATGACGCCGTGGGAAATGCGCGAACACTTTGGATTTCTACTGCGCGATGTCATGGCGAATCCGCACCTGGCCGTGGTCACCCAGATGATCATGCAATTGCAGGTGGTGTGGCAGTCGCTGTGGGCCGACTATGGGGCCGATGTGTCCGCATGGCCGCACTACCGCAGAGAGTTGGATGCGTTCGAAAACGCGATGCAGCAAACCGCACTCTCGCTGCGCCTGGTCAACGGCGCCGATTTTCCGTCTACGCTGCGCGCCATGCTGCTGCGTGTCGCGCTGACCGATCATGATGTCGCAGCCGCGGCTGACGAGCCGCGCGTGCTGGCATCGCGTGTTATGTAAGCGGAGCGGTCAAACGAAATGTGCGGTCGTGACAGCGTCCGTCTCAGCGACGAGCATTGTTCAAGTCTATCTTCACTCGGCCTTACCAACGGAATTTCTACGCTATCGGCAATATAAGGCGGTGCCGGTAAGACGTGTGGCGAAGACCGGCGCTTAGTTTATCCATCTGAGGAGCAAGCCATGGCCAAGGCCAAGCCGTTCGTTACTGACATCGATAATATTCGCAAGCGCGCGCGCCAGGATATTGAAAAGGGCGCCATGACCGCCGGATACACCGCCGACCGCGCCACCGTGGTGAAGCTGTTGAACCACGCACTGGCCACAGAAATCGTGTGTGTGCTTCGTTACAAATACCACTACTACATGGCGTCCGGCATCAATTCGCAGAGCGTGAAGTCGGAGTTCCTGGAGCATGCGAATGAAGAGCAGGGCCACGCTGACCTGATCGCCGAGCGCATTACCCAACTCGATGGCAAGCCTAACCTCTCGCCGGAAGGCCTGCTGACCCGCAGCCACGCCGATTACGTCGAAGGCACCGACCTGGTCGACATGATCAAAGAGAATCTGGTTGCCGAACGCATCGCCATCGACAGCTACCGCGAGATCATCGACTACATCGGCACCGATGATCCGACCACGCGCCGCATGCTCGAAGGCATTCTCGCGATGGAGGAAGAGCATGCCGAAGACATGAACACTCTGTTGGAGCAGCTTGGGAAGAAAGGCGAACCGGCGAAGCCTGCGCCGAACAAGAAGCCGGTCTCGAGCAAGCATCACTGAGCGGCCGGTTACCGTCTGAACAGAAGTGCAAAAACAGCAAAGGGACGAATTCGTCCCTTTGCTGTTTTTGGGTAAAGCGCTATGGCGAACAGTCACCAGCCCGATAGCGCCAGTTTGCCGATCGTTTTGCCGGACTCCAGCTGTCGATGCGCGTCGCGCAGGGTGGCCGCCGAAATAGGCGAGAGCGTTGCAGTGCGCGTTCCGCGCAGCTCGCCCGCGTCGATGAGGCCAGCCACGCGGTCGAGAATTTTGCCCTGCTCATTCTGGTCGGTCGTCTTGTAGCGCGCGCGGGTGAACATCAGCTCCCAGTGGATGCCGATGCACTTGGATTTATACGGATCGCCGATGCGCAGCGCGCCGCTGGGTTCCACGATCAGGCCGACATGGCCCTGCGGCGCAAGCACCTCGCCGATGGTTTCCCAGTAGTGATCGGTATTGGCGAAGTTCAACACCGCATCCACGTCCGCAACGCCCAGTGCCTGCAGCTGGGCAGGCAGCGGATGGCGATGATCGACGACATGATGTGCGCCCATGGAACGACACCAGTCGGATGTTTCCGGCCGAGACGCGGTGGCGATGACGACAAAGCCCGCGCGTTTTGCCAGCTGAATCGCGATGGAGCCTACGCCGCCGGCTCCGGCAATGATCAGCAGCGATTTGCCCTGTCCGCCGCGCTCGCTATCGAACGGCATGCGCTGGAACAGCAGCTCCCACGCGGTGAGCGTGGTCAGCGGGAGTGCCGCCGCATCCGCGGCGTCCACCGACGTCGGCGCGTGGCCGACAATGCGCGCGTCGACCAGCTGATACTGCGCGTTGCTGCCGGGCCGGGTGATGTCGCCGGCGTAGTAGACGCGATCGCCGACGCTGAAACCGCTGACCGATTCGCCCACGGCTTCGACCACGCCCGACGCGTCGTAACCTAGCACCTTGGGCTGCGATTCGATCTGCGCTTTGGGCGAGCGCACCTTGGTATCGACCGGGTTTACCGAAACGGCTTCCACGCGCACCAGCAGATCGTGGCCGCTAGCGGTTGGCCTGGGTAGCTCGACGTCCACCAGCGATTCGGGATCGTCGATCGGCAGATAGCGTGTGAGGGCGACGGCTTTCATGCGGGCTCCATGGGCGGAAGAGTCAGGAGCATAGCGATCGCCGGGTGAGCATGCGGTTAGATAACCCTAAAAAAACGGCGCCTCTTGCGAAGCACCGCCTTGGTGATCAATGAACTGGAGCCGGTGCCGCGATCAGTGCTGTTCCTGCTGATAGCGCTGGACGCCGGCCAGGATCTCGGCCTTGGCCTCGTCGGCGCTGACCCAACCTTCCACCTTCACCCACTTGCCTTTCTCCAGATCCTTGTAGTGCTCGAAGAAATGGCCGATGCGCTCCAGCCAGTGGCCCGACACACCGCTCATATCCTTGATGTGGGCGTAGCCGGGGAAAACCTTGGCGGTGGGAATCACCACCAGCTTTTCATCGCTGCCGGCCTCGTCGGTCATCTTCAGCATGCCGACCGGATGGCAGCGGATCACTGCACCGGGGATCAGCGGCAGCGGCAGGATCACCAGGGCGTCCAGCGGATCGCCGTCGCCGCCCAGGGTGCCTGGCACGTAGCCGTAGTTGCACGGATAACGCATCGGCGTGGACAGGATGCGGTCGACGAAGATCGCGCCGCTTTCCTTCTCCACTTCGTACTTGACCGGCTCGGCATCCTTGGGGATTTCGATGATGACGTTGATTTCGTTCGGCACGTCGCGGCCGGCGGAGACGAGATGCAGTCCCATGGATTGTCCTTGGTGTTTTGAAAAAGTTGACCCACGAGGATACGCGAAACGCTGCTGCAGTGCAGCGGCGCGGGCACTGGATCACA
>Ga0302305_1002208_pt1 | contig 11033 bp, 7 predicted proteins | sample III_Palsa_E2_3_FD_198764 | JGI IMG/M metagenome (GOLD analysis project Ga0302305, IMG submission 198764) | Peat permafrost microbial communities from Stordalen Mire near Abisko, Sweden - III_Palsa_E2_3 | ecosystem: Environmental > Terrestrial > Soil > Palsa > Peat permafrost | place: Sweden... | reverse complement strand
AGAGTGGGACGGTGACGGAAGCGACGATTACCGCAGCGGCGCGGCGCGTGTTGTATGAGATGGACCGCTTTGGGTATCTCGATGGAAAGCAGAAGCACGATGTGACGGCGCAGGATATTGAAGCCAACGCGAAGGTGATTGAGAAGACCGCGGAAGATGCGGCGGTGCTGCTGAAGAACGATGGCGGCTTATTGCCGCTGACGAGCGATGAGCTGGCGTCTGTTGCGTTGATTGGGCCGACGGCGGGACAGGTGGCGGCGATTGGGACGTTTGGCGAGCGGTCGCCGGGGTTGCCGGAGCGTCAGGTGAGTCCGCTGGCTGCGCTGGGCAAGCTTGCTCCGGAGGCGAAGATTTCGTTTGCTGTGGATGACGATATGACCGGGACGCCTGTGCCTGCGTCGGTGTTGTCGCATGAGGGCAAGCCGGGGTTGCTGCGTGATGGCGGAAGCGTGGATGCGACGCTGGACTTTACGCAGACCAATGGGCAATCGCTTGCGGCGAACAGTACGACTTCGTGGAAGGGTGAGCTTTCGGTTGCGAAGGCCGGGGATTACTGGCTGTATCTACAGGCCTTAGGGACGCGGGCGAAGTTTAGTTTGGATGGCAAGGAAGTTGGACAGACTGGAGCTGCGTTAGGCACAGTGCATGGCGATATTCAACAGGCGGCGCAGGACAATGGGTTGCCGACGACGGATGGATTGGATAACGTGCGGCGGTCGGTGTATTTGACGGCGGGTAAGCATCGGCTGGAGGTGGAGGTTTCGCCGGATACGTCGAATGCGCCGGTGCAGGTGAGGCTGAACTGGATGACTCCGGCGGCTCGTGAAGAGGCTCATGCAGCGGCGATAGCGGCGGCGAAGAAGTCGAAGACTGCCGTGGTGTTTTTGTGGACGCGTGGCAAGCCTGCGTTTGGTTTGCCGGGTGAGCAGAACAAGTTGGTGGAAGAGATTGCGGCGGTGAATCCGAACGTGATTGTGGTGTTGAATACGAGCCAGCCGGTGGCGATGCCTTGGCTGCCGAAGGTGAAGGCCGTGCTTGAGATGTGGTGGCCGGGCGATGAAGGTGGATGGTCGACGGCGAAGCTGTTGCTGGGACAAGCGAACCCGGCGGGACGTTTGCCGGTGAGCTGGGGCAAGAAGCTGACGGACTATGCGGCGAATGATCCGGCGCATCCGGAGCGGTCGGATAAGGGTGTTGATGGGAAGACGACTTATTCGGAGGGCGTGCTGGTTGGGTATCGGTGGTTCGATGCGCAGAAGACGGAGCCGCTGTTTCCGTTTGGGTATGGGTTGTCGTATACGAAGTTTGCTTACTCGGATATGAAGGTGAAGACGGATGCGGATGGCAGTGCGATGGTGTCGGTGAAGGTGAAGAATACCGGCTCGGTTGCCGGGGATGAGGTGCCGCAGGTTTATCTGGACGCGCCGGCGGAGACGATTGCCGGAGTGCAGTTTGCGCCGCGAACGCTGGCTGCGTTTGATCGTTTGATGCTTGCTCCGGGAGCGGAGAAGACGGTGACGATGAAGGTGGCACCGAGGGCGTTTGAGTATTGGTCTACCGCCGATGGGAAGTGGGAGACGCCAGCGGGTGCGCGGACATTGTGGGTGGGGGCGAGCTCGCGGGATCTGAGGTTGAGTGCGGCTACGAAGTAGAGAGTGCGGCTTGCGGCGATGGTTGGATGATTGCCGCAAGCCTACAATCTGGGCCGTATGGGGCCGTAGGCAGCTCAGTCTGCGGCGCGGGTTGTGGCATTTTGGAGCGGGCCTTCAGCCCTTTGGTTTCGTGGTGTTGCTCACCCAGCCCTTTGGGCTGGGCTGGGATATGGCCGCGCCGTTGGCGCTAAACAAAGCTGCTGTCAAAGTAATTAGTGACTCGCGTCCCTCAGACTTCTACTTCCATCAAGCTTCTATAGGGCATATCGTCTAGTGTCCGGGGTGTCCGGAGAACGCTTTGTAGAACATGTAGAGAGCGCCAGCGATGACGATCCAGAAAACGATCTGGGCGGGGATGCTCTTCTTCTTGACGATCTTTTCGTCGAGGCTTTCGTTGCGGTTTTCGCGGGGGTTTTCGTTGCTCACGTCTGATTGGCTCCTGGGTCTTTCGTGTTGGATGCAGGATTGAGCCTTGGCGTGATGCTGGTCAGAGACCGCTGTCTGCTTTGTGCCATTTGTAGAGCGCGAAGAGCCACGTCACGGTAGCGCCGAAGATGGCGCCTTCTACGGCTTCGGGGAGCTGGCTCCAGGTGGTGACGCCGTGGAGGAGCCAGGCGAGAACCATGTCGAGGGCTGTGTAGGCGATGAGCCAGATGAGCCAGAGTCCCCAGGATGGTTTGTTTTTTATCATGTCGTTGTTTGTTGCTTTGGCTTTGAGTTACTGGGCTAAAGCCCTTCGGGCATTTTTAAGACTCTTTGTTTGATTCGCATGGCTACATAGAAGCCGAGTACTGCGATGCCACCGCCGGCTATGGGTGCGACGGCGTGGCGCAGCCAGGTTTTGAGGGTGCCGTGGCTGGTGTAGTCGACGATCGTTACTGCTACGAGCATGGCTAGCAGGACGAAGAGGCCTCGGAGGAAACGGGTTTTATCGCTGATGACTGTGCGTTCCATGAGGCCTCCTTTGTTGGACTGAGTATACGGCGAAAGGGTGGATGTATTGCTTGCGGGGAGATGGGCGGGAGCGGTCGCGCTAGACGCGCGATGCCCACCGTATCCACCCCAACGAGCAAAAGCGCTCGTCGGGGACCCCGGCTAACGACGATGAAGCCGTCGCGAGGATGGGGCACCCGGGTTGTGCGGGCTTGAGCGAAGAACGGGAGACAGCAGGTTCGCTCGCTGCGCTCGGAATGACAACTAGAAAAGCAAACACAAAGGGCACGACCGGAGTCGTGCCCTTTGGTGGTGGAGTTACTTGAAGCTTAGTGAGCAGCCCACTCGATCTTGGTGAGATCGATGCCTTCTTTGACCATCTCGTAGAGCGGGGAGAGCTCGCGGAGGTGGAGGACTACCGAGATGAGCTTGTCAGAGACGTAATCGACTTCTGCCTTGGTGTTGAAGCGGCCGAGACCGAAGCGGATGGAGGAGTGTGCGACGTCGTCGCCGAGGCCTAGGGCCTTGAGGACGAAGCTGGGTTCGAGGGTGGCTGATGTGCAGGCCGAGCCGGACGAGACAGCGATGTCGTTGATGCCCATGAGGAGGGACTCGCCTTCCACGTAGACGAAGCTCATGTTGAGGTTGCCGGGGAGATGGTGGTCCATGTTGCCGTTGACCTCGGTGTAGTCGAGGGCCTTTTCGAGCTTGGCGCGGAGGTAGTCGCGGAGCTCGATTTCGCGGGCGGCTTCAGCTTCCATTTCGTTCATGCAAAGCTCGCAGGCTGCGCCGAGACCGACGATGCCCGGGACGTTGAGGGTGCCGCTTCTCATGCCGCGTTCGTGGCCGCCGCCGTTGATCTGCTCAGAGATCTGGACGCGGGGGTTACGACGGCGAACGTAGAGAGCGCCGACGCCCTTGGGGCCGTAGATTTTGTGGCCGCTGAGGGAAAGCACGTCGATGTTGTCGGTGATGACGTTGACGGGGATCTTGCCGACGGCCTGGACGGCGTCGGTGTGGAAGAGCACACCCTTTTCGTGACAGAGCTTGCCGATTTCCTGGATGGGCTGGACGACACCGATTTCGTTGTTGGCGTACATGATGGAGACGAGGATGGTCTGCTCGTCCATGGCGCGCTTGAGGTCTTCGATATCGACGAGACCGTCAGCCTGCACGGGCAGGTAGGTGATGCGGTAGCCGGACTTTTCGAGACGCTTGCAGGTGTCGAGGACAGCTTTGTGCTCGGTGACCTGGGTGATGATGTGGTTGCCCTTCTCGCGGTACATCTCGGCGATGCCCTTAATGGCGAGGTTGTTGGACTCGGTGGCGCCGGAGGTGAAGATGATCTCCTTGGCGGTGCAGCCGATGAGCTTGGCGATCTGGTCGCGAGCCTTTTCAACGCCCTGCTCGGCTTCCCAACCGAAGGAGTGGTTGCGGCTGGCGGCGTTGCCGAAGATTCCGGTGAGGTAGGGCATCATGGCCTCAAGCACGCGGGGGTCCAGCGGCGTGGTGGCGTGGTTGTCCATATAGATGGGGAGCTTTACGCCGGGGGGCAAGGGCTCGTTGGACTGTGTGACGTTGACTCCGATGGTTTCAGGCATGTTGTTTGCTCCTAAGCTTGAGGCAGATACGAGGTTCGAGATGCGAGGTACGAGCAGCGGATAGGCTGGTCGCGAAAATTTTAGAGGCCGATGCTTATCAGACCGCCGGCCATGGCCGCGGCGTGTGTGCCTTCGGTGGGCTCGATGAGATCGGAGATGCGTATGCCGTTGAGCAAGTCTTTAATACTGTCGTTGACTTTGCGCAGCGGTTCTTTGATGGTGCAGGTACCGTGCAGGTCGCAGGTTCCGTGGATAGTAATGCAGCTGGTGATGAAAAGTGGGCCGTCGATGGCGCGGATGACCTCAAATGCGGTGATGTCCGTGGCAGGGCGAGCGAGGGCGTAACCGCCGTTGGTGCCGGCGTGAGAGACGAGCAGGCCGGCCTTGGCGAGGGTCTGGAGGATTTTGGCGAGGAGCTGCGGAGGGATGTGGTACGCCTCAGCGATGTCTTTTGCAGACTGGGCTCCGGTGAAATGGGCGGGCGGAGGCGTAGAGGGGGCGGTCTGCTCGGCGAGGTACTTCAACGCCATCAGTCCGTAGTCCGCTTTTTTGGTAAGCCTCAGCATAGGTGTCCCCGGCGATCAGACGCAGTTGGAGCGTTGATAGAGCCATTTTTAGTTTACGGCGCGGCGGGATGGGAAGCAAGACCGATGTGGTCGGAGATGAGTGGGGCGGCGATGGAAAACTTGTACAGCGTAATCAGCTAAGATTCGGTATCCGAGCTTTGCTCCTACGAGTTATAGAGTGACCGCTTTTCGACAATTTCGCGCTGCGCCGAATCTTCTGACCATGATGCGGCTGTTTGTACTGCCGTTTCTGGTGATTACGATCCTGGATGGGGAGTGGAAGCTGGCGTTTGCGCTGCTTTGGATCGCAGGCGTGAGCGACGGGCTGGACGGGTTGCTGGCGAGGATGCTGGAGCAGCGAACGACGCTGGGGCAGTATCTTGACCCGATTGCAGACAAACTGCTGCTGAGCACGCTGTTTGTCGTGCTGACGCATGTGGGGCTGATCCCAAGGTATGTGACGGTGCTGGTATTTAGCCGCGATTTGGGGATATTACTGATTGCGACGCTGCTGTTTGCGACCAATACGCTGCGGGACTTTCGACCGAGCCTGCTGGGTAAGGTGAATACGGTAGTGCAGATTCTGGGCGTGCTGACGGTGATGACCTGCCAGGTGATTCCGCGGGCGGGGCTGCATGATTTGAAGGAGTTGCTGCTTTGGGCGATCGCGTTGATGGCACCGCTTTCGGCAGCGGAGTATGCGTGGATTGTGGTGAAACGGATGCAAGGCGTGCCGCAGACGGCGACTCCGCGTTAAGCGAAGCGGCTGGTAGATTGCGGCTAAGGGCCGCTTGCAGTAAACTGGTTTGACGCAGTACAGGCGCGTAGCTCAGTTGGTTAGAGCGCTACCTTGACACGGTAGAGGTCTCCGGTTCGAATCCGGACGTGCCTACCATTCCCTTCTATAACTTAGAGAGAATCGGTGGAATTTCTTCCACTTGGTTTCCACCCGTAATTTGGGCTGGGAGCTATTTTTCTGTGTTTCTGTAGCGTTTTGTGCGGTTGGCTGCACAAGCGATGGATTGGTGTGGATCAACGTAGAAATGTCTGCTCAGCGGGGGCTGCTCATTCTTTTGCTGTAACGCCTGGAGCGGAGACGCCTGCTCCTCTGGCGGGATGCCAATATGGATGGGTCTTTGGGCGTCGCGCAAAAATCGTAGATGAAATTCTTGCAATAGGTGTGTCAATTGTTGTATCATTGCGCCAAATCCATTTCACATTTATGGGCTGATTCGCTTCATAAAATTCTCCCCGACACCTGGTCGGCATTCGTGTCTCTACATGATGACGCACCGGTGTATCGGAAAGCAGCCCCTCACGGTCCTGTAAGCGGCCGCCTACTTTTGTGCAGGAGCTTTTTTGATGTCTCTTTCTCAGCGTCTGAACCAAGCAGTTTTTCTGTGTGCGACCTTTGCCGTAGCGACCTTTTCTCCCGCTGTCTCTCTTGTTGCTCAGAGCCCCTTGATGGCCAAGCCAGAGACGCGGATTACCGATAAAATCGACAATTCAAAACGTGTCATGCTGGCCGGGAATACGCATCCGCTGGCGAACGCCAAGAACGATCTTGGGCCTGTGGACGACAGCACGCCGATGAAGCGCATGATTCTGTCGCTGTCGCACAGCGATGTGCAGGAAGCTGCGCTTGAATCGCTGATGACGCAGCAGCAGGACAAGAGCTCCTCGAACTTCCACCAGTGGTTGACGCCACAACAGTTTGGAGCCCAGTTCGGTGCGTCCGATGCTGACATCAAAACCGTTTCGGTGTGGCTTGCCAGTCAAGGGTTCAGCGTTGACAAGGTGGGTAATGGCCGCGGCTACATCGAGTTCAGCGGTACTGCAGCCCAGGTGACGACGGCTTTCCAGACCCCGATTCATAAGTACAAGGTCAAGGGAGTTACGTACCAGGCAAATGCGAATGATCCTACGATTCCAGCGGCGTTGTCGCCGGTGGTTCGTGGTGTTATGACGCTCTATAACTTTCCTCGCCAGTCACATCACCAGATGGCCGGGACGTTTCAACGTGAAAAGACCACGGGTGCTTTGACCAGGCTTTCAGCGCCTTCGAAGCTGATTCAATCGGCGGCGGATGCGAAGGCTGCTGCTGCAGCCCATCCGGAGTTCACGTTCAACCCAAATGGAAGCAACATCTATGGCGTGACGCCCTACGACTTCGCAACCATCTATAACGTGTTGCCGCTTTGGAATGCGGGTATCGATGGCACGGGACAGACGATCGCCGTTCTTGAAGAGACAGATATCCATATCGACGACGTTCGTGCGTTCCGTTCGGTCTTCGGTTTGCCTGCGAGCGACCCGGTTGTGATTGTGAATGGTCCTGACCCTGGCGTTACGTCTACCGATGAAGAAGGCGAAGCTGTGCTGGATACGGAGTGGTCCGGTGCGGTCGCAAAGGGCGCCACTATCGACTTTGTTACCTCTGCTTCTACTGCAACGACTGCGGGTATCGATCTCTCGGCTATCTACGCTGTTGACTATAACGTTGCTCCTATCACCAGCCTCAGCTATGGCTACTGCGAAGCAAACAACGGCGCGACGTCCAACGCTTTCTACGTGAGCCTTTGGCAGCAGGGTGCAGCGCAAGGTATTACACACTTTGTTTCGACGGGTGATAGCGGTTCGGATGGCTGCGACGATGGCGCAGAGTATGCCACCAGCGGCGTTGGCGTCAGCGGTTTTGCCAGCACGCCGTACAACACGGCGGTTGGTGGAACGGACTTCCTCGGTACGCTCGTTTCGCCTTCGACCTACTGGAGCGCAACGAACAACTCGACGACTCAGGCTTCCGCTCTGAGCTACATTCCCGAGACAACGTGGAACAACAACTGCACCAACCCGATCTATCAGACGGGTGTTCTCGGACAGACCTATGCTGATTACGCCAGTCCGCAAGCGGCTTGCTATGGACTGTCGGGTTATGACAGCTACGGATTACTAGCGACGATCGGTGGTTCTGGCGGCGCCAGCACCTACTCCGCGAAGCCTTCGTGGCAGACAGGGCAGGGCGTGCCTGCGGATGGACATCGCGATATTCCTGATGTCTCTTTGATGGCTGCTAATGGATCCATCATTGTGATCAACAATGCCGGCACTCAGCTCAACTACTTTGGCTCTTTCTATATTTACTGCCAAGAAGATACGAATACGAACGGCGAGAGCTGCAACGTGAATAGCCCATACACGGACTTTGGCGGCATTGGCGGAACGTCAGTTTCGTCTCCGGCTTTCGCGGGCATCATGGCGTTGGTCAACCAGAAAACGAACGCTCGTCAAGGTGTTGCCAACTACGTTCTGTATGACCTGTTCCAAAAGCAGGTCACGGCGGGCACTGCCTGCACCTCGTCCTACGCGACTACGGGCACTGGACCGCTGGTTGTTGGAGCGGCGAAGATGCCTGCTGCTGGATGCGTGTTCAACGACATCACGCTGGGTAGCAACAGCGCGGGTTGCAAGAAAAATGGAACGAATTGCGTAGTATCCGGTAGCAATGGGTATGGCATTCTGACGACGTCCGCTTCCTCTGTTCCCGCCAGCACTGAGGCTTATTTGAACGGTGTCGGCTACGACGAGGCTGTTGGCCTGGGATCGGTGAATGCGACGAACCTGGTGAATAGCTGGGCGAACATAACTTTTGTTCCGACAACGACGACACTTAACCTTGCTTCGACAACGTTCGCACACGGCGCTTCAGTGAACGCGACGATAACGGTTGCTCCCGCATCGGGTGGTGGTGGTGTGCCGACCGGCCTGATCCAACTGGATACGACGACGACACCAGTAGCGCTTGGACCTGCGACGCTTTCTGGCGGCACGGTGACTGCGGCGTATACCAACTTCCCGGGCGGCACATACAGTGTCGATGCCTATTACGCGGGCGATGCTACGTATGCTTCGAGCACATCGTCACCGATCAGCATTACGGTGACGCCTGAAACCAGCACCATGACAAGCAAGGTGCAGTTGGAGAATGAGTCTACGGGAGCACTCTCTACAGCAACCTCTCTTGCTTATGGCGCACAGGGCTATGTTGAGTTCACTCCTGTCGGCGCTTCTGGAAAGGGAACGCCAACGGGCACGGTGAGTGTGAATAACAGCGGCACTCCCTTTGTGGTTGCTCCTGTGAGCAACGGTGTCGTGCAGATTTCAACCACTATGTTTACTCCCGGGACCTATAGCTTTACGGGCACTTACTCGGGTGATGCGAGCTTCAACACGAGCTCTACCACTGCGGCTACTGCTCTGACGATCACTAAAGCAGCGACGACCAACACGCTGGGCCGGGGGACGACGAGCATTGCGGCTGGCGCCTCTGAGACGCTGACCGCGACCGTTGTTGGATCCACTTCGCTGGCGAATGGCGATGCGTTTGGCCTGGCTCCGACGGGAACGGTGACGTTCTACTCCGGTGGCACAGGCGGAACAAACCTTGGCACAGCGGCGTTTACCTCCTATGCGGTAAGCACGACGACCGATGCCAATGAGAGCATCGCTACACTAACGACTACCGGGCTGCCTTATACGACGACCGGAACGTCCTCTGACTCCATCACTGCGGTGTATAGCGGCGACTCGAACTATAACGCGTCGACCTCTACTGCAGGAACGGTGACGGTGGCCAAGTCTACGAAGACGGCAACTACCTCGACGCTCACAGCTAGTGGAACGCCGCTGACGTACGGTGCGACAACAACGTTGACGGATACACTAAGCGTTACTCCTACTATTGCCGACACCGTGAGCTTCTATGTTGACGGCATTCTTTATGGAAGTGCGGTAGCCGTCAGCGGCAACACGGCGAGCATCTCCGTACCGGGACTGTCTGGTGGACCACACGCGCTATCGGCTGTTTATGCGGGTGACACAACCTATGTTGGGTCCACTGGAAACCTTTCTCTTACGGTCTCTCCAACAACGTCAGATAGCCTGACGCTGGTGAGCGGTAGTCCGGCAAGTGTGCCGCAGGGCACGGCAGTTACCTTCATTGGAACTGTCGGGTTCACGGCTCCGGCGAATCCAGGCGGCACCATTACCTTCTCGGTAGACGGTGTTGCGGCGACTGGGATCGCTGCTCTGCCGTTCTATACGGGTGGTGTGGGCGCGACGTTCAGTGTCAACTCACTATCGACTGGTACGCACACGATTACTGCTTCGTACTCAGGAGATAAGAACTACGGCCCAGCTACTGCGCCTGCAAGCGCAACCATCAGCGTTTACGCGGCACCGTTGCTAACGCTTAGCGTCAATCAGCGGTCGGCGGTTGTGCTCGGTGCTCCGGTAACGATACTGGCGACAGCACAGACGCAGAACGGTGGACCAGTTCCGACGGGTAGCCTGAGCTACACGGTGGATGGAGGAGCGGCAGTCAGCGTCGGTTCGCTCAGCAATGGGCAAGCGACGTTCTCTGTCGCCGGTCTCAGTGAGTTGAAGCACACTGTACTGGTGACCTATAGCGGCGATGGCAACTACAGCAGCACGAGTCAGTCCCTTCTGCTGAATGGTGATGTTGCACAGAGCATCCTGTTCTACGGCCTGGCGAATGCAACGTACGCTGCGACTCCGACCATTTATCTGACTGCTCGATCAACGTCTGGTCTGCCGGTTACGTATACGGTTGTGAGCGGTCCAGCTACGGTTACGGGTTCGGTGCTGACGTTGTCTGGCACTGGAACGGTAACGGTTATGGCCTCACAGGCTGGCAATACCAGCTTTGCGGCAGCCACTTCGGTGACAAGGAGCTTTAGCGCCCAATGACCCAACATCACACTGCTCCCCTTGCCATCGAAATGAATGGCCTCAACACAACGAGAACGCGACCGAGCCTGCGCACAAGGATGCAACCGATGAAGCTAAGCAAGAGCAGCAAGGTAACAGAGTTTATACAGAAGTCCACCGTGGTTTGCGGCGTTGCGGTAACGAGCATGGCACTGCTCATGGCAGGCTGCAGTTCAGGGCTTGGCAGCTCGGCTTCCAGTGTGAGTCCGATTGCACAGGTTCGTCCTGGCGTGAAGGGTCTTGTTCACGGTGGCCAGCAGCCGGTGTCCGGCGCAACGATCCAACTGTATGAAATGGGAACCACGGGAAACGCTTCTACGGCCAAAGCCCTTCTTACTGGAGCGCCGGTGCTCACGGATGCCAATGGCGGCTTCTACATCGCGGTATTGCCAGCCTGCGATACGCCAAACTCGACGGTTTACCTTACGGCTACGGGCGGAAACGCGACTGCTGGGCAGCCCAGCAATACCGGGTTGGCGATGATGGTTGGT
>Ga0302305_1002207_pt1 | contig 11036 bp, 9 predicted proteins | sample III_Palsa_E2_3_FD_198764 | JGI IMG/M metagenome (GOLD analysis project Ga0302305, IMG submission 198764) | Peat permafrost microbial communities from Stordalen Mire near Abisko, Sweden - III_Palsa_E2_3 | ecosystem: Environmental > Terrestrial > Soil > Palsa > Peat permafrost | place: Sweden... | reverse complement strand
CTCCGGCCTATTCAATGAAGCGCGCCTGCGCGCTGCCGGCGTGCGGATCGGCATCGCCACCGACGTCGGCGGCGGCACCTCCTATTCGATGCTGCGCACCGCCGCCGAGGCCTACAAAATCCTGCAATTGCAACGCCAAAGCTGGCCCGCCCTGGCCGCGTTCCACGCCATCACCCGCGGCAACGCGAGCATCCTCGGCCTCGACCAGACCATCGGTTCGATCGCCCCAGGCTTTGAAGCCGACCTGGTCGTGCTCGATCCCGCCGCCACCCCCGCGATGCGCCATCGGCTCGATGCGATCCGTCACGATTTGCCCGAACTCGACCGCCTGGCCGAGGAACTGTTCCTGCTGATGACGCTGGGCGACGATCGCGCGGTCCGCGCGGTCTACGTCGCCGGCGTGGCGCAAACTTGGGAGGCCCCATGACGCTCGAACATTATCCCCGCGACATGGTGGGCTACGGCCCCAACCCGCCCGACGCTGCCTGGGCGAACAAGGCCCGGATCGCGGTGAATTTTGTGGTAAACTACGAAGAGGGCGGGGAAAACAACATCCTGCACGGCGACCGCGCGTCCGAATCCTTCCTCTCCGAGGTGCTCGGCGCGCAGCCGATCCTGGGCATGCGCCACATGAACATGGAAAGCGTCTACGAGTACGGCAGCCGCGCCGGCTTCTGGCGCCTGATGCGCCTATTCGAGCAACGCCAGCTACCATTCACCTGCTTCGGCGTCGCGATGGCGCTCGCCCGCCACCCCGAAGCGGTGGCCGCAATGCAGGCGATGGGTCACGAAATCGCCACCCACGGCTACCGCTGGATCGATTACCAGCATTTCGACGAAGTCACCGAACACGAGCACATGATGCGCGCGATCGAGATCCACACCGAAGTAACCGGCAACCGTCCGCTCGGCTGGTATCTCGGCCGCTGCAGCCCCAACACCCGCCGCCTGGTCGCCGAAGAGGGCGGATTTCTCTACGACGCCGACAGCTACGCCGACGACCTGCCCTACTGGGACACGAGCTTCGGCCGCGCGCAACTGATCGTGCCCTACACGCTGGACGCCAACGACATGCGCTTCGCCAACGCCCCCGGCTTCACCAACGGCGAAGAATTTTACCGATACCTCAAGGACAGTTTCGACTTCCTCTACGCCGAAGGCGAAACCAGCCCGAAAATGCTGTCGATCGGCCTGCACTGCCGCCTCGCCGGCCGCGCCGGCCGCGCCGCAGGCCTGGCGCGGTTCATGGATTACATCGCACAACACGACAAAGTATGGGTCTGCCGGCGCGAGGATATCGCGCGACATTGGATCAAAGCGCATCCGGCATAGAAGAAAGAAAGTCTTCTTTTTTGAAAAAAAGCAGCAAAAAACTTTTGTCAATTAGTCAGCCGTAGAGTGGGTAAGCCCTTGCGCCACCCTACGCGGGCGCCCGATAGCCAACCACGCCTGATAACTCTAGATAATTGGCAACTTGCAACCCCAGCGCCTCACGCCACGGCGCGGTAATAATCTGCACCCCAATCGGCAATTCAGCGCCATCCAACCAAACCGGAGCCGTGACCACCGGCAGCCCAATGAAACTGATCGGCTGCGTATAAAGCCCCAAATTGGCCCGCACCGGAATCTCCCGATCGCCGAGCTTCATAAACACTTGACCGACTAAAGGCGCGATGCAAGGCGTGGCCGGCGCCAGCAACACATCATACTGCTGCAACAACTCCAGCGCCTGGGCGCGATACCATGCGCGGAATCGCTGTGCCTGCAACAGATACTGCCCCGGCAACAAAGCACCCGCCAAAAAGCGCGAGCGCGTCGCCGGATCATAATCGCCAGCCCGCACCCGCAAATCCGGCAAATGCAAATTTGCGCCCTCGGCTGCGGTAACGCAAAAAGCCGCCGCCCGCGCGACATCGGAAGCCGCCAATTCCACCGTCGCAGTCGCGCCAAGCGCCGCGGCAACCCGCGCCAGCGCGTCCAGCGCGTCGGCCAAAGCCCCCTGCTGAAACCAGCCACCGAGCACTGCCACCCGCAAGTTCTCCACCGGCATCTGAAGGTTTGGAAGGCTCGGTTCGATCGGCCGAAGCGACTGCGCCGGATCGCTCGGGTCTTCGCCTTGCATAAGATCATAGCACAGCGCGAGGTCGGCAACGTTGCGCGCAAACCCGCCGACATGATCGAAACTATGCACAAACGGAAAGCTCCCCGCGCGCGAAAGTCTGCCATACGTGGGTTTCAATCCGAAAATTCCGCACAGCGATGCGGGCACCCGGATCGAGCCGTTCGTATCCGAACCCAGCGCCAGCGGCACCAGCCCGCCCGCCACCGCCGCGGCGCTGCCGCCCGAGGAGCCACCGGCGATGCGGGCAGTATCATATGGATTGTGCGTGGCGCCGTAATGGGCGTTTTCGGTGACGAACCCGTAGGCGAATTCATCCATGTTCAGCGCACCGAGCAGCACTGCTCCGGCCTGGGCGAGGCGTCTGATCAGGCTTGCGTCTTGCTGCGCGGGCGGCACGTCGCGTCTGATTTTCGATCCCGCGAGCGTGCTGAGACCTTTGACATCGAAAAGATTCTTGACCGCAAAAGGAACACCCGCGAGTGGGCCTGGCTTGTGTCCAGCGGCAATGTCGACATCGACGCGAACTGCCTCGGCTCGCGCGCGCTCGGGCAGCACTGCGGTGAAGGCGTTCAAGCGATGGTTTTGTTGATTGACGGTTGCCAGTGCCGCTTCGGTAATCTCCGCCGCAGTGATTTCGCGCCGCCGCACTTGTCGCGCGATATCGCGCGCGGCGAGTGTGGGGTACGGAATCACGGCGAATATTGGGTCGCTGATTCGGTGTTTTGCTCGAGCGGGAATGCCATCAAGATCTTGCCCTGTTCGAGCAGCACTGCGAGTGCCTGTGCCGTACTCTCGAGATGTTCCGCCCTGATTGTCAGATCGACTGCACCAGCGGAAGCCTCGATGTAGTTTTCCAAGGCGTTGCGCTCATTCATTCCCTTGATCCCTAATTATCAAAGTTTTTTTGCTTCTTTTTGTTCACAAAAAGAAGACTTCACTTTCCCTAACCAGGCAAACTTCCCTGTATTCCCTGTACCAACCACCCCAGTCCCGACAAGGTCTTATCATCCATCACCGTTCCCGCCGGCAACTTGACCGCGCCGGTCTGATCCTTTAGCGGTCCTGCGAAAATCTGCAATTTCCCGCTCTTGATCGCCGCTTCCGCCGCCTGTGCCTTGGCCACCGCCGCCGCCGGAATATTGCGATACGGCGCCATCGTCAGCATATCGGCCGCCAGCCCGCCCCAGGTATCGGTCGAGGCCCATTTGTTGTCGATTACGTCCTGCACTCGTTTGATATAATATGGTCCCCAATTATCGATCCCGGCGGTGGCCTCTTCGGTGGGCGCGAATTTGATCATATCGGTAGCCTCGCCGAAGGTGATCACGTGGCGTGATTGTGCCACTTGCAGCGGCGCGGGGCTATCGGTGTGTTGCGTGATCACGTCGCAGCCCTGGTCGATCAGCGCGGTCGCCGCGTCACCTTCCTTGCCGGGGTCGTACCAAGTGTTGATCATGATGAATTTCAGCTTCGCCGCCGGGTTGACGCTTTGCATGCCGAGCAGAAACGCATCCATCCCCATCACCACCTCCGGGATCGCGACCGACGCGACGTAGCCCGCGACGCCGGTTTTCGAAACCGCGCCCGCGATCACGCCCTGGATGTAGCGGCCCTCGTAAAATCGAATGTTGTAAGTCGATAGATTCGCGGAACGCTTATAGCCGGTGCAGTGCTCGAACTTCACATCCGGGAAGTGGCGGGCGACCTGCACGGTCGGATTCATGTAGCCGAACGAGGTCGCGAAGATCAGCCGGTTGCCCTTCGACGCCAATTCCTCGATGATGCGCCCGCTGTCCGGCCCTTCGGCGACGTTTTCGACGTAGCTGGTTTTGACCGCGCCGCCGAATTTGGCCTCGACCGCGAGCCGGCCCTGTTCGTGCTGATAGCTCCAGCCGAAATCGCCGATCGGACCGACGTAGACGAACGCCACCTTGAGCGGCTCATCCGCCCGGGCCCGGCCGATCAGCGCGGGTGCTGCCACGGTCGCGGCACCGGCGCCGATCAGCTTGGTAAAACTACGGCGATCCATCGGGTCGTATCTCCTTGGCGGAATAGTCCAGTGTGGTTAGCAAGATCGGTGCCGGGCATCGTTGCGCAACCGGCTTCGCAGCGTTGCCGATCGGCGAACGGCGGGCGGCAACGATCCACCCGGAGCGGCTCTTGATTAAAAGCTGGTCAATCCGATTTGCCGCTTCGAGCCCAATCGCCCCGCCCTCCGGATGGCACGGATATTGGAGGATGAGGCCAAGCCCCGATTCAAGATCAGAGGCGAACAGCAGGCGCCAGCAATGGAATCAGACACGCCGTTACTTGAACTCTCCGGGATCGTGAAGCAGTTCCCGGGATGCCTCGCCAACGATCACGTTTCGCTCGCGGTCAGAGCCGGCAGCATCCACGCGCTGCTGGGCGAGAACGGCGCCGGCAAGAGCACTCTGGTCAAGATCATCTACGGCATCCTGCGTCCGGACGAAGGCCACGTCCGCTGGCAGGGCCGGGAGGTCGAGATCGCCAGCCCGCGTCAGGCCCGCGCCCTCGGCATCGGCATGGTGTTCCAGCACTTCTCGCTGTTCGAATCGCTCACGGTCGCGGAAAACATCGCCCTCGGCCTCGATCATCCGGCAGAACGGGTCGGGCTCGCCGGCCGGATCGTCGAGCTTTCCAGCCAATACGGACTGACGCTCGATCCCACCAGGGTGGTGCACGAGCTTTCGGTCGGCGAGCGCCAGCGGATCGAAATCGTGCGCTGCCTGCTGCAAAAGCCCAAGCTGCTGATCATGGACGAGCCCACCTCGGTGCTGACGCCGCAGGAGGCCAACGTCCTGTTCACCACGCTCCGCCGCCTGGCATCCGAAGGCTGCGCGATTCTCTACATCAGCCACAAGCTCGATGAAATCCGCGCGCTGTGCCAGTCCGCCACCATCATGCGCGGCGGGCGCGTGGTGGGCGCCTGCGACCCGCGCGAAAAGACCACTCGCGAGCTTGCCGAGCTGATGGTGGGCAGCGCGATCAAGTCGCAAGCCGCGCGTACCGCCGGCGGCGACGGCAAACCGCGGCTGGTGGTGGATAAACTAACTCTACGCTCGCACCGCCCCTTCGGCACCAACCTGGAACAGATCACCTTCTCGGTTGCCAGCGGCGAAATCCTCGGCATCGCCGGGATCGCCGGCAACGGCCAGGCCGAGCTGATGGACGCGCTGACCGGTGAGACCTTCGCCGGCAAGCCGGAAAACGTCATCATCGACGGTGTGCCAGCCGGCCATTTGGACCCGATCGAACGCCGCCGGCTGGGGGTGAGTTTCGTCCCCGAAGAACGCAACGGCCACGGCGCGGTCGGCGTGATGTCACTGTTCGAAAACGCCTTTCTGTCCGGCAACGTCGGCCAGACCTTGTCGCGCTGGGGGGTGATCCTGCAACGGCGCACCTGGGATTACACCTCCAGCGTGATCGAAAGCTTCGACGTGCGCACCACCGGCCCGGCCGCCGAGGCCCGCGCGCTGTCGGGCGGCAATTTGCAGAAATTCGTCGTCGGCCGCGAGGTCGCGCTCAGCCCCGGCGTGCTGATCGTCAGCCAGCCGACCTGGGGGGTCGACGCCGGCGCAGTCGCCGCGATCCACCAGTCGCTGCTGGAACTCGCCGCCGGCGGCGCCGCGGTGCTGGTGATTTCGCAAGACCTCGACGAGATCTTCGCCCTCGCCGACCGCATCGCGGTGATCGCTGCGGGCCGGGTTTCGGTCCCGCAACCGACCAACGCTGCTACCATCGAGCAAATCGGCCTGTTGATGGGTGCGGTCGCACATGCAGCTTAAGATCGTCGCCCGCGGCGAGCGCTCCCGCTTCTGGTCCTATGGCGCGCCGGTGCTGGCGGTGCTCGCGACCCTGGTGGTCACCGGCGTGATCTTCGCGCTGCTGGGGCGCAATCCGTTCGTCGCCCTCTTCACTTTCTTCGTCCAACCGCTGCTGAACCAGGACGGCATCCCCGAGCTGCTGCTCAAAGCCTCGCCGCTGATCACAATCGCGGTCGGGCTGGTGCTGTGCTACCGCGCCAACGTCTGGAACATCGGCGCCGAGGGCCAGCTCACCCTCGGCGCGATCGCCGGTGGCGGCGTCGGCCTGGCCTTCCCGGATGCACCGGCCGGCCTCCTGTTCCCCGCCATGATGATCGCGGGTGTGATCGGCGGCGCGCTATGGGCCGCTATTCCCGCCTGGTTGCGGACCCAATTCAACGCCAACGAAATCCTCACCAGCCTGATGCTGACCTACGTCGCGCAATTGCTGCTGCTCTATCTGATCAGCGGTCCCTGGCGTGATCCCGAGGGGCTGGGATTTCCGCAAACCGCCGAGTTCTCCGACAGCGCCACTGCCCCGCTGCTAATCGCCGGCACCCGCCTGCACATCGGCGTTCTGTTCGCGCCGCTGGTCGCAATCGCGGTGCAATGGATCCTTACCCGCACTGTGCTCGGATTTCAGTTGCGCGTGGTCGGTTACGCCCCGCGCGCCGCGCGTTTCGCCGGATTCCGTGAAAAGCGCCTGATCTGGATCGCCATGCTTACCAGTGGCGGCCTCGCCGGCCTCGCCGGCCTGTTCGAGGCCGCCGGCCCGGTCGGCCAGCTCACCGCGGACATCTCGCCCGGCTACGGCTTCACCGCGATCATCGTCGCCTTCCTCGGCCGGCTCAATCCGCTCGGTGCCATTCTGGGCGGCCTGCTGCTGGCACTCTCCTTCCTCGGCGGTGACGAAGCGCAGATCGATCTCGGCCTGCCCAACGCGGTCACCGGCATTTTCCAGGGCGTGCTGCTGTTCATGCTGCTCGGCGCCGATCTGCTGGTGTCCTACCGTGTAAAGCTGATCCGCAACGCAAAACCGGCGCCCGTCGCCCAACTCGCGGAAAAGCACCCATGAACGTCGATTTCCTGCTCAGCGTGGTGGCCGCCGCGACGCCGCTCTTGCTCGCCTCCACCGGAGAACTGGTCGCCGAACGTTCGGGAGTGCTCAATCTCGGGATTGAGGGCATGATGCTGGTTGCCGCGGTAAGCGCCTTCGCGACCGAGGATATTACCGGCAGCGCCGCCCTGGGTTTTGCCGCCGGTGCGCTGGCCGGCGTGCTGATGTCGCTGTTGTTTGCTCTGCTGACCCTGACCCTCCTCGCCAATCAGGTCGCGTCGGGCCTCGCTCTTACCATATTCGGCACCGGCTTTTCGGCCCTGGTCGGCGCCAAATTCGTCGGCATCGCGCTCACCGCCATTCCCAAGTTCCTGTTCGGCATCGATGCAGTGGCTTACGCCTCGCTAGCCGCTCTGGCCGGCGTCGCATGGTTTCTGTTCCGCACCCATTGGGGCCTGGTGCTGCGCGCGATCGGCGACAACCAGGACGCGGCGCACGCGCTGGGCTATCCGGTGGTACGGGTACGCACCTGCGCCGTCATGTTCGGCGGCGCGATGGCGGGGCTAGCCGGCGCCTATATGTCGCTCTCCTACAGTCCGTTATGGGCAGAAAACATGACCGCCGGCCGCGGCTGGATCGCTCTCGCGCTGGTGGTATTCTCGGCCTGGCGGCCATTATGGCTGCTCGCCGGCGCCTATCTGTTCGGCCTGATCATGTACCTAAGTTTGTATGTACAAGGCCTGGGCGTGCACGTCCCCTCGCAGCTGGTTTCCGCCCTCCCCTATCTCGGCACCGTAGTAGTTCTGGTCTTGATTTCCAGCGACGCCTCGCGCGGCCGCCGCAACGCCCCTGCCTGTCTAGGACGTCCGTTCCATGCCGCGTCCTAACGTACAAAAGTTTTTTGCTTCTTTTTTTCAAAAAAGAAGACTTTTCTTCTCTTCTTCTTTTTGTGAACAAAAAGAAGCAAAAAAACTTTATCCATTGCTGTCTACCCGCCGGTGCCAGCCATGACCGACAATGCCCTGGCACGGTTGACCGAACGAGTCCGGCACGATCTCGCCTGTATCAATTATCCACATCGGGAATGGGTGACGCGGCGCCGGCACAGGGACGCGGATCACATCTACGACGTAGTCGTCGTCGGCGGCGGCCAGTGCGGACTCACCATCGCCGCCGGGCTGCTGCGCGAGAAAGTCGGCAACATCCTGGTGATCGACGAAAATCCCGCCGGCACCGAGGGCCCGTGGGTCACCTACGCGCGCATGGTGACGCTGCGCACCGCCAAACATCTCACCGGTCCCGACCTCGGCGTGCCGTCGCTCAGCTTCCGCAGCTTCTGGGAGGCGCAACACGGCACCGCCGGCTGGGACAGCCTCGACAAGATCCCGCGCGAGGAATGGATGCGCTACCTGCGCTGGTTCCGCGCCACGCTCGACCTGCCGGTGAAGAACGGCGTCCGGCTCGACCTGATCGAGCCGTTCGAGCGCGGCCTGTTCCGGTTGCAAGTCTCGGGCGAGGGCGCCCCCGCCACCGGCACCCTATGGGCGCGCAAAATCGTGCTCGCCACCGGCATCCAGGGCGGCGGCGAGTGGCATGTGCCTGGTTTTATAGCAGAATCCCTGCCCCGCTCACTGTACGCCCACACCGCCGAGGCGGTCGACTACGACGCCCTCGCCGGACAGCGCATCGGCATCCTGGGCGGCGGCGCCTCCGCCTTCGACAATGCGCAATTCGCGCTCGGGCGCGGCGTCGCCGAGGCCCACGTCTTCATCCGCAAGCCCGCGCTGCCGCGGATCAACCCGATCCGCTTCATGGAAAATGCCGGCTTCCTGCATCATTTCGCCGATCTCGACGACGCCGCCAAATATCGCGGCATCAGCTTCTTCCTCAACCACAGCCAGCCCCCCACCAACGACACCTTCCGCCGCGCCAGCGCCTACCCCGGCTTTCACTTCCACCCCGGCGCACCGTGGCAGCAGGTCGCCGCCACCGCCGACGGCATGGCCGAGGTCACCACGCCGATCGGCGTATTCCGCTTCGCCAAGCTGATCGTCAGCACCGGCATGCTCACCGACGCCCGCCTGCGGCCCGAGCTGAAACTGCTCGCGGCCCGCATCGCCACCTGGCGCGATCGCTACACCCCGCCGCCGGGCGAGGCCAACCCGCTGCTCGACGACCATCCCTATCTCGGCCCAAGTTTCGAATTCCTGCCCCGCGAGCCCGACGACGAACCCCTGCTCTACGGAATCTTCGCCTTCAATTATTCCGCGCTCGCCAGCCACGGTCTGTCGGCGTCGGCCTTGTCCGGCCTAAAATACGCCGCGCCGAAGCTGATCGCCGGCATTACGCGTCAATTATTCATCGATGACCATCAGCAGACCCTGTCCGATCTGCTCGCCTACAACACACCGGAGTTCGAGGGATCATGGCCGGGAGCCTGACCACGCACGTGCTCGACACCACCCACGGAACGGGTGCCGGCGGGATGCGCGTGGCGCTGCGCCGGCTTTCGCCCGAACCCGCCTTGCTCGCCGAACAGGCGCTCGACGCCGGCGGACGCGCCCAATTGCTCGAGCCGGGCACGCTGGCCGCCGGCGTCTACGAACTCCTATTCGAGGTCGGTGCCTATTTCGGCGCGGCGGCGGGATTTCTCGACCAGGTGCCGGTGCGGTTCCGCGTCGATGACGCCGGATCGCACTATCACGTGCCTTTGATCGTAAGCCCGTTCGGCTATTCCACCTACCGGGGCGGCTGACGCCTATGGGCATCGGCGCCGAAGCGGTGGAACGCTGCGAACTATGGGCCCGCCCACCGTTCAGCGAGGATAGCCACGCGCTCACCCGTCGCTACCTCACCGACGCGCACCGCGCCGCGGTCCGCCGGCTTTCGATCTGGATGGCGGCGGCCGGCATGCAGGTGCAGCTCGACGCCGCCGGCACACTGATCGGCCGCTACGAAGGCACCGGGCCCGGCAAAACCCTGCTGATCGGCTCGCACATCGACAGCGTCAGCGACGCCGGCGCCTACGACGGCGCCCTGGGCGTGATGCTCGGGCTCGGCTGCATCGCGCATCTCGCCAAAACCGGCCGCCGGCTGCCGTTCGCGATCGAATTGCTCGCCTTCGGCGACGAAGAAGGTTCGCGCTTCCCCGCCGCGATGATCGGCAGCCGAGCACTCGCCGGCATTTTGCGCGAGGACGTCACCCGCTACGTCGACGCCGACGGCGTCGATCTCGGCCAGGCGATGCAGGACTTCGGCCTCAATCCGATCCTGCTGCCCCAGGCCGCCCGCGACGCCAAGGAGATCCTGCTCTATTTCGAGCCCCACATCGAACAAGGCCCGGTGCTGGAAGCGGAAAACCTGCCGGTCGGCGTGGTCACCGGCATCGCCGCGCAAACCAGATTGCTGGTGCGGCTGGAGGGCGTCGCCGCCCACACCGGCACCACCCCGATGCATTTGCGCCACGACGCGCTCGCCGCCGCATCCGAGGCGATCCTCGCGCTGGAGCGCATCGCCGTCGCCAGCGCCGGCGCGTTGGTCGCCACCGCCGGTCGGATCGAGGCATTCCCCGGCCTCAGCAACGTGATCCCCGCCAAGGTCAATTTTTCGGTCGACCTACGCGCCCCGCTCGCGGGCCCGCGCGACGCCGCCGAGCAGGAATTCCGCACCGAACTCGCCGCGATCTGCGCCCGCCGCGGCATCGGCTGCAAAATCGAAGTCGCCCACCGCCTGGCACCCTGCTTCTGCGACCCCGCCGCCCAGCAATTGCTCACCGCCGCAATCGCCGCGCAAGGCGTCACGCCGCGCTACCTCGCGAGCGGCGCCGGCCACGACGCGATGAACGTCGCCGCACTGGCCCCGGTCGCAATGCTGTTCATCCGCTGCAAGGGCGGCATCAGCCACAACCCCGCCGAACACGTGACGCCGGAGGACGCCGAAATCGCGGCGCAGACGATGTTGGGGTTTATTGAAAAATTAGCGGAGAATAAGGGAAGTCTTCTTTTTTTTAAAAAAGAAGCAAAAAAATTTTTTG
>Ga0302305_1002197_pt1 | contig 11063 bp, 7 predicted proteins | sample III_Palsa_E2_3_FD_198764 | JGI IMG/M metagenome (GOLD analysis project Ga0302305, IMG submission 198764) | Peat permafrost microbial communities from Stordalen Mire near Abisko, Sweden - III_Palsa_E2_3 | ecosystem: Environmental > Terrestrial > Soil > Palsa > Peat permafrost | place: Sweden... | reverse complement strand
CACAGCCGAGTGGGTCCCGTCGCAACCAAGCACGAGAGAAAAGGAACGCTGTTTTCCACTCGCGAAGGTGACAGCGACCTCCTCTGCGGAATCCTCCAGACCCGAGATGCTGTCTGCGAAGAGAAACTCCACGTGCTCCTTCACTTCACTAAAAAGCATGTCGAGAAGAACATCCCTTTCGATTTCATATTCCTCCTCCTCTTCTTCTACCTGCGAAAGCGCAAGCGGCAATGGCGATCCTTGGGCATCAAGGAAGGTCATGGGCCTCGGTGGCAAGCTTGCAGCAATGATGCGTTCAAGCAGGTTCATGCGCTTCACAACGTCAATGACACCGTCTCGTATATTGACCGGGGTTCCACCCTTCCTCAACCCCTTTGCAATCTCGACGACTGTCACCGAGTAGCCAAGCTTGTTCATCCACCAAGCCGCAGCAAGCCCAGCAAAACTTGCTCCAGAAACAAGAACGCTTGAACTTCGCCCAACCGCTGCCGCGCCGTCGCCATTCTGCTGTGCTGATATACCCATCTGTAGCCTCCTTAAAATTATACTAAGTATAAATATAGACGATGTAAACTAGCGATAGGTGAGCAAGAGTGGATTCGACACATAACCGACAGACGCGGAAGCGTCTCGCCACACGTCAAAAAATCTCCGATGTTGCCACTCGCCTCTTCATCAACCGTGGGTTCGACAATGTGACAGTTGATGAGATTGCAGAGGCTGCCGATGTTTCGCGAATGACCGTCTTCAATCACTTCTCACGTAAGGAGGACATGTTTTTTGACCTTGACGACGAAGGTCGTGAAGACCTGATGTCTGCCTTACAGGAAAGAAAGAAGGGCACGTCCCCGATTGAAGCGGTACGGTTGTTCGCGCATTGGGCTGTCATAGAGAAGCGCCCTTATGTTCGCTTTTCTGAAGCAGGTAGTGAAAAGTTTCTGGAGGCGATCCAAGCTAGCGAAGCACTCAAGGCTCGAGCGAGGGCTATACGTGACGAGCTAACGGATGCGTTGATCAATGGCCTGGCTAAATCTGCGGGCCGCCGTCTACCCGATCCTGCCGCCGACCTCGCAGCTTCATTGCTCGTCGCAACCTGGGTTGTAGCCTCTCTCGAAGCACACCGAGTCTTTCTCGAGAGCCGTAACGTCGAGAAATCAAACATGACTTTTCTCGCGATGGTGGACCAGGGAGTCAAAGGTGTGAAGGTTGCCGCGAAAGGCACCCCGTATGCATGAAGAAGTAGATCCTCTCATTGCGAGGAAAATATCCAGACCGATGCACACGCACGGAGTTCGCTAAAGGCAGGTCACTCCTTATAAATCGGCTTGTCGGAAGTTACAGCCACTCCCACCAGACAAAACTCCCCGGAAACTCCCGCCCCCATTCCGGGGAGTAGCATCTTGACGCCCACAGCGTTACCCTAATACGAGGCCCATTTGCGGCGTCTTCCGCTCACCCAACTTCGGGGAGCCAGACAGCACCGCAAGCCGCGCAGTAGGGAGAACAACATTGTTATCCATCGATGACGAGATCCAGTTGATTCGCTCCGGCGAACAGCCAGGAAGCACCACCACCCCCGCAAAAACGACCTGCTCACCAGCCCTCGCCGAAGCTCCTTGGGTCTTCGACATCGCGCCCGCATCCTACGGTCCCGGCGCATCGCAGCATGACAACATCCCCGCCGACTCGCCCCACCAGAGCTTCCTTCCCAAGGAGTATCGCGAAGCCTCCAAGGCCGAAATCGACCTCCGCATCCGCGCCGCCAAAGCCTCACTCGGCGACCGCCTCGTCATGCTCGGTCACTTCTATCAGCGCGATGAAGTCGTCCAGTACGCAGACTTCATCGGCGACTCCTTCCAGCTCGCCAATGCCGCCCGCACTCGTCCCAAAGCCGAAGCCATCGTCTTCTGCGGCGTCCACTTCATGGCGGAAACCGCCGACATGCTCTCTCGCCCTGACCAGGCCGTCATCCTCCCCAACCTAGCCGCAGGTTGTTCCATGGCCGACATGGCCGACCTCGACTCCGTCACCGACTGTTGGGAGCAGCTCACCGAAATCTTCGGCACCGAGCCCAACGCACAGGGCCTGCAACCCATCATCCCCGTCACCTACATGAACTCCTCCGCCGCGCTCAAAGGCTTCTGCGGCCAGCACGGCGGCATCGTCTGCACTTCGTCGAACGCCGCCGAAGTCCTCAAGTGGGCCTTCGAACGCGGCCAGCGCGCGCTCTTCTTCCCCGACCAGCATCTCGGCCGCAACACCGGCAAAGCCATGGGCATCCCGCTCGAGCAAATGCCTCTCTGGGACCCCAACAAACCCTTCGGCGGCAGCAACGAACAAACCCTCAACGACGCCAAGGTCATCCTCTGGCATGGCTTCTGTTCGGTCCACAAGCGCTTCTCCGTCGGCCAGATTCAAGCCGCCCGTCTTCGCTACCCCAACGTCCGCGTCATCGTGCACCCCGAGTGCCCCATGCCCGTCGTTGACGCAGCCGACGCCTCCGGTTCCACCGACTTCATCACCAAGGCCATCGCCGCCGCCGAGCCCGGCCAGACCTTCGCCATCGGCACCGAGATCAACCTCGTCAACCGCCTCGCCAACCAATATCCGCAACACAAAATCTTCTGCCTCGACTCCATCGTCTGCCCCTGCTCCACCATGTACCGCATCCACCCCAGCTACCTCGCTTGGGTGCTCGAAGCCTTCGAACGCGGCGAAGTCCTCAACCGCATCACCGTTCCTGAAGACGTCGCCATCCCCGCACGCATCGCCCTCGAACGCATGTTGAGCCTCAAGCCAACGGGTGCCTCCAATCAATCGAAACCTGAAGCAGGCAAACAAGCATGAAGCACCTCATCGTCGTAGGCTCCGGCATCGCCGGTCTCATCGCCGCGCTCGAGCTCAGCCGCCAACATCGCGTCACCCTCGTCACCAAGGCCAAGCTCGCCGATAGCAACACCCGCTGGGCCCAGGGCGGCATCGCCGCCGTCATGTTTCCAGACGACTCCGTAGCCGAACACATCGCCGATACCCTCCGCGCCGGCGCCGGTCTCTGCAACCCGGAAGCCGTAGAAGTCCTCTGCACCGAAGGCCCTGCCTGTATCCGCGAGCTCCTTCGCCTCGGCGTCGGCTTCGACATGAAAGAAGGCGAGTTCGCCCGCGGTCTCGAAGCCGCTCACAGCTATCCCCGCGTCCTCCACGCAGGCGGCGACGCCACCGGCCTCTCCATCGAAATGGCGCTCGTCCAGGCCGTCCGCGCGGCTAACATCACCATCCTCGAACACACCTTCGCCTGCGACCTCGTCAGCGAAAACGAAACCATCATCGGCCTAGAAATCCTACCCGCCAACGGCCCCCGCGAAACTCTATTCGCCGACGCCGTCATCCTCGCCTCCGGCGGCGCAGGCCAGCTCTTCCGCTACACCACCAACCCCGCCGTAGCCACCGGCGACGGCGTCGCCATGGCCCTCCGCGCCGGCGCACAACTCGCCGACCTCGAGTTCTACCAGTTCCACCCCACCGCGCTCGCAGCCACCACCCCCGGCGCAACACCCAGCTCCGGTACCTTCCTCATCTCAGAGGCCGTCCGCGGCGATGGAGCCACCCTCCTCGACGCCCAGGGCACCCGCTTCATGCAGGCCATCCACCCTTCCGCCGAGCTCGCCCCCCGCGACGTCGTCGCCCGCGGCATCGCCCGCCAGATTGCTGCACAAGACACCCAACCCGTCATGCTCGACGCCACCGACATGGGCGCAGCCTTCCTCAGCAAGCGCTTCCCCACCATCGACGCCGCCGTCCGCGCTCGCGGCCTCGACTGGTCCACCGACCCCATCCCCGTCACCCCCGCCGCACACTACTGGATGGGCGGCGTCCGCACCGACATCTGGGGACGCACCTCGCTCCACGGCCTCTACGCCGTCGGCGAAGTCGCCTGCACCGGCGTCCACGGAGCCAACCGCCTCGCCTCCAACTCACTCCTCGAGTCCCTCGTTTTCGCGCGCCGCTGCGCCCAGGCCCTCAACAACGAGCCCGCTCCCGCAACCCCCTGGCCCGACTTCGACACCGACGCCACCGTCACCGCCCTCGAATCCGACCCCCTCCGCAACACCACCCCCGTCGATCGCGAAACCCTCCGCGCTCTCATGTGGTCCGCCGCCGGCATCGAACGCAGCCGCGAAGGCCTCACCGCCGCGCTCACTCAACTCAACCGCTGGCACGCCGAAGACCCCACACCCGCGGGCCTCGAAACCGCCAACCTCCTCGACCTCGGCCGCGCTCTCATCACTGCCGCACTCGCCCGCCGAGAATCCCGCGGTGCCCATTTCCGCGAAGACTTTCCCGAAACCTCCGCTGCCCTCCAGCACTCGCTCCTCTTCGCCCGCAAGGTTCCCGTCACATGCCCCTAAGCCTCACCCCGCTCGCACCCGACGCCATCCACCGCCTCGTCCGCATGGCCCTCGACGAAGACGCTCCCTGGGGCGACCTCACCTCGCAGTCCCTCATCCCGTCTGACGTCCGCATCACCGCGCAGCTAGCCGCTCGCGAAGACGGCATCCTCTGCGGCGAAGACATCTTCACCGCCGCGATGTCTCTCACTAACCCGTCCATCACCACTAGCTTCACCGTTCACGACGGCGAAGCCTTCACCGCTGGCACCATCCTCGCCACCATCGAAGGCCCCGCCCAGGCCATCCTGCAAGCCGAGCGCGTAGCCCTCAACTTCACCCAACGCCTCTCCGGCATCGCCACCATCACCTCCCACTACGTAGCCGCAGCAGCCGCAGGCGCCAACACCCGCAACTCCGAATCTCCGAATCTCGAATCTCAAATCTCCGCACCTCGCATCGTAGACACCCGCAAGACCACCCCCGGTCTCCGCCTCATCGAGCGCTACGCCGTCCGCTGCGGCGGCGGCCACAACCACCGCTTCTCGCTCTCAGACGCTGTCATGGCAAAGGACAACCACCTCGCCATCGTCGCCTCCACCGGCACCAACCTCACCGACGCCCTGAAGTCCCTCCGCAACAAACTCCCCCACACTACCCACATCGAAGTAGAAGTCGACCGCCCCGACCAGATCGAAACCATCCTCGCCGCCGGCGCCGACACCATCCTCCTCGACAACTTCACCACCCCGCAGCTCACCGCCGCCGTAAAACAAATCGCCGGTCGCGCTCTCATCGAAGCCAGCGGCGGCATCACCCTCGCAAGCATTCCAGAGATCGCCACCACCGGTGTCGACATCATCTCCGTAGGCGCGCTCACCCACTCCGCACGCGCCCTAGACCTCGGCCTCGACATCAGCCCTAACTAGTGTCCCAAGTCTAAAGTTCGTAAAGAATTGTCATTCCGTAGCGAAGCGCAGGAATCTGCTTTTTGTCTGACTTGCCGCGAACGCTCACATGGGGAAATAGGGCTACGAACTCTAGACTCACCACACTACGCGGTATCGACATATAGAGCTTGAAGAGGATCGCTATTCCGCTTGTCATTGAGCAATAGTTTGCTGCGTCTAGCGATGGTTTTTGTTGAGCGCCAACGGCGTGGCCATATCCCACCCCAGCCCAACGGGCTGGGTATACGCCACCCACAACGTGAGGGCTGTAAGCCCAACCTAAAATGCTGGGAAAACACCCGCTCCCAGTGGCTTGCTGGATATCGATACAGCCTAAGTCAGCAACCTCACCGCCAACGCCACTAACTACGTCTAAAATCTCCATATCCATTCACTATGGAGAGAGGCCATCCATGAAGCCCGCCCGCAAGCTCTTACTTTCTCTCGGCTTCCTTCTTATCGCGGCCGCCATCGGCTTCTACCTCCGCCCCATCAGCTTCTACAACGGCTACGCTCACGCCCGCCTCCTCGTCGCAGGAGGCCGCAGCCGCTACGTCGTTCTCGCCGTGCCCACCCCCGGCGCACCTCAGCCCGTCCGCATCCACTACAACGTCATCGGCCCCGACCACGGCCAGCCCATCGTCCTCGTCCACGGCCTCGGAGGCCACGCCGAAGACTGGCAGGGCATCTATCCCTCCCTCACCCGCGCCGGCTACCGCGTCTACATGATCGACCTCGTCGGCTTCGGCCACAGCGACCACCCCATCGAGTTCTCCTACTCCCCCGCCGACCAGGCCACCATGCTCCTCAGCTTCTTCGACGCCCTCAACCTCCGCCAGCCCGATCTCGTCGGCTGGTCCATGGGCGGCTGGGTCGCTCAGCTCGTCGCCATCCAACATCCCGACCACATCAACAAGCTCATCCTCATCGACTCCGCCGGCCTCGGCATCGTCAACGGCGCACCCGCTCTCCCCACCTGGGACACCAACCTCTTCACCCCCACCGACATCCCCCAGTTCCACGCCCTCACGGCGCTCCTCACGCCGCACCCACCCAGCGTCCCTGCCTTCTTCGCGCGCGACTTCATCCGCACCACCCAGCAGAACTCCTGGGTCATCCACCGCGCCCTCGCCTCGATGCTCACCGGCCACGACACCACGGACTTCCACCTCGCCACCCTCCACATGCCCGTCCTGATCGTCTGGGGCACCGCCGACCAGATTTTCCCCATCAGCCACGCCGAAGAACTAAACCGCCTCATCCCTCAATCCCAGCTAGACCTCTTCAACGACTGCGGCCACCTGACCCCCATCAACTGCTCCACCAAAGTCGCCCCCAGCCTAATCACCTTCCTCCAGCAATAACCAACCCAAACCCCGCACCAACCTCCCGCCACAAATCTCGTCATCCTGAGCGCAGCGAAGGACCCCTGTATTGGCTTTTGCAGTTGCAGTTGCCTTTGCCTTTCTGGTTGTCATCCTGAGCGCAGCGAACGGATCTGCTTCTCGCACTCTCCCGTTCTTCGCTCGAAGCCGCACAATCCAAGTACCCCATCCTCGACCGACAGTTCTGCCGTCGGGCAGGGTGGGTTATCGGGCGAACGCCCGACCGCTCTCCTACACCCATCCCCACAGCTCAAGGCACAAACATCAACTCGCACTCTCCGCTGTGGCAGTTCACCATCGCTCCCCGCACCAGCTTCACCTGTGAACCAGCCGGGAAATATCGTGGCAGCCTCACCTTGTCGAATAGTTCATTCACTCGCGGCAGCGTCTTATCTCCAGCCGGCACCGCACGCTCCACCCTGTCATGCGAAAGCAGCAGACGATACTCCGCCACTCCATCGCGACCCTGCGCCGGTCCCAGCGATATCGTCCGCAGCCCTTGCGGTTCGCTGTCCCAATCCGCCCCTTTAGCAGTCGCTCCAATCTTCGCCAACGCAAGTCGAATCTCCACCAGATGCTCATGCACATCATCACGCTGCGCGTTCAGCCAGGACGCTTCAACGTAAGGCTCCGCCTCCCGCACCTTACCCTCACGAAACAAGATCCACCCCATCGTGTCCCACACAGCCGTCACCAATCCCGACTGTTGCTTCGGCGCACCTGGCCCTTGTTCCGGGCTCCAGCTCTGGCTGTTCGCAGTCAGCTTCTCCAGCGCTACACGCTCTCGCGTCTCTGCCAATATCAACAACTTGTTTCCCACCGCGAGTTCATACGCAGACGAGTTGATCATCTCCGGATCATCCGTCGTACTCATCACCGCAACCAGGGTCGCAGCTCCATCCTTATCCATCCCGGCTCTCATCTCGGCAATACCGTACTGCAACTGAAACCTCTGTTCGCCACGCTGCGCTTCCGGCAAAGTATCCAATGCTGTCTTCCCTACTTGCACCGCCTCCGCTGCCTTACCTTCACTCACTAGCAGAGACATCAAATCCCGTACAGGCTCGGGATCTCTCGGATCAGCATCCAACCACTTTTGTAACGTTTGTCCAGCAGCGGCCTTGTCCCCACTCCTCACCACGATTCGATAGATCGGCCCATACACCCAAGTAGTTTCAGGATGCAGCTCCAGTTCCTTTCTGTAATCGGTCAGTGCTGTCTGCAGATCATGGCGTTGCCAATTCAGATACCCGTAATTCCCCCACAATTCTTTCTGCTCTGGATTGATCTTCTTCGCCTTATCCAGCAACCCCTCCGCCGCATCCAGGTCACTCGCTTTGATCAAACGAATCGCCTGCTGAATCAAGCTCGCTGCTTCTGCGTTAGACACCCTTTCCACCGCTTGCTCATTATGAGCTTCTTGATTCGCAGTAATCGAAGCAATAGCCGCAGCATCCGCGCGCGAAATGTTTTTATCCTCTGGCGCAACGCCCTTGTTTCCCGTATGGGTCATCTGCACAAACGCTTCATTGCCCAGGTCGATCGCGTCCTGCCACTTTTTGTAGACCTTCCACTGATCTACCGGGACCCTCCGCTGCAGGATCACTATCCGGCGATCTACATACAGCGTCCCCTTCTCAAATCGATAACTAAGGTCATACGTCGCAAACGCTGTCTTCTCATGGACTGCCTCCGGCAGTTCCACGCCCCATCCCTGCGGCAGCTTCATCTCAGCAGTGCTGCTTTCCGTGCGCGGTGTGTCCAGATCAATCGGACGCACTGGCGGCTCTTTCTCCTTCACACTCGGCAGGACCACCGGCGCAAGCTGAGCCACCAGTTTTCGATCTTCCCAATCGCCCCCTTGCTCACGGTGATAATCAAACGCCAGTCGCAACGGCTCCGTCGTATCCTCCGGACGGCTAATGTCCGCATGGCTGGTCGTTCCTTGATATCCGAGCCCCTGCACAAGTCGCTGCATAAAATCGTCGTACTGCGCCGGAGCCACCTGCCGCACCGCCTGCCGCATCAGCAGCTCGCCATCCCCGCGAAACTCCAGCGTAATGTGCGACTCGGACACACCTTCCTTATCTAGCGTCCCCACCGCCTTCCACTTCGCATACGTAGCAAACGGTGGAGCTTCAGGAGTCCTCACCACCATCGCCGCTCCCGTGTCCGGAACCACCAGTGCCTGCTTATCGCGGATCACCGCAAACAGCATCCGGTATGGCGCAACTTCAGCCGTCGAATCCAGCCATACCTCCTGCCCGTTGACCTGGACCCGCGTAATCAAATGATTGAACGCACTCGGAGAAGGCACCGCTTCATTGAAACGAATCCCCGCACCAATCAGGACCGCATCCGGATGCAATCCCAACGCCGTCAGCATCGCCGCCAGGAGCGTGTGCTTGTCCTTGCAATCGCCATACTGGTTATCCATCACGTCGCTCGCATGGTGCGGTTGATACCGCCCCACGCCAAACGCCACACCGATATACCGCACCTGTGCCGACACATACGCATACACCGCGCGTACCTTGTCCTCTTCCGTCGTCTGGCCCGCCGTCAGCTCCGCAACCTTCGCCTTCACCGCAGCATCCGGAACCGCGCGCTCGTCCTCCAATCCCCGATACCACGCTCCCACGGCCTCCCAGCTCTTGAACGTCGTCCACGCCATAGACGGTAGCTTCCCGTCGTTCTCGCTCTTCAACTCTTCCGCCGTCAGCACCCGCTTCTTCTCTACCAGCTTCGCTGCATCGGCATCTTTACCCGTCGTCGGCTTCAGATTGGCATGTTCCCACCGGTAAACCTTCTGATCTCCGCTCACCGTCTCCTGTGCCTGCGCTCCAAGCGTTGGATTCGTCCACACCGTCACCGTCGTCGTCACAGGAACCCGCAGCTCAATCGACGACTCCAGCACCACCGACCCATCGGTCACAAAACTATCCTCCCCCCAGAACTGCCCCGCAGCCTCGGACTTCGTCCGCACAACGCGTTCCTTCCACTCCAGCGTGTCCCCCACCCTCAGGTTCTTTACCGGAAGCTGCTCTTCTTTCAAATCGCTATAGAACGGCGCCTGCACTGTTACCTGTTCCGGCTGTTCGATCGCTCCGGAAACCGGTGTCTCGGTCACCGTTCCATCCGCCCGCCGTACCCGCGCATAGGCAATCTCTACATGCTCTGACGCGCTCGCAAATGCAACCGCGATCACCCCAATCTGCCGCACCGCCGCATCCGACTGCACCTTCACCACCACGGTCTTGTCGCGATACCCCGTCCCATCGGCGTTCATCACATACGCCATATCCAGCCGCTCAATCACAAACGATTCACCGGCATAAATGTCCCCCGGCGTCGCGCCCGCTTTCACGTTCGGAACAACAGCTTTTTGACCATTCAACGAGCCTTGGCAGATCAACAAGACAAAGGGAGCAGCGAGCACACGTACCGGGAAAAATCTCATGAGGGTATTCGCTGTATAGCAGATATCACCCCACCGCGTCGCGCACCCTGGTTGAAATTCCGTTCCGCCCCGCAAAGCCGTATCAACGCCATCCCAAAACCTGTCAACCCCTCCACCACCCCCAACCACCCCAAAACCCGCGCCACCACTCCTCAAATCCACCGCAAAAACTTTGCCGACTTACCCACCCCAACCCGCTACAATTAAGACATCCCCAAACCTCACAACTCCAACAATCCAGAGACTTTACAAACCAGCCCTAATAGAATCAATATTTTGCAGACGAAGTCCACACCTAACCCCAATCCTTTGAAGAATTTACGCACATTTACCCCGGAGGGGTATCACCCCACCCCCACTTCCGAGTCTTCCTCATACTCTCCACATTCACGACAATGCTCTAATGTTCGTGACAGGAGATTCGCCCCAAATGAGTGAACAAATCGTCCCCCTCGCCGACCGCCCAGCCTGGAAAGCCCTCGCCGCGCACGCCGAAACTGCAAAGTCCTTCCAGCTCCGCCAGCTCTTTCAGACCGACCCCGCACGCGGCACGCGTTACACCGCCGAAGCCCTCGGTCTCTTCCTCGACTACAGCAAAAATCGCATCACCGACGAGACCCTCAAGCTCCTCCTCGAGCTAGCCGAGCAATCCGGCCTCAAGCAGCACATCGAGGCCATGTTCACCGGCCAGAAGATCAACACCACCGAAAACCGCGCCGTGCTCCACGTCGCTCTCCGCGCGCCCAAGTCTGAATCCATCCTCGTCGATGGCGAAGACGTCGTCCCGCCCGTCCACGCCGTGCTCGACAAGATGTCCTCCTTCGCCGACCGCATCCGCTCCGGCGAGTGGAAAGGCCACACCGGCAAGCGCATCAAGAACGTC
>Ga0302305_1002196_pt1 | contig 11065 bp, 7 predicted proteins | sample III_Palsa_E2_3_FD_198764 | JGI IMG/M metagenome (GOLD analysis project Ga0302305, IMG submission 198764) | Peat permafrost microbial communities from Stordalen Mire near Abisko, Sweden - III_Palsa_E2_3 | ecosystem: Environmental > Terrestrial > Soil > Palsa > Peat permafrost | place: Sweden... | reverse complement strand
CGTGCGGCCAAGTCTGCCGGGTTGCTGGTGCGAAACCGCTGTAGTCCGGCAATCGCCTGGTCGTAATCGCCCAGCGCGTTCATGGCGTAGCTGGCTTGCGCGAGCGCCTGGGTTCGGGCACCGCTGCTGGCGGCGTTATCTTGAGCCTTCGTTGCGGCTTTCGCGGCCGCGACTTCTGCGTGCTGCTTTTGGTACAGGTCCGCAAGTACGAGATAGCCCTGCGTAAATCGGGGCTCCATCGCTACGGCATGTTCAAACGCAAAGAGTGCGTCCATCTCCTGACCTGAGCTTGTGAGCGTAACGCCCGTTTCAAAGGCTTGTAGCGCGTCGAGGTTCGACGTGGCTTCACGGTTCAGCGGTAAAGATGTTTTGCCGATAGAGTCGCCGGTCTCTCCCAGCCCCGATCGGACCTCGGAGGCCAGACGGTCGATGGCGTCGGCGATCTGCTCCCGGCTGAACGCTGTCTCGGTTGCATCGGTAAGGCGTGTGCCTTTGGCTACGTCGTAGACCCGCATCGAAACCTGATAGGACGAGCCATCGGTATGGATATCGCCAAAAGCCATGTTGCTTGCGCCTGCGGCTACCGCGATACGCCGCGCGTCGTCCATGGAAGGCTCCGCCGCGTTTCCTGTAAAGCCAATCGACTTCATCGCCGCGACCAGATCTTGGTGGCTGCGGAGCGATAGATGCGGAGACTGCTGGAGATCGAACTGCATGCCGGCGTTCAGCAATCCGCCGATCGTGCTGTCGCCGGTTTGATTTTCCAGCGAAATCAGCAACAGCGAAGTCGGAATATCGGCCGCTGCTGCAGTGGGATGTGTCGCCTGATACCAGGCCAGAGAGCCACCTGCGGCGAGTGCCACTATTGCCGCAAGTACGATCCATCGCGTCTTCCACGAGCCTCGGGTAGACGCTTCTTCCTCTTCGTTTGCCTTTGCTTCCTCTTCGGCATGATCGAAGTCTGCCGTACGCTCGAAACGTTTTACGGGAATCTTTGGGGCGGCCTTCGATGCAGCAAGTCTTGCAGCTTCCGAAGCGTTGACTGCTTCTGAAGGCTTCGCCTCCTGCGCTGGGATAGCATTTGAAGAGCTTACGGAGGTTGCCACCGCTGCTTGCTGAGCGACTGGCACCACAATCCGGTTGATCCCTGATGCCCGTGGAGGAGACGACTTATACCCCTCCGATTCCGCGCCGGATCTGGGTAAAGCGCTCGGGACCTCGCCTGTCACAATGCGCTTTACCGGCCGTAAAAAGGAATCACTGGAACTCGATGCCCGGACGACTTCTCCTTCTGACGGGCGCGTTCGCTCGGGAGAAATAGCATCCTTTGGCTTGGACGAATCACTTGTCTGTTTCTTTTCTGAAGCTGCAGGTTTCGACGGAGCTTCAGACTCGCGGCGGCTCAAAAAGCGTGAAGGCCTTGCTCCCCAGATCGACTTCCCCGCGCCGCCGCGCTTCAAAACGATCTTGTGCAGTGCATCCACCAGTTCACCCGCGGTCTGGTAGCGATCTGAACGCTTCTTTGCCAGCAGCGTCATAATGACGCGCTCAAAATCCTTCGGGACCTCCTGATTGACGTTGCGGATTGGCTCGGGACGCTCGCTCAGCAGTTGCACAAAAACCAGCGCGCTCGTTGCTCCCTGGAACGGCAGCTCGCCTGTTGCCATTTCGTACAGGACGACCCCGAGCGAAAAGAGGTCTGAGCGCGAATCGAGAGCTTCTCCCCGCGCCTGCTCTGGAGACATATAGGCCACTGTGCCAACTGTGGTTCCCATGCTGGTGAGGTCAAAGCGAGTGGTCTCCAGTGCATCCCCAAGATCCATCTTAGCCAGTCCAAAGTCGAGCACCTTCGTCTGGAATCCTCCGCCTGTTTTTTCGACCAGAATGATGTTCGCCGGCTTGATGTCGCGATGGATGATGCCACGCTCGTGAGCCACAATCAGGGCATCGGCGATCTCGGTGGCAACCCGAAGTACGTCCTCGACCGGCATTGGACCACGTGTAACGCGCGCGCGGATGGTTTCGCCTTTCAGCAGTTCCATGACCAGGTAGGGGTCCCCCTCCTGCTCGCCGATATCGAAGATGGTGCAAATATTCGCGTGGTTCAGGCGGGATGCTGCGCGAGCCTCCTGTAAAAAGCGTGACCGCATCCCCGGTGTAGCGTACTCTTCGCGCAACAGCTTGATGGCTACATCGCGTTGCAGGCGGGCGTCCCACGCGCTGAAGACCAGACCCATGCCGCCGCTACCCAGTCGGCCCAGGATTTCGTACGGCCCAATCCTCTGCCCGACTCGCGGGACCATCAGGGATCTCCTCGCGGCAAATGGCGCCGTGCGTGTAATGTGTGAACGCTCAACATCATACCGCGTTGCGGGACCAGAACAAGCCAGATTGTTGACTACGTTCGGTTGTGTGGATTGGGCAACGCCTGGAGGGGCCGTAGAACGGGGCGGATTATCTCCAAGGATTGATAATTCGCGGGGCGATTCTACAATCGATACATGATCTCATCGATGCCAGCCGCGACCGACGCTCGTCTACAGCAGCAGACACTCCTCTTCGACGCAGACGATACCCTGTGGGAGAACAACATCTACTTCGAGCGAGCCATCGCCGCATTCATCTCCTACCTTGACCATCGCGTGCATACGGACGAAGAAGTGCGGGAGCATCTCAACCTGTGCGAGCACGCAACGATCGCTGCACACGGTTATGGGCTGCAGAGCTTCCGCCGCTCGCTTGTGGCCTGCTTTGAGCAGCTGACCGATTCGGAGATTACCCCGGAAAAACATGCACGCATCGTTTCTTTTACCGAGGCCATTTCGCTGCAGGAGATTGAACTGCTACCGAACGTGGCTGAAACCCTGAAGGAACTTAGCCAGCGGCATCGCTGCATCATGGTGACCAAGGGAAATCTAGAAGAACAGACCGACAAGCTGGAGCGCTCCGGGTTGCGTGGCTTTTTTTCTGCCGTGGAAGTACTGGTCGAGAAAAATGAGCCGGCTTACCGCGAACTTATCGCGCGCCACGTCTGCGATGCGCCGAACACCTGGATGATCGGCAACTCGCCGCGTTCGGATATCAATCCTTCGCTTGCGGCTGGGCTCAACGCCATTTTTATACCGCACGACTTTACCTGGGTGCTTGAGCACGAAGTCGTTGATGCTCCCCCGCCCCGGCAAAGGCTTCTTGAGCTTGGTCGGTTTGCCGATCTTGCGAACCACTTCCAGTGCGGGTAATTCACAGGTGAATTCGCCCCATTGAAGGTGCTATACTCAACTACGGATTGCACGTCACTCCTGTCGCACTTTGGTGTGTGCCAGGCTCCATGCGGAGGTGGCGAAATTGGCAGACGCACTAGCTTGAGGTGCTAGCGCCGCAAGGCATAGGGGTTCAAGTCCCCTCCTCCGCACCAATCCCAAGAATCAATAAGATACGAGAAAGCCAGCCCTTGGGGCTGGCTTTTTTTTGGCTTAGCTGGTTCAGATTTAAGGCGTTGTTACTGATTGATAGTCGGAGTTTGTGGTGGTTACCTGGAGATTCTTGGCTGTTGCGACGAGGACGGTTTGGGCTACGTAGTTGGTGCCATCCGGCAGGCTGGAAAATTGGACTGCCAGCGTGACGACGTCTTTGGTGTCGCCCTCATACGTGTTTACGCTTAGCGAGGCGATCTTCTTGGCTGCAGTGTTGAAGGAGATGCTCATCTGGTCTCCGGGCTGGGCATAGTCCTTGAAGGTGAGAGCCGCCGTCGGGGCGCCTGCTGTCGCGTTCAGGGAAACTTTTCCGGCCTGAAAGGCCTGCTGCATACGCTGCGGGTCGGGTGGCACGTACATGCTAATCAGAGTTTTCACCTGCCCCATGTAGTCCTTCATCTCCCCCTTCTTCTTTGCAATAATCTTTTGCTTCAGCCTGCCTCCACTAGGAGCAGGCGTTGGCGTTGGCGATCCCATCGGAGTTTTCTGTACCTTTCCGTCGGGACCAAACTTGCAGAGGGATTGCGTAGGAGGCTTGGTCTCGCCTTTGAGGGTGAGTTGGGTGGTTTCTACCCATTGATACTGGTGGAGTTTCTGCTGGTTCTCGGCGGCGGACTGCTTCACTGCTGCCAGCTTTTGTTGTAACTCTCCTGATTGCGCGCCGGACTGAGCTCTTGCGGGGGCAACAGTAGCGAGTATCGTCGCAGTAATAAAGAGAGTGCATCTGGTTCTATCGGCAAGCCATAACATGCCTGTCTTTGAGACAGCTCTCATTTGTCATTCTCCCTTTTACTCGTAGATGTGCGATCGAGACCGCTGCTATTTTTGTGATGAAACACAGGAGAATTCAATTGCCATATATAGGACGGCGGCGGAGGCAGGCGATAAAGCCTGCCTCCGCCACGGCCCTTATGGCGCGTTGACTACGATGTAAGTCGTTGTCGTTCCCGAAAATTGCGGCTGGTACCAAGTACTACCGCAGTGCTGGTAGGACAATCCGTTGACGATCACGGCTGAGCAGGATGGTGGAACGGAGTGAACAATGGAACCAACGACGGCAGCGGTTACAACTGCGGTCGCCGTAACGGCTGCAGCAACTGCAACGGGGTGATAGCAGCAGCCGCCACCGCCATAGTAGTAGCCACCACCGCCAGGAGGAGGAGGGGGAGGGCCACCGTGATAACCACCACCCCCGGGGTAACCACCACCACCGTGGTAGTTGTTGTTAACGTTGACGTTGACATTCCGGTTGACGTTTGTGTTGCGATTGACGTTGGTGTTTGCGGTACTGCGAACGTTGCCACCACCGCGACCGCCGCCGCCACCGCGACGCTGCGCGGAGAGACTGGAGACGGGCAATAGGATGGCGATAACGAAGAGGATGAAAATTAGGCCAGAACGCTTCATGTGTCTCCTTTACTTATTCTTGTCGGTGGCGTCGGCTTTGACCTGTTCGATCGTAATCCGTTGAGCGCTGGGTGGCGGATCGAAGGTGAAGGCATCTTCGCTGTAGGAGGGCGCGAGATTCCAGGTGAGAAGCTCGCTATGCTGTGGCTTTGCATCATCCGTGAGAGTACGAATGACGAGCTTGCGCGGCAAGGCAAAATCGCCTAGCTGAATCCATATCTGCCAGTCGATATCTTTCTGATGAAACGCATACTGTTCGCAGGTAACGCCATCGACGTTGGATGGACCGACATCGATCGCGCCCTCAATCTTCTTGAGGTCTGAATCAGGAGTTCCCCATTTGAAGAGGTCGGCCAGAGGAAGTTCGATGCCGTACTTCTCGTCCAGATCGTCAGAGAGCTTGGCGATGGTGGAAGGGGCAGGAACGGTGGCGTAGTAGTTGACTACCTGACCGTACATGGTGAAGTTCTTTCCGTCGAAGAAGAAGAACCGATGCCCGTCGTCACCATCGACCTCAACTCTCATGCGATTGGGCCGCACGGCGACGAGATCAACCTTCTTACTCCATTGAATCGTTTGCCCGTCCTCCAGCACGTCATCGGACGAGATATCGGCCTTGACCTGAAAGGACTTGAGAGTGCGAAGATAAGCGCCCAATTTGTTAAGCGCGTCGATGGCAACAGGATCGATCTTGGGGACTGGCTTGGAATCATCCTGTGCTGCACTCTTCGCCAGAACGTGAGATCCGAATGGACCGCAAAGGACAGCCGCCGCAAGAGCGATGGGTAGCGCTAAACGTGCGATGTACCTGGGTGACCAGTTTTTTTGCGGAGAGTGCATCTGAGCATCGCGGTGTGTCGGAGGTTTCTGGAGTTCGTTCATCTATTTGTCCTCGCGGAGTATGTTTCTGCTATGGCCTTGGCAGTCATAGCACTGGTTGCCTGAATACTTTGGAAGGTCTGTCGGTCGATAGAAAACGTTGACGCTAGGAATGGCCTTAGCTACTGAAGCGACTGACTATCAAGCTAAGCACTGTAGTCCGACTCGGGTACTGTCAAAAGCTACAGAGGGTAGTAATACATGATGAATATCCTAGAATCAGCAATCATTTTCCAAAGTCTCATGATCTTGCTGCTGGATTGGGAGCTTGCTTGCCCTTCCCGGATTGCGGCAGTGGCACAATCGCCTTCCCTCCTGCAACGCTCTCCAGGTAGATTGTTTGCGAAGGAAATGCAAGTTGCGCTTCGAACTCTGCGAAGTTGGTCAAGATGCTCAACAGTAGATCCTGTTGGGCGACGAGAAACGCTTCGAAACTGGAAGCTGCTATATAGGCAAATGCCTCGATGGTTATAGAGGCGTCCGCAATACCAATGACGCTTATCCGGCACGAGTCTCTTTCAACGCCGGGCGTATGCGTCATCAGTGTCTGTATATTGGCGAGGCTGCTCTCGATTTGCTTCCGAGGTGTTTCGAAGCGAAGCGGAAACATGTGATGGAAGAGGAATTTATCGCGAAGGCCGAAATTTTCGGAGCTAAGCTGAGCAATCTTAGCATTGGGGATCGACACCACGGTTCGGTCTTGTGTCCGGAGACGTGTCGACGATAGTCCAATGTCTTCGATGGTTCCGGTTTGATCGGCGATACGGCAGGAGTCTCCAACCCGGATGGAGTCCCGCATGATGATGGAGATCCCGCCGAACAAGTCCTCTAGTGTCTTCTGTGCAGCCAAAGCTAGTGCAATGCCACCGATGCCAAGACCTGCCAGCATTGCGGAAACATTGATGCCTGCTCCTTTCAGCAAGAGAAGGAAAACTATAAGGAGAGCGAAGATTTTGAAGAGTCTGCGGGCTAGTACGATGACCGCGATTTTTTCTCGCGTACCGTTCTCGATAGAATGGCGGGTCGCGATAATCCCAACGGTGTCGAATAAACGAACGAAGAACCAGGCGAAGCCTATCAGACCCATCGTTCTGGAGATGATTGTCCAATAGTGCCGCGATAAAACGGAAAGGGTATATGGCTCGAAGCTTGAAATAGCAAGGGCCAGCAACAGTACGGTGACTGGCATCTTGAGTCGAACTAAGATGTCCTTCTTATCTTTGACATGCCTGTAATTCAGGAAAAACCCGAAAAGCAGAAACAAAATCCGAGTAACAAAAGAAGACAAGAAAATAGCACCAGTGACGACGATCAGGATAACAAGCCAACGCCACAATGGAAGACCAAGCAACTGCAAGCTAACAAAAAAGGCCGGGAGGAAACGCGAAACGTCATGCCTGCTTAGGTGGGCATAAGCATCGGGAATCTGGGCTAAGGTTTCTGCAGAAAATAACCAGATTGGCTCCGCATCCTGCCGGCTTATGCGGTCGAGAAATATATCGAGATTGCCGTCCTGGGTATCTGCAACACCCACTTTTTCGCGCGTGACGCGCAAGTCGTCGGTCAGTTTCCCAAGGGTCTCCCGCGATAGCCCATTGATGCTGGAAGAGAGTCCAGTATCGAGAACCACCTTCAATTGCTTCGCGAGTTCTTCTGCTTGATCTTCGGGAAGTTTTGTATCGAGGTATTGGGCGGCTTTGGGTAAATCATTGCCGTTGACAGCTTGTAGAAAACCGATCACACAACCGTATGGGGTCGAACGGCCCAGTGGATCGACAAGGATTACCTCATCCTTTGGTGTAGCTTTTGCCGGTTGATCTCCCTGTCCTTCTGCTGGTGATACTGCCTGCGGTACAGCCTGGGAAGAAGTCTTCGGCGCAAGCTTTGAGTTGAGATGACTGGCGAGAGACGGACTTTGGGAGAATGAACTTCGCGCAGTGAAGATGCAGATCAGAAGATAAACAAGCAGCCATCTCTTGTGTATTGGGTGTGCGGTTGCCATAGTCCTGACGGACTCTCCTGATAAGCGTATTTCGATAGCGTTGACGGAATGTCTTAACCCCAAGTGAATGCTCGGGGGCTAGCCTTCTTCGGATGCGCCGGCATCGCCCGGCTTTGTAACAGAGGCCAACCGGGCATGATCGATCTGATTTTGGTCTCCGTACTTCTCGGCCCATTCCGCAAACGCCTCACGCAATGGCTTTGAAGTACCGCAATAGCCTGCAATGATTGCCGCTTCACTGGTGCGTGCATGAGCTCGGGCAAGGAGTGCACCGCAAGCCCAGCCGTAGTAATTAAAGGCATCTCCGGTCATCCACTCGATGGGAACACCTGCCTTTAGATTTTTCATCTGTCTTACGTAGTAGGGGCGACCATCCATGTGTGTCCATCCCAACATCACGTCACTGGAAGCCTGAAGTGCTCTCTGTCCAATAACAACACGCTGACCTTCATGGTTGAAGATCGCTTGTCTATCGGGGAGATAGGGAGCGAGTGCCGGTGACGAGGCCTCTTTGATTTGGAGGAAGAGTGGATCGTCATCGTTCTTGCCCATCAGCAGTGCAAGATACGCTCTTGTGCCAACTGAACCCACGCCGACGACGCGATGAGCCACATCTGCCACGCGGTAGCGTGACAGCATGTATCGACGTTCGCTAGAGAGTGTGAGGGAGTACTCTTCCAGCGCAGCAATCAGTTTGTTTTTCAGCGCAGGACTGATACGAGTCAGAATCGGAGGGTCTTCTCGAAATTGCCAGTGACCATTCGCATCCTTGTCTGCGATTTTTCGCAGGAGAGAGTGGTTGTCGGAACGCAGCGCCTTCGCCATTACCTTTTGACTGACTGCCTGAGCTTTTGCAGGAGCTTTGCGGAGGATACTGGATTTTCCCGGATATGCGTGGAGATACCAGATGTCGAGCGTCCCCATGGATTGCAGACGGTCCATATTCTCTTGATAGCCTGCAACTGCTTGCATCACCGAGACTCGTCGTTCCCGCATCGTCAACCCATTGCCACGGCCTGCCACATTGACACTTGCCGTCAAACGTTTAAGATCCCATTCCCAGGGGCCGATCACTGTCTCATCGAAGTCATTGATGTCGAAGACAAGCTCTCTTTGAGCCGTACCATAGATACCAAAGTTATTGATATGAGCGTCACCTGCGAGAACTACCTTGCAACCCATGGTGGGTGTATTGGCAAGGTCGTATGCCATGACAGAAGCAGCCCCCCTGAGAAACGCAAAGGGAGAAGCTGCCATGCGCTGCATCCTGAGAGGAACCAGGTTCTGTTGACGACCGACGTTGCTCTTCTTGATGATTGAAAGAATGTCTTCGCGCTTCTCTGCTGGCGCCCATTGTCCGTGAGATTCTCTCGGAACATGAGCACGCATTGCGATTCCTTGCGCGTTCAACTCTTCAACGCTTGATAACCGCGTGTGAAGGTTGAGTCGCTCATTGACCGGTGTAACCTTCTTCTGAGCTTTTTTGACTGGCATTTTTATCTCCGTTCCACGCAAGTGCTTTTATAAGACGACCTTGAGTACCATCTTCAAAACCTCAGTGAGCGGCATCATTGTCAGGAGAAGAGGTGTCATCGGAATGAGACACGCTAGAACGAGATGGACTGGTGTACGAGGCCCCATAGGGACTCCATTCATTCTTTCGATGAAAGAATAGCTATTTCCTAAATCGGCCAGTGACTGAATATCTCCTGTCCCTAGTAGTGGCTCCTCCGTTTGACGGGTGCTGGTGATCCATTTTTTCTGGAAGGACGACGTGTACTCTGTGGCCAGAGCGCCATATTTGTAGAGGCCCAACCTTTTGGTTCGCAAAAGTGTCGCAGAAAAAACGAGCAGAGGCAACAAGACGATGGCTACAGCCATAAACACATAGGCAGCGATGACTGGCCAGAAATGCGGCAGCGGAATCTTGTCGTAAATGATTCCACTCGCGAGAACACCTGAGACAGTAACGGACCAACCAAAAAGGATAATTCCGAAAAACCGTTGCGATTCCCCGACAAAAGCCAGGCCCGCAGCCTGATCAGGGTGAGTCGGAATGAGTTGAAGATTGAGGCGATTCATGCGCCATAGGAACTGTGCCCACAGAAACAAACGCCAGAGCCAACGCAAGCTCAAGAACTGAAACAAAGGAACGCAGAACAGGACAAACCACAAGCCTGACCATGTGAGTGAGATTGTTGCCCCTGTTCTCAGGGCATACCAGGTCGATACGTGGACAGCAGTGGTTGCTAAGCTTAGAGCTGTTACGGCATAGGCTAGAAAGATCAGAATGACTTCGGCCACGACGGAATCGCGCCATCGTAGCCCGTGGTCGATGGCTGCATCGAACCTCTTAAAGTCTTGCTCGATAACCAGCCCTGACTCCACAAAATGGCTTGCTACGCCAGCTAAACGTGGACCCAGAACTGTTTCAGCCATCAACAAGATAGGCACAGCTAGAAGGAATCTCGCGTGTACTGCAAAGTCGCGTAGAAAGGGTACGGGTACGGCGTTTCCAATCGTTTTTTTTTGCAGTAAGCAAAGGATTAGAAGGGGAAGCCATGTGACCAGAATAGAAAGGAATGATCTGCGCAGAATGTGGGGAGAGTTCGCCCGGATCAATCCCATGCGAACCTCTAATCTGTGAGTTGGACCACCCTCGGTTAACAGGAATCTACGTCGATTGTCAGGCGCAAGATCGGGCCCTGATGCTTCCTCGGAAGTTCGCGCGGTCTCTGCCATAGTCGAAACCGTACGCCGTTCGTATCAGCTTCTGAACTGTGGGAATTGACAGGTGGGTAGACATCCTCGAAACGATGGAATGCTTGAGTAACTGGCATCAACCTCTGTGACTTTTACCAGTTCCTGTGCAGAGCATTGGTCGATAGCCTGCATTCAGTTCAAAGAACTAGACCAACGTAGAAGCTGACCAATAGATCGAAGTGCTGTTTCCAGTTCCACCCAGTCATCTCATTCATGGCGTGATGCCTTTTCACGTACAGAGGCATTAGAGGGTAAGAGATGGGATACCTCGCCGCTTGTGCAGCACCAACGTTGAAAGGCAGATATGAAGATTTGTGTCGCTCTCCGCCTCTTTTTGCTTTCCGCTGTAGCGGTTAGCGCGTGCGGACAATCTCAGGAACTGCCGAAGCATGACAACTCGACACATCCAAAGCTTGGCTTAGTGCTGGAGGGCGGTGGTGCATTAGGGCTAGCCCACATTGGCGTTATCACCTGGATGGAAGAGCACCGCATTCCTGTGAGTTATGTCGCGGGCACCAGCATGGGCGGTTTGGTGGGTGGA
>Ga0302305_1002195_pt1 | contig 11066 bp, 7 predicted proteins | sample III_Palsa_E2_3_FD_198764 | JGI IMG/M metagenome (GOLD analysis project Ga0302305, IMG submission 198764) | Peat permafrost microbial communities from Stordalen Mire near Abisko, Sweden - III_Palsa_E2_3 | ecosystem: Environmental > Terrestrial > Soil > Palsa > Peat permafrost | place: Sweden... | reverse complement strand
GACGATCAGAAAATGGCCGCTGCCAGAGCTGTGCGTATCGCACTGCTCAGCCGCGGCAGGGCTGAACCAGGCACGTTTTACGTGATAGAAGATGACTCTCTGTGGAAGCAGTTGCTGTGCGTCCCGGACTCGACATTCTGGTTTGGCAGGGTCGATGGTCTGAAAGTAATCGTGCCGACGTCCGTGCCCGGTCTGGGCAAGCTGCCGCGCGATACCTGCGGGGCGTGAGCTTTGTACCTGGATTTGACGTTTCATTAATCGCTGGTATCGAAGGCAAGATCTCTCGGTGAAAACACTTTCCGACACCCTGCAGCGTGGCAACAACAATTTCGACTTGATCCGCCTCGTGGCTGCGTTGGCCGTCATGCTCGGGCACTCCTACGGTGTTCAGGCCGGTCAGATGGAATCGATGCTCATGTTTACGCATCGGGAGTCATTTGGAAGTTTCGCGGTTTACGGGTTTTTCATGATCAGTGGGATGCTCGTTTCGGCAAGCTTTGCCCACCATGCCTCAACCTTTCGCTTCGTCGCGCTACGGGCTTTGCGGATATGGCCCGGCGCGATCGTATGCGCCTTATTTATCGCACTGGTGGTGGGTCCGCTCTTTTCGAGGGTGTCTCTCGATACTTATTTGACCAGTGAAACGACTTGGCGCTGGGTGATACACAACACGTCGCTGATGGGGCACGTGGGCGGGCCATTGCCGGGCCTGTTTGAAGCCAATCACCTCAGAAGTCTCGTCAATGCAACGGTCTGGACGTTGCCTGTTGAATTGAAGTGCTATGTGATCGTTTTGCTGGTGGGTCTGGCGGGCGTAATCGGCTCGAAGCCGAGAACCCTAATCTGCGTGGTGATCGCAGGCGGCATTTTTGCGCTGTTCGCCAACCACCCGCCCAGCTATGCGCCGCTCGGCGATTTCTTCACACTCCAGATTGCCTATTCGTTCTATCCGGTACCGTTCTTTCTGCTCGGCATGTTGCTTTATGCGTTCAGGAATCACGTTCGACTGAGTTGGCTTCCCGCACTGGTGCTGGCGGTTGCTTATGTCCTGACACGTTTTTCGTTTGTCAGCACGCTGCTGCTTTATCCGGCCTTTGCATACGGCCTGCTGTGGCTGGCCTCCGCAGATTTTCTGAAGAAGATCAGGCCGAAGCACGACTATTCCTACGGCATCTACCTGTACGGCTTTGTCGTCCAGCAAATCGTGGCGAGTGTCAGCCCCTCATGGAACAATTACGAGGCGCTTCTTGTGGCTGTGCCGATAACGGTCGTTCTGGCCGCTTTTTCCTGGCACTGCGTTGAACACCCTTGCCTGAGCCGGTACGGTCATCGGAAGGCGGCGAAACTCTCGGCCGTGCCGGCGCCAGACGTAGCACCAGGGGCCTGAGGCGATACGCGCGGGATTCAGGGTGAACCGTCGACGAGTGATTTTCTGAACAGCCGAATGGCCCTATCAAAACGGGCGTTTGATCGCGACTTCCCTTGCCGCCGTGAACCCGCGCGGTATGAACCGCGCCACCAAGCCGGGGTGGCGGCTGAAAGCAGGTAAGATATGCAACCTTTTGAGGTGCTCGCCTGCGGACGATAGCCGCAGCGGCACGAGACGGCGGAGCACTTATGACGACAAAAAAGAACGCCGGGAAGCTCGGTCTGGGCACCCGCGCCATTCACGCCGGCCAGCAACCTGATCCGAGCACGGGCGCCATCATGACGCCGATCTATGCAACGTCGACCTATGTGCAGGAGAGTCCGGGCAAGCACAAAGGCTACGAGTATTCGCGCACACAGAATCCTACGCGAATGGCGTACGAGCGCTGCGTGGCCAGTCTGGAAGGTGGCGTGGCTGGATTCGCGTTTGCTTCGGGGCTGGCGGCGGCGTCTACAGTGCTCGATCTTTTGGACTCCGGTAGCCACGTTATCGCCATGGACGACCTCTATGGCGGCACTTACCGTCTGTTTGAGAGAGTTCGCCGGCGTTCGGCGGGCCTCGATTTCAGTTTTGTCGATCTGAATGACGCTGGCGCCCTGAAAGCGTCGCTGAAGCCCAATACGCGAATGATCTGGGCCGAGACGCCGACCAATCCGATGCTGAAGCTCGTCGACTTGGCCAAGGTTTCGGCTTTCGCCAAAAAACATGGCCTCATTCTGGTTGTCGACAACACGTTTTGTTCTCCGATGCTTCAGCGGCCGCTGGAGTTTGGCGCCGATCTTGTCCTGCATTCGGCGACCAAGTACCTCAACGGCCATTCCGACATGGTCGGCGGCATCGTCGTCGCTGGCGAGAGCGCGCTGGCCGAGTCGATGGGCTTTCTGCAGAACTCGGTGGGTGCAGTCGCGGGGCCGTTTGATTCGTTTCTGGCGATGCGCGGACTGAAAACCTTGCATCTGCGCATGAAAGCGCACTGCGACAGCGCCGCACAGCTCGCCGCGTGGCTGGAAAAACACCCTTCAGTGGAGCGGGTCATTTATCCCGGTCTGAAAAGTCATCCGCAGCATGCCCTTGCCAAACGTCAGATGGACGGTTTTGGCGGCATTATTTCGATCGAAGTAAAAGGCGGCTTGAAAAAAGCCAAACGCATGCTGGAGCGATGCGAGCTTTTTGCTCTCGCCGAGTCACTGGGCGGCGTCGAGAGTCTCATCGAACACCCCGCGATCATGACCCATGCGTCAGTGCCTGTTGCCAATCGGAAACGGCTGGGCATCAGTGATGGACTGATACGTTTATCGGTCGGCGTGGAAGATGTTGTCGATCTTCGTCTCGAGCTCAGTCAGGCGCTTGCGTGATCCTCCCGATTTCCTCATCGCGGGCAGCCGGCCTCAATAATCCTCATCGTCATTCCGTGTCAAATCGTGGGCAGCATTGATGTTCAAGCATTCGACATCACCAGTATCGCTATTGCGCAGTACCTGGAAGCATCGTGAATTGATTCTGCAGCTGGCGCGAAAGGATGTGATCGGCCGCTACAAGGGATCGTTGTTCGGGCTCGCATGGTCGTACATCAGCCCCCTTTTCATGCTGGGCATCTATACCCTCTTTTTCACCGAAGTTTTCCACGCCAAGTGGGGTACCACCGGTAACGAGAGCAAGGGTGGCTACGCCACCGCGCTGTTCGCCGGTTTGATCGTCTATACGGTCTTTGCTGAGTGCATTACGCGTGGCAGCCAGCTGGTTACCGATAACGCAAATTACGTCACGAAAGTGATCTTTCCACTCGAAATACTGCCCTGGGTTTCGAGCTTGACCGCCCTATACCATGCGCTGGCCAGTCTGGTGGTGCTCGCGCTGTTCTCGCTTATTTTCACCGGCCACATCGCGACGACTTTCCTGCTGTTTCCCGTGGTTCTCTTGCCGCTCATACTGATATCGACGGCTGCGGGCTGGTTGCTGTCGTCGCTTGGCGTCTATGTTCGCGATGTGGGTCAGATATCCGGTGTTCTCGTGCTGGCGATGCTCTACACGTCGGGCGTGTTTTTTCCGATCGAGCAGATGAAGCCCGGCGTGCAGGCCATCATGCGGATGAATCCTTTGACCACACTGATCGTCCAGGCGCGTGATGTTCTGCTGTGGGGGACATGGCCGGACTGGTCGGGACTGGCTTTGTACACGGGATTAGCGTGCATCGCCTGCTGGTTGGCTTACGCGTGGTTTCAACGAACCCGGGCGGGATTTATTGATGTCCTCTGAAATTGTGAAGCCGTCGCATTCAGGCCCGCTGATTCGGGCTACTGGCATCGGAAAGCGCTATCTGAGCTATGACCAGCCGCACCACCGGCTGATGCAAATGATGGGCAGGAAGACCTATGCCAAGGAGTTTTGGGCGCTGCGCGACTTTGATCTGGAAGTCTGGCCTGGCGAGACAATCGGCATCATCGGCAAGAACGGTTCTGGCAAATCGACACTGCTGCAGATCATTTGCGGGTTGATCATGCCGACGACCGGCGAGATCGAGGTCAATGCCCGAGTTGCCGGTTTGCTTGAACTTGGCGCGGGCTTCAATCCCGAGTTTACCGGGTTGGAAAACGTCTATTTGAAGGCTGGCCTACTCGGCATGGGGCGTGCTCAGGTCGACGCGAAACTCGATGCGATTCTGGCCTTTGCAGAGATAGGCCATTTCGTCCACCAACCGGTCAAGACCTATTCCAGTGGCATGTTCGTGAGGCTGGCATTCGCGGTAGCGGTAGCGGTTGAACCCGATGTTTTGGTCGTCGACGAAGCGCTGGCGGTGGGAGACGCCTATTTTCAGCGGAAGTGCCACCGCAGAATTCAAGAGATGCAGGAGGCAGGTAGCACCTTACTTCTGGTAACCCATTCCACCGATGTTGTGGAGCGCATGTGTGGACGTGGCGTAGTCGTCAACGCTGGCAGCAAACTTTACGACGGGCCAGTGCGCGGTGCCATTTCCAACTACCTGAAATTGATTTTCGGGTCGCACATCAGTGAGCCGGCGGGCGTCAAGGCCGCGGCAGTGATGCTGTCGGGCGAGACAGCTGATGAAGCGGTTGCAGCACTTCTTGAATCGGGTGACGAGGACGCGCTTTCACAACGAGCGGGGTACAACAGGGACGAAATCCGCGTAGGCAACGGTCAGGCGCTGGTCGCCGACCTGCATGTAGTTGGCCAGTCCGGCGTACCCATGCTTTTACCGGGACAGTCGACCGAAATTCTAGTCAAGTACGTATTCAATCAAGCGCTAAGCCGCATCATTTTCGGCATGCAACTACGCACTGCCGAAGGCGAGTTGGTCTATAGCACCAATACGTTTCTGGAAAGCGGCCGGCTCTTTAAGTACGAAGCAGGCACCGTCGCAATAATCCGTTGGCGGTTCAGCGCGCATCTGATTCCCAAGCAATATTTGATGATGTTCGGTATTTCGCAGTTCGACGATCTTGGTCAGGACACGATCGCGATTGATCGTCGTTCCGACGTCATGATTCTGGCTATTCTGGGCGATACCGGTGGGGCTCAGGGCATTGCCAATTTGCAGGCGAAGTTCGAGGTCGAATCGACTGCCCTGGCTGGCGGCGTCGAGTAATTTCCGGTGTAGGTATCCGCTGCAATGACTGCATGATTGTGTCTATTGAGGCTCTAAATTGCGTACTACTTTGAATATCCACGATCCCCTGTTCATCACGTCACCGAATGGCGGCGGGTTGTTGTATGCGCACAGGCATTTACTCATCCCCCTGACTGATGAGGATGCCACAGGGCTGGCGCCCATGGCGGATGGTCTTCTGTGGTGCGTCCAAACCGCTGCGGAGCCATTATTGCGCGAGGTTCGGCAGGGTGAATTCAAGGCTGTTGAGGTCGCCAAAAGCCCGATGGATCTGCATGACGTACTGGTCCACCCGACGGGCACGTACGTGGTGTTTACCGAAACCAATCAGGTTGCACGTCTGGACGACGCTTACAGAGTGCAAGAGATCTGGCGTTTTGGAGAGCAGCCCGATAGCGCGCACGTCAACTGCATAGCCGTCTACGATGGGCGCTTGGTCGCGTCGATGTTTGGTTCGTTCGCCACCCATAGAGGCTATAAGGGTGAAACGCGACGAGCTGGGAAGGTTGTGGATGTCCGCACGGGTGAAACCTTGATAGACGGACTGTCTCAGCCACATTCTCTGGTCGTCGTGGACGAGCATTTGTGGCTATGCAGTTCCGAAGATCGTGCTGTACACGTCTACGACCGAAACTTTCAGCTCGAGCGACAGATATCACTTCCCGGATATACCCGCGGACTGGCGGTTGGCCAAGACTCGGTCTACGTGGGCATCAGTCGCAGCCGGAACATCGTCGCTGGCGAGGTCGGTCAGTTCGAGTCAGCGGTTGTTGCGGTGCTGGATCGCCAGTCGCTTGATGTTTTCGGTTATCTGCCGATCCCTTGGAACGAAATTTATGACATCCGCCTGGCTCCAGCGCCGGACATCGTTGCGGACGTCATGGCGTCGACATGGATACACGAGCGCCAGATAGCTCAAAACAATCGCGCTAGCGATCTGGAGCGGGCTTCACAGGAGCGGCTCTTGCTGTTGCAGCAGGCCAGTGAGGAAAAAGCCGCGCTCTTGCAACACGCTAATGAGGAAAAGGCGGCGCTGATGCAGCAGGCCAGTGAAGAGCGGGCGGCGCTATTGCAACAGGCCAGTGAGGAGAATGCGGCACTGCTACGGCAGGCTGGAGAGCAGAAGGCGTCGCTGTTGCAGCAGGCTAGTGAGGAAAAGGCGGCGCTGATGCAGCAGGCCACTAATGAAAAGGCGTCGCTGTTGCAGCAGGCGGGCGACGAGATACGTCACATGCAGCAGGAGGTGATATCTGCTCGCGAAGCGACGCAGGCCGCAGTTCAACGCGCCGAGCTGCTGCAAACAGAAGTCATCGAGTTTCGCGGTGAAGTTGTCAAGCGAGACGCGCGAATCCACTTACTGGAACTGGTCAGCCAAGAACTACATTTGATCAAGTCCAGCCGATCCTGGCGCTGGACGCGCGCCATGCGATTTGTCACGCGCACGATTCAGCACCGTGGCCTAAGCAAGGATGACCGGATGAAGCTGCCATTTTTTCAGCGCTTGCAACCGTCTCACCAGGCCACGACGGAGCAACCAGTCGCGCCTTCCTTGGCAGCCCGTGCAATGGCCGACGCTGAAGTCGTTACAGTGGGGCAAGTCGTCCCAACGAGAGACGTGACGCTTGCGCCATCTGTTGAAAACCTTCGCGATTTTTTCGTCTGGGCAGTGATTGATTGGCATTTTCGGATTCAGCGGCCTCAGCATCTTTCGCGAGAACTGGCGCTGGCGGGTCATCGGGTCTTCTATATTTCGAATCACTTTAACGATCATCCGGAACCTGGCTTCACTCTGGAAGCTCTGGATACCGCGGGGCGCCTTTTTCAGGTGCATTTGCATGTACTAGGCAGCCCTGCGATCTATCACGCGTCGCCCAGCAAGGCAGCGCAGGCACAGCTGCAAGAAGGCGTTGCCATGCTGCTTGAATGGGCGAACAGCCGCGCTTGCATCTCGCTGATCCAGCATCCGTATTGGCTTGAGACAGCGCAGATCCTGCCCAATCAACGGACCGTCTACGATTGCATGGACCACCATGGTGGGTTCGCCGACAACTCCGAGGAGGTCTTGGCTCGGGAGCACGAGCTGATGCGGGAGGCCGATCTGCTCGTGGTGACTTCCGATTGGCTCGACCACGAATCAGGCAAGTACAACTCGCATCGCCTGATGATACGAAATGCCTGTCAGTACGAACATTTTGCCACCCGGCCGGCAAGCGTGTTCAAGGATGATCATGACCGCAAGGTAATCGGTTACTACGGGGCCATCGCGGAGTGGTTTGATCTGGAATTGCTGGAGAAAGTCGCCCGCCGTTTCAGCGACTGTCTGGTGCTCCTCGTTGGCGCCGACACCTGCGGGGCAAGGCAGACTCTCTCGACGCTGGACAACGTCTTATTCATTGGTGAGGTGCCTTACGCCAACCTGCCTTACTACCTTGAGGCGTTCGACGTATGTCTGCTGCCATTCCAGATCATTCCGCTGACCTTGGCCACCAATCCGGTGAAGATCTACGAATATCTGAGTGCCGGCAAGGAAGTGGTGTCGATTGCCCTGCCTGAAATCAAACAGTTCGGCGATCTCGTTCGAACGGGTGCCGATCATGCGACTTTTCTGACCGCTCTCGGCGAGGCCTTGCACGCGGCGCCTGATGCGCAGGAAATAGCACGTCGTCGCCAATTCGCCAACGAGCAGACGTGGTCGCATCGTGTACAGGATCTGGTGCATGGTATCGAAAATTTGTCGGAACCCCGTGTCAGTGTCGTGGTGGTCACTTACAACAACCTCGATCTGACCCGGGCTTGTCTGCATAGTCTTGAGCAGTACAGTGACTACGCCAATCTGGAGGTTATTGTCGTTGACAATGCGTCCGCCGATGACACACCCAACTACCTGAGAACATGGGCAGAGCAAAAGCGCGATCGTCACATCTTGCTCAACGAGGAAAATCTCGGCTTCGCGGCGGCGAACAATCAAGGCTTGGCGCTGGCGAGCGGCGACTATCTGGTGATGCTCAACAACGATACTTATGTGACGCCCGGCTGGATCTCGACCATGGTTCGGCATTTGCGCTGCAACGAGAACCTCGGAATGCTTGGTCCGGTGACCAACAACATCGGCAACGAGGCGCGCATCGATATCGACTACGAGACTATGGATGAGATGCTCAAAGTCGCTGCGCAGTACACCCATCGGCATGCGGGCAAACTGACGGCATTGAAGACGGCGGCTTTTTTCTGCGTGATGCTGCGTCGAGAAGTCTACGAAAAGGTTGGTCCGTTAGACGAAGCATTTGGCATCGGTTTTTTCGAGGACGACGATTACTGTCGGCGCGTCGAGCAGGCGGGCTGGCGCATAGCCTGCGCTGACGATGTTTTCGTTCATCACAATTTGTCCGCGTCGTTCAACAAGCTCAAACAAGAAACCCGGCAGCTGTTATTCGAGCGTAACAAGGCGACCTATGAGGCAAAGTGGGGCGCCTGGGTACCCCACAAGTACCGCGACAGTTAAAGCTCTGCAATCAACCATTGCGCCAATGAAAACTGAGAAATTCGACGTTATGAAAGACAAGAAGCATGTGCTGTGCATCGTCGGCACCCGGCCTGAAGGAATAAAGATGGCGCCGCTGATCCAGGCGCTGAAAGCGGAGTCATGGGCTCATGTGACGGTATTGGCCACGGCGCAGCACCGCGACTTGCTGGACCAGGTATTGTCGCTGTTCGACATTCAGCCTGATGTGGACCTGAACATCATGCGAGCGAACCAGGCACTCCCTGAACTCACGGCCCGACTGATTACGGCCCTGGATGAGAAATTCGTAGAGCTGTCACCGGATGTCGTTCTCGCGCAAGGCGATACGACCACGGTGATGACGGCGGCTCTGGTCGCTTTTTATCGACGTATTCCGTTTGGGCACGTTGAGGCGGGTCTGCGTACCCACGATTTGGACAATCCCTTTCCGGAGGAAATGAATCGGCTGGTCGCCGGCCATCTTGCGCGGTGGCATTTCGTTCCGACAGATCGTTCACGCCAGAATCTTCTGAGAGAGGGCGTTTCCGACAGCGCGATTCACGTTACTGGCAATACGGTTATTGACGCTTTGCTTCAAGTGGCGGCCGCCGACTGGCCGCTGGATGTTCCCCTTGATCCAGAGCGCAGGCTGATCCTGGTCACAGCACATCGACGTGAAAATTTCGGCGAGCCCTTCCGCGCCGTCTGCCGCGCAATCCGCACGCTGGTGGATCGCTATTCCGATGTTGAGGTGCTGTACCCGGTGCACCCGAACCCCAACGTAATTGAGGTCGCGCATGAGCTGCTGGGTGGGCATCCACGCATCCGCCTGTGCAGTCCTTTGGACTATGCGCCATTCGTGGAAGCGCAAAAGCGGGCCTATCTGATTCTTACTGATTCCGGTGGCGTGCAGGAGGAAGCTCCGGCATTGGGTAAACCCGTATTGGTCATGCGCTCCGAGACAGAACGCCCCGAAGCGGTGGATGAGGGAGTAGTGCGCCTCGTTGGTACGGATGAGGCGCGGATTGTGGCCGAAGCTTCGCGGCTGTTGGACGATCCCGACGCCTACCGTCAGATGGCTCGCGGCGTATCTCCGTATGGCGACGGGAACGCTTCGCAGCGTATCGTTGGCGTACTGCGGGAGGCGCTGTGTGTAACGCCGTCGATCGCGAAAACCGCGCCATGAATGGACTGAAGGGGCACCCGTCACCGTGGGGTCCTTAAGATCTGAGCGTTGGCGAAGGAAGGTATCGAGCGCGACTCGAACGCTGCGCTTTGTCATAGACAGAGCGCGCCTCCAGGCTTCCGATCTGCGCGCCCGCTGGTACGGACGTTCGTCGGTTTTGGTGCCGAGGGTTACGCAGCGCCACGCCGAAGTATTTCCACAGACAACTGCTTTTCCCGTCGTCAACGAGCATGTTGCCTTTAGCTTCGAGGCGGCGCCCCACGTCAGCATCGTGATTCCGGTCTACAACCACCTGGAACAAACGATCCGCTGCCTGCATTCACTGGCAGCCGTGGGAGCGTTCTGTACGTTTGAAATCATTGTTGTCGATGACGGCTCAAGCGACGAATCGGCTGAATGGTTAAGAGCCTGCGCCAATGTTCGTCTCCACTGCATGCCGGACAACACGGGATTCGTCGGTGCCTGTAATGCCGGCGCGGCTTTGGCGTTGGGAAAGTATTTGGTGTTTCTGAACAACGATACCCAGGTCAAAGCTGGTTGGCTCGATGCATTGATCGGCACTTTCCAAACCGAGCCAACGTGCGGTCTCGTTGGTGCCAAACTGATATATCCCGATGGTAGTCTGCAAGAGGCGGGCGGGATTGTGTTCGCCGATGGCAGCGCCTGCAACTACGGCCGTGGCGGCGATCCGGCTGACCCTCGCTATGATTTTTTGCGTGAAGTCGACTACTGCTCGGGTGCTTGCATCGCGCTTCCAACCTCACTGTTCCGATCGCTTGGCTGTTTCGATGCTCTTTACGCACCGGCTTATTACGAAGACACCGACCTTGCCTTCCGTGTGCGCGAGGCAGGTTTTCAAGTTGTCTACCAGCCCCGCGCGGAGGTTGTGCATTTCGAGGGCAAAACTTCCGGTACGGATGTTTACAGCGGGATTAAACGCTTTCAGAACATAAATCGGGAAAAATTCGTGGTTAAGCATCGGCGGGTGCTGTCTGGTCAGCCGCGATCTGAGGATTTCGCGATTTCACCCGAGCGCTGTGCGATCCATCGCTGCGGCCGGAGTGTGTTGGTAGTTGATGCAGAGTATCCGCGTGCGGATCGTGATTCCGGCTCGCTGCGAATGTTCAACATGCTGATGCTCTTGCGCGAGCTTGGTTGTCACGTGCAGTTCTGGGCGAGCGCTGCCACTGATCGTGATGACTATGCGCGCGCTCTCGAACAGCATGGTATCCAGCTCATCGTAGCGCCATCGCGAACGCGCGCGTTACGTTGGTGGTACGCGCATGGCAAAAGCCTGAACGTCGTGTTCCTGTCGCGTCTACCC
>Ga0302305_1002188_pt1 | contig 11088 bp, 7 predicted proteins | sample III_Palsa_E2_3_FD_198764 | JGI IMG/M metagenome (GOLD analysis project Ga0302305, IMG submission 198764) | Peat permafrost microbial communities from Stordalen Mire near Abisko, Sweden - III_Palsa_E2_3 | ecosystem: Environmental > Terrestrial > Soil > Palsa > Peat permafrost | place: Sweden... | reverse complement strand
GGCAAAGCGCGCGGCGCGAACGCTGGCAGCATGTCGCAGTGACCGAGCCGGTCTTACCGGCTACGCTTGGTCTTTGAGTCCGACGATCATCCATCCCCTTACTCCACTCGAGCAGCACGCATGACGCTACCATTGCCGCCGCCCCGCCGACCGCGCGGCTTCTGGTTTTTTATCCGCTCGCTGGGGCGAGGCATCAATATTGTGCGGCTGGTGATCATCAACCTGCTGTTCTTCGCGTTGCTGTTCATCGTGTTTCTGGCGATCGTCGGCGGAGTAGCTGGCGGTCGAGTGGCGCGCACGCTGCAGAACGACAGCGTGCTGGTGCTGAAACCGCAGGGTCAGCTGGTCGAGCAGTACAGCATCGATCCGCTTCAGCGCACGCTGGACAGTTTATCGGGCAACGAACCGAAACAGGTGCAGTTGCGCGATATCGTCGGTGCGATCGACGCAGCGGCCAAGGACAAACGCATTACCCGCATTGTGTTGCTGCCGGACGATTTGCAGGGCGGTGGTTTCGCCGCGCTGCGCGAGATAGGCGCAGCCTTGGACCGATTCCGCGCTACCGGCAAACCGGTGATCGCATGGGCGGTGAATCTGGATCAGGGCCAGTATTACCTGGCCGCGCATGCCGACCGACTATTGGTTGATCCGCAGGGTGGCGTGATGCTCACCGGTCTGGCCGATTATCGTCTCTTCTATAAAGGGCTGCTCGACAAGCTCGGCGTCGATGTGCACCTGTTTCGCGTGGGTCAGTTCAAGAGCGCGGCCGAGCCTTACATTCTTGAGCAGGCTTCGCCGGAAGCGAAGCAGGCCGACAGTTACTGGATGAGCGGCCTGTGGGATGAATATCTCGCCGAGGTCGCCACGCTGCGCAAGATCGATCCGTCCACGTTACGGTCGGATATCGACAACCTGCCACAGACCATCGCGAGCACACAGGGCGATCTGGCCCAGCTGGCATTGAACGAGCACTTGGTCGATGGCCTGGCCACCCGCGCCGAACTTATTGCGATGCTGCGCAAGCAAGGTGTGCCGGCTGATGAGAAGGGGCGCAGCTTCCGGCAGGTCGATCAGACGCGTTATCTCGCCAGCCAGTCCAGTACCAACAGCGCGTTTGCCCCGGGCGTGGCGATCGTGGTGGCCGAGGGCGAGATCGCCAGCGGCAAGCAGTCGCCCGGTTCGATCGGCGGCGAATCCACCGCGGCGCTGATCCGCCAGGCCCGCGAGGATCGCAAGACCAGGGCGCTTGTTCTGCGCGTGAATTCGCCAGGCGGCGAAGTGTTCGCGGCCGAACAGATTCGCCGCGAAGTGCAGCTGACCCGCGAGGCGGGTATTCCGGTGGTGGTGTCGATGGGCGACGTGGCAGCCAGCGGCGGCTACTGGATCTCGATGAACGCCAACACGATCTTCGCCGAGCCGAACACCATTACCGGTTCGATCGGCATTTTCGGGCTCTACTATTCGATACCGAATACGCTGGCCAAATTTGGCGTGCAAAGTGACGGCGTGGCGACCGGACCGATGGCCGGCGCGTTCGATATCACGCGACCGCTTGATCCCAAGGTCGGTACGGTAATCCAGGCGATTATCAACAAGGGCTATCACGACTTCGTTGGCAACGTGGCCAAGGCGCGAGGCAAGAATTACGCGTCTATCGACGCCATTGCGCAGGGCCGCGTCTGGACCGGTCAGCAGGCGCTGGATCGCGGTCTGGTCGATCAGCTCGGTGGTCTCAACAACGCGGTGGCGGATGCCGCCAGTCTTGCGAAGCTGGGCACCGGCTATCCGGTCCGCTATGTGGAACCATCGCAGGGCAGCTTTCAGCGTTTTCTCAACGGCATCAACCAGAGCGCCAGTGTTCGTATCCTGCAATCGTGGGGCATGCGCCTGCCAAACTGGGTGGCCGCCATTCCTGCGTTGACGCCAGAGCTGCAGCTGCTTCGCCATGCCAAAGCCGGCGCTCCGAATATCTACGCAGACTGTCTCTGCAGTCCGCGTTAAACAGAGGGTTCGCAGGGAAGTGTATCATCGGCACACTTGCCAAAATGACGTTACTGCTGCTGCGCCTCGATCTGCTTGCGCTGTTCTTCGGCCTGCTTGTCGACGGTTTTCTGCACGTCCCTGGCGCGTTGCTCTTCGGCGCGCATGGCATCGAACGGTGTGGCAACCGGCGGCGCCTTGGCGATGGGCTCGGGCGGTTTGTTCGAACAAGCGCCGAGGGCAACCACACAGAGCAGGATCGGGAGCTGCTTCATCCAGTGTTTCTCGCGTGCGGTCGATAGGTGGAGTGTCCCGCGGCAAGTGGACTCAGGCAAGGCTGTTCGATCAAGGCTGCGCGTTCGCCGCGGACGCTTTAAGCTGAGCGCATGACTAGCCGCATCGACGCTTGGCAACTGCAAGGCCATACCGCACTGATCACCGGAGCCAGCAAGGGCATCGGTTATGCGACCGCGCGCGAACTCGCCGGGCTCGGTGCTGACTTACTGCTGGTGGCGCGTGATCCCGATTATCTCGAGCAAGTGATGGTGGAGCTGGCCGATGACTTTCCCGCGGTCGAGGTACTCGCCTTCGGAGCGGACCTGACCCAGGCCGAAGAGCGTCTGGCGGTCTTCGACTGGATCGCCGACCTCGGTGCGCCGCTTTCCTTGCTCATCAACAATGCGGGTGGCAACCAGCCGCTGGCCACGCTGGATTATCGCAGCGATGAATACCGCCAGATCTTCGAGCAGAATGTTTTTGCGGCGTTCGAGATGTGCCGATTGGCGCACCCACAGCTGGTGCAGCACGCGAATGCAGCCATCGTCAACGTGGGTTCGGTGTCCGGCGTGACACACGTGCGTACCGGTTCGGCTTACGGCATGAGCAAGGCCGCGCTGCATCAGCTCACCCGCAACCTGGCGGCCGAGTGGGCGGTGGACGGCATTCGGGTCAACGCGGTAGCGCCGTGGTACATCCGCACACAGCGTTCGGAGCCCGCGCTGGCCGATGTCGATTATCTGGACGAAGTGCTGGAACGCACACCGCTGAAACGCATCGGCGAGCCGGAAGAAGTCGCCGCTGCCATTGCGTTCCTGTGTTTGCCCGCGGCCAGTTACATCACTGGCCAGGTCTTGGCCGTCGATGGTGGGTTTCTCAATTACGGTTTCTGAGGTGTCGTCGATGCCTTGGCGTCGGATGCCGTGCTGGCTTGGTGCGAGCTATTAAGGTTGATCGGAGACGCTAGAAATCCGCGACATGCTCTTCGGCAGCGAAACCAAGCGTCACCGCGCCTTCGCCGACGTTGACCATGCCGGTGATGCTCATCGGCGCTTCCATCAGTTCGACATCACACTCCTGACAGGCCGCCTGCAAGCCGGCATAGCCTGGCAGCGTCGGCAGCAGGCCGAGGTCGCCGCCGTAGCTGACACACACAAAGGGCACTAACAAGCCGGCACGCACGCGTTGCGCGGCGTAGGTGAACAGCGTTTCTGCACCGTGATCGAATCCACGGACTTTGCCGACCGGGCCGGTCTCGCCGCGGTAGCCGCGAAGCAGCGGCTTGATATCTAGCGCCGAACCCAGCACGGCACTGAACAGGCTCACGCTGTGGTCGTTCTTTTTCTTGGCGCGCGCGCGGAGGTAATAAAGGTCTCGCGGCAACATGTAGCCGTAGCTGTTGTTGACTATGTAAGTCAGCCGTTCGCGTATGGTCGCCGGCGCTTCATTGGCCTCGATCATTCGAGCCGCCTCATATACCGCGGGTGCAGAACCGGCAAAAATATTGCGCGTGTCGATGACACGCATCATGAAAGGTCCGGGTACGGAAGCCGCTTCTCGAATCTTTCGGTAATTCTTCAGGATGGCAAAGCTCGCGCGGTTTACGTGCTCATTGATCGGGCTGCGCGTCGCCATGATGGTCAGACAGAACATGCAGTCGTGTTCAAGCACCAGTTTGTCCAGGAACAGATCCTGTACCTCTTCAACCGAACAGGGTACGGTTTCGGCGGAGTGGCTGCGGCTGCCGAGGCGCCGATCGATGAAGCGCTGCATCTCGGCAGGCTCGCGATCGTCCATAAAGACTTCGCCGTCCACCCGCACGGCGATTGGCATGATGGAAACTTTGTGCTGCTGCAAAAAGGCCTGCGACAAATCGCATGCCGCATCGATAGCCAGACCCATCCGCATCGTGCTTCCCCATCGTCAAAGGCAGGCGAAACATAGCACGTGAAGTTCATCGTTGAAGCCGTTTATCTGCGACAAGTAGGTCAAAGATCAAGCGTGGCGACATGGCGACGACAATAAATTACGTCCGGCATCAGGATTTTCCATTACCGCGATAAATATCTTATGTAACCAACCTTTTGGGGGTCTAACTAACGTTGCAGCCATTCCGGAGGAGACAGAAAATAAAATGCGCATTCGCATTATATTTCGTAATCGTAATTAATTGCGAAGTTGTTTCTGACTTAATGCTCTCGCTAAGTGAAAGATAGGGAATTTTTATGTATTCCCACTGTTGACTTTTTGTTATTCCAAGGCTTAATGTTCGCTTGAAGCCGCATTGTTACACGTCGGTTAAGGGACGATTTCAGCGGTTCGAGCGCGATAAAATTATTACGGGGCTGGGGCTTCGATGCTGGGATCTATATGTTCGTTTTACGCAGAATTTAGTGTCATTGAGACGGATGGTTTGTTGATCTGTTTCTCTACAATTTAGTCAGCTGCATTTGCCTTTGGGGATCTACTTTAATGAATACTAAGCACACGATGAATGCTCATAAGCTTGCACTCGCAGCTGAGGGGAAGAGCGCGCTACGTAACCGGACGCCGGTTCGTCATACCGCATTGGCACTCGCTATCGCCGTGGGATTTGGTCTTTCCGGGCAGGTGTTCGCACAGGCCACGACAGGTTCGATCTTCGGTACAGCTCCAGTGGCAGCCGGCGAAACGGTGAGGGTGGTCAGCGGCAGTACCGGCCTTACGCGTGAAGTGGCGGTCGGCAGCGATGGTCGCTATGGCGCCAACCAGTTGCCGGTGGGCGATTACACCGTGTCGCTGTTGCAGAACGGCAAAGTAGTGGCTGAGCGCGACCATGTGCAGGTCAGCGTGTCTGGTGGCACGTCAGTGCCGTTTGCCGCCACCGCGGGTAGCAGCGTTAACGCGCAGAATCTCTCCACCGTGACGGTGTCAGCGAACAAGCTGCCGCCGATCGACGTGTCCTCCACCCGAGAGAACCAGGTAATCACCGCGGAGCAATTGAAGAGTCTGCCGCTGGCTCACAGCGCGGAAGCAATTGCGATGTTGGCCCCCGGCGTGAACCTGGGTGGCGGTTCCCTCGGCACGGGTCCGACCGGTACGCCGCTGGTCTCCTTCGGTGGCAACAGCGTCGTCGAAAACGCCTATTACCTCAACGGTTTCAACACCACCGATCCGATCGGTGGTGCGGGCGGCGTTGCGCTGCCGTACTTTGCCATTGCCGAGCAGCAGACCATCACCTCCGGTTATGGTCCCGAATACGGTCGTTCGACCGGCGGCGTGATCAGCCAGATTGGCCAGCGCGGCAGCAACGACTTCCATGCCGGCGTGTATGTGTCCTGGCGTCCGTCCTGGGCCGAAGGCAACTTCGACAACGTGCATTACAACAATCCGCGGACGCCGGTTGGTGCTCTGGACAACACCGGCACGCCTTATCTGGCCTCCAGCCAAGGCACCACGGCCTATCCTGCCGGCTACGGCCAGATCGAAAACGGCAGAAAGCAGGACAGCGACTGGGAGACGGTGTATGACGCCTACCTCAGCGGCCCACTGATCAAGGACAAACTGTTCTTCTTCATCACGGCCGAATGGCAGCACGACAGCAACGACGGTGGCCTGCCGAACTTTGGCGTAACGTCGCCGCAGGGCTTCTACCAAACGACGGCTACCAAGAACCCCAAGCTGTACGGCAAGTTGGACTGGAACATCAACGACAACAATGTGGTCGAGCTCACTGGCGTGCAATCCCAGAGTTCGGAGACCAGCAACAACTTCTACAACTATGACTACACGAACCAGAAAGTCGGTAGCCTGTACGGTCCGGGCATAACGCAAAAAGACACCTTCAAGATCGGCATCCTCAAGTACACCTCGTACATCACCGACAACCTCACGCTCGAAATGCAGTACGGCGTGATGACGGGGCAGTACTACTCCGGTTTGGCTGGTTCGGATGCGGCTCCAGTGACCTTTGGCGCAGGTGTGCCAGTACCGGCGGGTGTTACCGTCCCGAACTTGGTTGATACCACCATTGGCAACCCGGATCACCAAACCAAGACCGAAAACCTACGCGTCGACCTAGACTGGAAGGTCACGCCGGACCACGACGTCAAGTTCGGTATCGACAACGTTCAGTACCGGGACGATGACGACGGTACCTCGATCCTTGGTGGCGGTGCCTATGGCTACGTACTGGGCGCTCCGGCTACCTTCTCTAATGCGCCTTTTGCCGGAAACCCTGGTTACGGCAATTACGTAGTCGAAAACATTGTGCAGCAGAACGTCACGATTGCGGCTCGCCAGAAGGCACAGTATGTGGAAGACAAATGGCAGGTCACGCCCAACCTGTTGCTTGACCTTGGCCTGCGCAACGATCAGTTCGAAAACACCGGACCCCTCGGTGAAGCCTACGTAAGGGAAACCAGCCCGCAATGGGCGCCGCGTCTAGGCTTCAGTTGGGACGTGATGGGCGACAGCACGATGAAGATCTTCGGTAACGCAGGGCGTTACTACCTGGCGTTACCGGCGGGTCTGGCCGCGCGTAACAGTGCATTCGGCTCGATCAACGGTACGATCACCGGTACTTATACAGGCATTGATGCGAATGGCCTTCCGATCGGATTTAAACCGCTTCCCCTCACAACACAGGCTGCGGGGACGCAGCCAGGGTTCTTCTCGTCGGATGGTGAGAATGGTGCTCCCGGCAATATCAAGGACTATGCCTCGACCAACCTCAAGCCGCAATATCAGGACGAGTACGTGCTTGGCTTCCAGAAGCAGCTCGGCGATACCGGTTTGGTGTTCGGCACGCAGGCGACCTATGAGAAAGCAGGCAATCTCGTGGATGACACCGACGTCTGCGCCGAGGGATACAGTGGCTGCCCAGACGGCCAAGCGATTGCGGGCCTGATCAATCCGGGCAAGACCAACTACATCCCGCAACCCGGCGGCGCGATCACGTATGATCCGAACACGGGTAATGGGGTTTACACGGATGGCCAGCCTTTCATTGGGTTTCCGGAGCCGTCGCGCAAGTACTACTCCTTGGATACCTATCTGGAACACACTTGGGATGGTAAGTGGTTCGGCAAGATCGACTACCTGTTCTCAAAGTCGTACGGTAGCACCGAGGGTCCGACCGACACCGCTATCGGGCAGATCACGAACCAGAGGAATGGCGGCTTTTCCGGTTCGACCACGGCGCAGTGGGATTTCCCCGACCTGATGGCATACGCCAACGGTGAACAGGCCAATAACCATCGCCATACCATCAAAGCGTTCGGCTCGTATGCCATTACGCCGGAATGGATGGTCAGCGGCACCCTGATCATGCAATCGGGTGCGCCGAACGTCTGCCTGAGCGGTTTCGGCGACACAATTTTTGCGGATGCGTATAACGGCCCCTATCAGCACTACTGCGGTGGTGTGCCGAGTAGCATTTCGGCCACAGGCGTGGGATATGGCGGCTTACCGTCTGCCCCGGGCGACAGTGGCAGTACGCCGTGGACCCACCAGCTTAACCTTAGCTTGACGTACACGCCGGACTGGGCGGGCAAGCACCTCACCTTGCAGGCGGAAATCCACAACCTGCTCAACGAGCAGAAGGCGACGCTTTACTACACCCAATACGCCATTGGTAACGGTGGCGGGGCCGGTGGCAGCAACTCGGGAACGTATATTTACAACCCTGTGTACCATACCGCGGAGTCGACGGAAATGCCGCGCTACATGGAATTCAACGCGAAGTACGATTTCTAAGCCACAACCTCCAACCTCATGCCGTCGCGAGCGGCGGCTTGAGGGAAAGAGATGCATAAACGACAAAGCCGCCGGGCAATCGGCGGCTTTGTCGTTTATGGCGCCGGCCCATCGAGTATCCGAAACCTTGGGCCGCGACTGCAGCGCGTCCGTGAAGGCATCCTCGAGTTGGGCCAAATGAAGGAGGCGCGGATGGCACGGGCGAGCCCTTCCTACCATTCGCGCCGAACGGGTTCTGTAGCACTGAACGACGACCGAAAACACGACGGCCACACCCTTCGTTGGCGCGCGGATCGACCAAGCCATGCAAGATCAAACCGTCGGGACACTTGCCGCGACGGGAGTTTCCGTTTCGGACGTCGTGCGTGTTTCTCGCGCGGCTTCTATGCCGGTTTCGACAGTCGTTGGCGCAACGGTTGCAGCCACTGCAAATACGGTGCGCTGTGTGCCGTATCGGTGCGGATGGGCTCGCGTACCTGCGCCGCGCTGGCGGTACTGAGCACTTCACGCTTGGTTTGATGAGGTGTCAGGCAGGCGGGATCGAAGGGCAGGTCGCAGAAGGCGAGCAGGTGCCGGATCTGTGTTTCGGGTTGCTGCACCAGGGTTTCGTAGGGGAAATCCAGCACGTGTTGCGGGTGGCGCATCAGCCAGAACGCGCTGAGGCGCTCATAGTCGCGGTAGTGCTCGGCCATCTCGTCGAGGTCGTAGCTGTAGTGCAGGCCGTCGCGGAACAGTTGGCGGTAGCAGGAGAAACAAGTCTCCACCGGGTCACGGTGGCAGTGGATGATCTTTGCACCGGGTAGCATCAGGTGTGCGGCACCCAACAGCGGCCAGTTGGTGACGTTCTTGTCGGTGAGGCGCGGGCGTTGTTCGCGCCAGCGTGCGGTGCGGGTGAGGTAGTCCTGTCCGAGCCGATGCCAGTCGTCGACGGTGGCGGCGCTTACCCACTGCGGAAAGGGCAGGCCGCGGCGACGTGATTCGTTCTCGATGACCTGGGGTAGATCAGCAATTTCGTTGGCTCCCTCGACGTCAGGATGCGTTGCCAGAATGTGTTCGACCAGGGTGGAACCCGAGCGCGGCATGCTGGCGATGAAGATGACTTCGTGGCCCAGCGCGGGATCTATCGGCGTGGGCAGCGGGGCGCGGAAGGCTTGCATGATGCGGTCGATCTGCGCGCGCTCGACGGTGGCGTCCCAATCCACCTGTCGCCGTTTGTCCGCGTTTGCCTCGCGTAGCGCTGCAAAAGCGCCGGCGTAGTCGTGCTGGTCTTCCAGCGCACGAAACAGGCTGAAACCGAGCATCACCCGCGTGTCGGATGGCAGGTTGGATTGACCCAGGGCGCGGCGGATCAGCTCGATGTCGGCCGGCCCCAGCGACTCGGTCTTGAGATTGGCCAGCCCATGCCATGCCTCGGCGCGCTCGGGTTGCTGGCGCAGTACGTGACGGTATTCGGCCACGGCATGCGGGATGTCGCCCTGCATGGTGGCGATGTCCGCCACGCCGAGGCGGGCCAGCACGTGTTGCGGGTCTAGTGTCAGGGTGTCACGAAAGGCTTCGTCGGCGTCGCGCAACTGGCCAGCTTCCTTCAGTGCCTTGCCGAGGTTGTAGCGGGGCTTGGCTTGCCGTGGTGCCAGTTCGCAGGCCCGGCGCAGGTGGATCAGCGCTTCGTCGAACGCGCCGGCATCGTGCAGGGCGCAGCCGAGGTAGGTCTGCATGTTGGCGTCGGCGGGGCGCTGCGCGATAGCCTTGCGCAGCCAGTCCGCGGCCTTGGCGGGTTGGCCACCCATCAGGCAGGTGACGCCGTACAGGTACTGCGCGTCGGCCAGCCCGGGGTCGGCAGCCAGCACCTGCTTCAGTGCACGCTCGGCGTCATCCAGCTTGCCTTGGCCGAGCGCCTTGCCGGCTTCCGCCATCGACTGGCCGATAGTGGTGGCGGTTGGATGTGGGGACATGCTGCAGCTTCGATCAGGCCGAATGCCACGCTTCCATGCCACCGGCCACGTTGTAAACGTTGCTGAAGCCGTGCGCGGCAAAGCGTTCGGCGATGCTCTGGCTGGAAATGCCGTGCTGACAGATGAAGGCGAGCGCGCTGTCCTTGGGCAGGGCGGCGAGTGTTTCGTAGCCTTCGTCTTCAAGGATGCGCGCCTGCGGCAACGGGGCGAGCTGCGCGCGCGTGGCGGCAGGACGCACGTCGATCAGGGTGATGTCGCCGGCCGCGAGCCTGGTTTTGAGTTCATGCACGGTGAGCGATTTTATCTCCTGTGCGCCGGGAAACTTCAGGCTCAGGCCTTCGCCCTGCACGGTGGAAACCCAGTCGATCACGATGCCTTTGGCGCGCTGGGCGCTGGCCGGATCGAAGTGGACTTCGAGGCCGTTGGCGTGCGCCACGATGTCGTGTTCGCCGGCCGGCGCGAGCTGGAAGCCGGCGCTATGGTCCGGGCCAATTTCGAGATGCAGCGCGACGCCCTGCGCGTTGGCCGTGCCCTGGCGGATCGCTTCGGCGGCGGCATCGGTAATGGTGATTTCCGGCGGCGTGCGATCCGGCTTGGCTGCACCGAACAGCTCGTGCAGTTCGCCGCTGGTGTAGAGCTGGCGGATGATGTCGGCGCCGCCGACCAGCTCGCCTTCGACATACAGCTGCGGGATGGTCGGCCATTCGCCGTAGGCCTTGATGCCTTCGCGGATTTCCGGATCTTCCAGCACGTTAATCGTGTGGTAATCGGACAGCAGCTCGTTGAGCATGTTGGTCGCCGCGGCGGAAAAACCGCACTGCGGCTGCCGGCGATCGCCCTTCATGAAGAGCACCACGCGGTGATCCTTGAGCACGGTTTCAATACGTTCGCGGGTGGCGCTGTCGAGGGACATGGGAGGACTCCAGCAAAGAGGTCAATGATCCCATATGGCGCCGTTGTACGGCGGGTTCAAGCAAAATCGCTATCTGAGCGATAACTGGCTAAACGTCAGGCCGCCGGCCGAAGTTCGGTGAGACTGCGTCGGCGTGCAGCCAGCGGTGCCAGTGCAAGTGCTGCTGCGGGCGATGGCAACAACAGCTCCCGGCTGGCACGACCCAGGGCGGTGGGTTGTTCGCTCCAGTGG
>Ga0302305_1002184_pt1 | contig 11111 bp, 5 predicted proteins | sample III_Palsa_E2_3_FD_198764 | JGI IMG/M metagenome (GOLD analysis project Ga0302305, IMG submission 198764) | Peat permafrost microbial communities from Stordalen Mire near Abisko, Sweden - III_Palsa_E2_3 | ecosystem: Environmental > Terrestrial > Soil > Palsa > Peat permafrost | place: Sweden... | reverse complement strand
CGCTCGGTCTGCCCGGCAAGGTTGACCTCGACTTCGGCGAGAAGAATTTCAAGATAGCGGCCCGTGATCGCCTCGGTACCAATCAGCCGGATCGATCTAATCTCCTTATCTTTCGACGCGAACCAGCGCCGACGCATCAGATATGCCGGCAGTATCTCGTTTTCTATTACGCCGAGCGAAGCCCCCGACGCTACGTCCCCGATACCACCGCGAAGAACCAACGTAGTGAGCTCCGGCAGCGGCTCCGACGGCTGAATATGCCAGTGCGGCAACGCCGCTGTGGTCGCCAGAATAAACCAATAAAACCCGTACGGTGGCATGGTCAGCAAATAGGTCAATTGTCCGATTGGGGGGAATGCAGAGCCTCCCAACAAATCTACCGGCACGCGCCCATCCAGCGTCGCGAGATCAAGCTCCACGGCCTGCGCGGTGCGGGAAAGATTATAGACACACAAGATGATCTCGGGCTCACCCGTCGGCTGTTCCAGCGTGCGCAGATAGGCAAGGATTTTTCGGTTGCCCGGATAGAGAAACTTCTGTTTGCCCCTGCCAAACGCGTGATGCTGCTTGCGTACCGTGAGCATCCGGCGAGTCCAATTCAATAGCGAATGCTGATCGCCCGCCTGGGCCTCGACATTCACCGTCGCGAAGCCATAAAGCGGATCCATCACCGGCGGTACGACCAGACTCGCGAAATCGGCGCGGGAAAAGCCGCCATTGCGATCAGGCGACCATTGCATCGGCGTCCGCACGCCGTCTCGGTCACCAAGGTGAATATTGTCGCCCATCCCGAGCTCGTCGCCGTAGTATATAACCGGCGTCCCGGGCATCGATAGCAGCAATCCGTTCATCAACTCGATGCGCCGGCGATCATGCTCCATCAAGGGTGCCAGGCGTCGCCGGATGCCGAGGTTGATGCGCGCGCGCCGATCCGCCGCGTAGGTTTCCCAAAGATAGTCGCGCTCGGAATCGGTGACCATCTCGAGCGTCAACTCATCGTGATTGCGCAAGAAGATCGCCCACTGGCAACTCTCCGGGATCTCCGGCGTCTGCCGCATGATGTCGGTTACCGGAAAGCGATCTTCCTGCGCAATCGCCATATACATTCGCGGCATCAGCGGAAAGTGAAAGCACATGTGGCATTCGTCGCTGTTGCCAAAATATTGCTGTGCGTCTTCGGGCCATTGGTTGGCTTCGGCGAGCAGCATACGACTCGACGAATAGTGATCCAGCGCCGTACGAATCCGCTTCAGAATTTCGTGAGTCTCCGGCAGATTCTCGTTGTTGGTCCCGTCGCGCTCTACCAAGTACGGCACGGCATCGAGCCGCAAGCCATCGATGCCGATATCAAGCCAGAACCGCATGACATTCAGCACTTCCTTAAGCACCTGGGGGTTATCGAAGTTCAGATCCGGTTGATGGGAGTAGAATCGATGCCAGTAGAACGCCTTCGCGGTGTCGTCCCAGGTCCAATTCGACTTCTCGGAGTCTACAAAGATCACGCGAGTGCCGAGGTACTTCTGGTCGGTGTCGGACCATACGTAGTAATTCCGTGCGGCTGAACCGGCCTTTGCCAAGCGGGCGCGCTGAAACCAGGGATGCTGGTCCGAGGTGTGATTGACCACCAGCTCGGTTATCACGCGTATTCCGCGCTGGTGCGCTGCTGCTATAAAACGTTTCACCTCACGCATATCGCCATATTGGGCATGGACATTGCGGTAGTCGCCGATGTCGTAACCGTCGTCACGCCGGGGCGAAGGATAGAACGGCAACAGCCAGATCGCATTCACCCCTAGATCGGCGATATAATCGAGCTTTTGAATCAAACCCATGAAATCCCCGACGCCATCGTTGTTTGCGTCAAAGAACGACTTGATATGCAACTGATAGATGACCGCATCTTTGTACCAAAGTGGGTCCTCCGTCAGCGCAACTATCGGTGTTTTTTTTCGCATAGATCCCTCAATTTCAATTTGGCGATGATACACTGGCACGAAGGCGCCAGATGTGGAACGGCAATTCGAAAGGGCTAAGATGAATGCGCTGCGTCTTCCCACGGAGCGTAAAACTCTTGTCGCGCATCAAGTCATCGACATGCAGCACACCGTCATCCGACAATCCGAACTTCCAAAGCGGAAGCTCGATCTCTGCCTGGTGATCGCTGAGCGGGTCCAGATTGAGGGCAACATAGATGGTATTCCCGTCGGCACCGATTTTCACGAACGCAAGAATTTGATCACTCTCAGCTTTCAAAAACTCCAGTCCAACATGGCGGTGGAGCGCGCTGTTTTCGCGCCGGATTCGATTGAGACCGGAAATTTCGGCGATAATATTCCCTGGTCTATCGTAGTCCCAAGCGCGAATTGCGTACTTCTCGGAATTCATATATTCCTCTTTACCGGGTATTGCGGAACTCTCGCAGAGTTCGAATCCATTATAGACCCCCCAGAGGCCGGACAAAGTCGCTGCCAGAGCGGCGCGAATTAGAAAGCCAGCCCGCCCCGACGTTTGCAGAAAGAGCGGATTGATGTCCGGCGTATTGACAAAGAAATGGGGCCGAAAGAAATCTCTTGGGGCTGTAGTAGTGAGCTCGGTAAGATACTCCGTCAACTCCTGTTTGGTGTTGCGCCAGGTGAAATAGGTATAAGACTGGGAAAATCCGATCTTCGCCAGTCGATACATAATCTTCGGGCGCGTAAATGCCTCGGCCAGAAATATGACTTCCGGATGGCGAGCCCGAATATCTCCGATCATCCACTGCCAGAACGGCAGCGGCTTGGTGTGAGGGTTGTCGACGCGGAACATCCGGATGCCCTGATCAACCCAGAACTCCACCACGTCACGCAACGCCAGCCAAAGCGACGGGGTCGCGCCTTCCGTATAGAAATCGACGTTGACAATATCCTCGTATTTCTTCGGCGGATTCTCCGCGTACCGCAGCGAACCATCGGACTGCCAATCGAACCATTCCGGATGTGTCTTTAGCCACGGGTGATCCGGCGCACACTGGATGGCAAAGTCGAGCGCAATCTCGATCCCGTACTCCGCAGCAACCTGCACCAGTTTCCGAAACTCGGCGAGGGTCCCGAGTTCCGCATGGATCACATCATGGCCGCCCTCCGTGGCGCCAATGGCATAAGGGCTGCCGGGATCGCCGAGGCCCGCAGTAAGAGAATTGTTGCGGCCTTTGCGATTGATCCTGCCGATCGGGTGGATCGGTGGAAAGTACAGAACATCGAAGCCCATGGCTTGAATGGCCGGAAGCCGGCAAATTACGTCCTCGAAAGTCCCGTGCCGCGTTGCATCGCCGCTTTGGCTGCGCGGGAAGATTTCGTACCAACTGGCGAACGCGGCTGCCTTGCGCTCAGCATCCAATACTACGTTGCCGCTTGTAGCAGGAAATCTCCGAATATCGCTTCTACGCATCTGGTCAACCACGGTGGGGCTAAGCAGTGTCGTGCGGATTGCTTCTTCATCCGCCGATCTCAAGCCGCCGACAAGATCACTGAGCCCGGCCTCTGCTTTCCCGTCGTTTCCCGCGGCAGCCCTGGCAATAAGCGATAGGCCTTCTTGGATCTCAAGGTGAGTGCTTATGCCGGCAGCGTGCTTCTTGGCAATTGCATCAATGCAAGTTGCATAATCATCCCACCACGCGGTTACCGCGAATACGTAGCGACCCATGCGCTCAAGCGGAAATTCCGCGCGCCACCGATCGTTGCCCACGGGTTCCATCGGCGCAGATCGCCAATCCGATCGATCCGCGCAACGCCATAGCAGATCCGCGGCGAGCTTCCCGTGTCCATCGGTAAGGATGTCGGCTTCCACTACTACGGTCTCGCCGACGATGCGCCGCACCGGGAACTCGCCATCGTCGACTTTTGGTGAGATTGCCTCGATCGCGATGCGCGGCGACGCGCAATCCGGCAGCGGCGCGCCCGCAATCACGATCGGCGGTAGGGGCACGGCGTCGAATAGCGCGACTTCCCCAGGCGTGAGCACGAACGAAGACGCCGGCGTAAGCTCCTGCGCTGCATTGATACCGAGCCCCGCGAGTGTCACCCCGGCGTCACCCAGGAGCGGCAGGAAACTCGCGGCGGGCATCTGCGCTTTGTCGACTAACGATGGGTTGATGGCCAGGACAAGCGCATTACCCTCGGCTCGGGGGCGCGCCAGCACCGCCAATTTCGCGTCGGGGGAAGATATCAGTCTCGCGCTTGCCTTGGACTTGGCGTCGCCGCGGTGACGCCGGGCAGCGTTCGCCTGGGTAATCTGCTCGGTGAGTTCGAACGAGGGTGCCCTCTGCAGGCGTTTGAATGCACCTGGGCGGTCGTCTGCGGGCAGTCGGTGTAGCCAGGACCCTGCGCCGTACTCGAACCCCATGGGTACCAGCCAACCGGGCGAATAATGGGCCGCGAACATCAACGCGCGCCGACTCGCCCGGCCCTCGGCGTCGAGGTCGGCGCAACGGAAATCATCGAGCGGTTCGGCCATGGCGATTGCCGGGCCGATCAGCGCGACTCGTTCGGCATCCTGATCGAGCCAGCCGGCCTTGAAATCCCACCAGCTTGACGACGAGAAGGCAAAGTCGAAGCCTGATCCGCGCAGAGCAGCAATCGCGGGCGGGGCAAGACCGGGTGTCCAGGCCATGAAAACAGTGGATGGAACGCGTTCCTTGGCCGCCGACGTGATGCGGCGCCACACTGCCTGCAGAATTTTTTCAAGGCCGGTGCAACGGAAGCCGGAAACGCCGGCAGCCTGAAGAAGTTTTATGCGCTCGTCCCACCAATTGTCGCAGGCGTTGTTCTCGGCCCCAAACTGAAGTGCGGCGCCCGGGGCCGAAGGTTCAAACCAGTCCGGGTGCTCGGTAATGCGAATCGATTCCGCGTCCACCACGCTGATATCGAGGTCCAGAAACAGTTTCAGGCCCTCTGACCTTGCCAGATCCGCGGCGAGAACGATCGCCACGCTCGAGTCGCCACCCCCCGGAACATCGTGAATCACGCTATAGTCCGTTACCGCCGGTGGGGGACCGGCGGTTGGAATCTTCATGCCCGCGGCAAATGGGGAAGCGAGAAGTATGGCGTCGAATCCCATCTCTTTCGCGCGATGGAAATGTTCGCCCCAGCCGCCGGGAGGACCCGCCAACATCGGATACAGATAGTATATCGCGGGGGCTTTGTAATCCTCCGTCTGGGCAGATACGGAGTAATCCAAGCGGCCTTGCGAGGTCGCTCCCGCCGTCGTGTCATAATGGGTTGTGGTCCGGAGCTGGTCCGTTGAAGCAACCTCCGGATTGGCATTTATCGCGGAATTCGGTGGCTTGGGTGAAGACCCGGACCCATACATTAGCTTGCTGCTCCACATTAGATTTTAGCCCAAAATCAAAGAAGGCATTCCTGAAGTGAGCCGCGCTTCATCGCCAATAGCAGCACAATCACGTATCAAGTCATGAAAGCGCGGTAATGTTACGGCCATCTTCACTAATCTTATAGATTGGGCGGTCATTTCCACGCGGAGCCTGATGGTAGTTCCAGAGATCATCTGCATTTCACCCGAAGCGCTTAAGCGCGGTTTCTATATATCATCATCGTTGGTCAGAGAGGCTGTGACAATCTTGTGGCTGGCCTGGCACGATGTGACAAATGTTGGAACCTGTTGATTATTAGCGAAAGAAGTGCATCTTGAGGTCACCGGAACCGAACCGTTATTCGTCTTGTCAGGTGGTTCGGCACTACGTCTTAGTAGATCGTTGGAGGATCCGTTATGCCGCGGCTTGTCATCGTTTCCAATCGCGTAACCTCGTCCGATAGCCATGTCGGGCGCGCCGGAGGACTCGCCATCGCCATGAGCGATGCGCTGCGGGCGCAGGGCGGTTTGTGGTTTGGCTGGAGCGGCCAGATCGCCGCGAAGACCGCGGATACCGCGGACCTCAGCAAAATGGAGAATATCACTTACGCCACTGTTGATCTGGGGCAGGCGGATTACGACGGCTACTACCTCGGGTATGCCAATTCCACCCTCTGGCCACTACTGCATTTTCAAATCGGACTGATGAAATATCACTCCGAGGAATTCCGCATCTATCAAAACGTCAACGAACATTTCGCTCGCGTGCTCCAACCTTTGTTGAAGCCCGATGATGTGATCTGGGTTCATGATTATCACTTGATCCCGCTGGGAGCAGCGCTGCGTGCCCTCGGCGTTACCAATCGAATTGGGTTTTTTCTGCATACGCCATTTCCGCCGGAAGGTGTCCTTTCTGCCCTCCCGCATTACGATGTTCTGCTGCGCGCCCTCGACCAGTATGATCTCGTGGGATTTCAGACCCAAGAGGGGCAGGCTGCCTTTGAAGATGCCTGGCAACGGCTGTCCGCCGGTCCCCCGCATGCGGTCGCCGGCACTTTCCCGATCGGAATCGACACCGCGCAATTCAGCCGCATGGCGCGCCGGGCGATGAGTTCAAGCCTTGCGCACCGTCTGGTGGAAAGTCTTGGCGGCCGCAAGCTGGTAATCGGGGTTGACCGGCTCGACTACAGCAAGGGCATCCCGCACCGGCTCGATGCAATCGGCCATTTCCTTGATAACAATCGCGACTGGCGCGGCAAGTTCGGATACTTGCAAATTACGCCTCATTCACGCAATGAAGTTGAAGCGTATCGCCAATTGCGTCAGGAAATCGACTCACTCACCGGCCGGATCAATGGCCAATTCGCCGAGTTCGATTGGACGCCGATCCGTTACCTCAACAAGACTTTTTCGCGCCCGACATTGGCCGGATTCTACCGGACCGCGGCAGTCGGTCTGGTGACCCCGCTGCGTGACGGAATGAACCTCGTCGCCAAGGAATATGTCGCCGCGCAGGACCCGGAAGCACCCGGCTGCCTGGTCCTGTCTTCCTTCGCCGGTGCCGCGCGCGAGCTCGATGCAGCGCTGCTGGTCAATCCGCTGGACCGTGAGGACATCGCCCAAGCCGTGCACCAAGCTCTAACCATGAGCCTGGAGGAACGCCGCGAACGTTGGGAAGCCATGATGGTGGGCCTGCGGTCCAATTCGATCCTGCATTGGCGCGAAGCATTTCTGGCCCGCTTGACCGAACTTCACTTGGGCGGCGAACCGCCGGAGGACGACCAAGCGAGTGAGCCATCGCAGGACCAGACCGAATTCTTTGCCTTGCGGCAGACTGCCGCAAGCCACGTCGCGGAACTTACCGAGCGGCAGCGGCAGGTTATGGAAATGGTTCTCGCCGGCCACCCCAGCAAGAACATCGCGGCCGACCTCGGCATCAGCCAACGCACTGTGGAAAATCACCGGGCCTCGATTATGAAGAAAACCAAAGCGAATTCCTTGCCCGCGCTCGCACGGTTGGCATTTGTTGCCGCGTGGAACTCGAACTTGGCTTTGGCTCCCAATGGCTTGTCAATGCGATAGCATTGCCGGCGATAGGCTCGCGCTCAAAATCAGCCGAACAATAGATGCCCGAAAGGAAACCGTCATGACGTCACCCGATGATATTCGAATTCCCGGCGATACCACGCTTCCGCTTGAAAGTGCCGGGAAGGCGTCTTCCGCCAAACCGATTAGCCCTGCCGCAACGGTTGCGCCGCGTGAGATCGGCGCCGAAAGTGAAGTGCGCGGCGGACCGGAGGCGCCGATCGATGATTTTGATTTAGATAACGAAAGCGCCATTATGGATATTGATCCCGCCCTGAGCATCGCTCACGAGCAGCGAATTCGGGAATGTGCCTATTATTTGTGGCAAGCCGCCGGCGAGCCGGAAGGCAGCGAATTGGAGTTTTGGCAACAGGCCAGCGCGCAACTGGTGAGGTAACTCATACTTGCTTGCAATTCGCTGACGTGTTTGCTATCGATTATTTTATATTCATTATCTATTAGTTACTTGATGTGTTGTAGACTTCTTACTAGATACGTATTGTCGCTAATATTGCGTCACTAATATCGGTCAATAATCAACCAGGAGAAGAACCATGGATAGCGATAAAATTAAAGGAACCGCGCACCAGGCTAAGGGCGCCGTAAAGGAAGCCGCCGGGAAGGTTACCGGCGACACCAAGACGGAACTCGAAGGCAAGGTCGAGAAGAACGTCGGCAAAGCACAGAAGGCAGTCGGCGACGCGAAGGATGCGGTCCGCGACTCGCATAAGCACTGAACAAAGCCGGAAGAAGGGGGCGAGCAAAGCCCCCTTCGTCTGGGACCCTGATAGGACCTTTTGCTCCGTGTCGCTCGTCACTGCCTCCGCTATAACGCACGCGAACGATCAACGAAGCTCGAGGGAGCATGTCGTGAAGTTTTTTAGATGCCAGCGCTGCGGACAAGCGCTTTTGTTCGAAGACACAAGGTGTGAATCTTGCGGCTTCGCTTTGGGCTATCTTCCCAATTTCGGAGCTCTCCGTGCAGTCGAACCTGACGGCCCGACTTGGTTCGCCGATCCGGACCGTGAGTCGCGCTACAGATTTTGCCAGAATTGGGAAAGTCACGGCTGTAACTGGATGATCCGCGCCGACGAGGGTGAGACCTTCTGCCTGGCCTGCCGGCATAACCGCATGGTTCCCAATCTCAGCGACCCGGACCGTCTCGCCGATTGGCAGAAGATCGAGGTTGCCAAACGGCGCCTGTTCTATTCATTGATCAAGTTCGATCTCCCACTACCGACGCTCGCAAGTGGTGAGCCGGAGCCCTTGGTGTTTGATTTCCTGGCCTCACCCGCCGATCCGCAATCGGGTCCCAAGGTCATGACCGGCCATGAAATGGGCGTGATCACGCTCGCTCTTGAAGAAGCCAATGACGCGCGGCGAGAGAAACGGCGCGCAGCAATGGGCGAGCCCTACCGTACTCTGCTGGGCCATTTCCGTCACGAAATCGGGCATTTCTATTGGGACAAGCTGGTCCGCGACACCGATAAACTCGAAGGTTGCCGTGCGGTTTTCGGCGACGACAGCCAGGATTATGAGGCGGCGCTGAAGCAATATTACGAGCATGGCACGCCTGCCGATTGGCACGCGAATTATATCAGTGCTTACGCCACCAGCCACCCATGGGAAGATTTTGCGGAGACCTGGGCGCATTATCTCCATATTGTCGATACGCTGGAGACTGCCCACGCTTTTGGCGTGAGCGTCGACCCGCCCGAGTATGACGGCGATCGGCTGCGAGTAGTCGCGGATTTCGATCCTTACAGAGCCGAGAACGTTACTCAGCTGATCGATGCCTGGCGACCGCTTTCTTTCGCCCTCAATAGCATGTCACGATCGATGGGCCAGGGGGATATGTATCCATTCACGCTGACTCTGGCGGTGATCGATAAACTCGGATACATTCATTCGCTGATCCACAGCACCCCGTGACTGGCAAAGGCGAAAGGAGCGCCCCGCGACATGACCCGGGCTTTCTTGTCTGCCATCGCGCGCTTGTAACTCCAGTGGTCGGATGAACCCCGAGTCGGTCTCCCCTGCGGCGCCTCGCCTGATCGCCGACTTTGCGATGATCGGCGATTGTCAAACGGCGGCCTTGGTGCACCGCGATGCTACGATAGAATGGTTGTGCTGGCCGCGCTTTGACAGTGAGGCTTGCTTTGCATCATTGCTGGGCACCGAGGAAAATGGCCAATGGAAAATCTTGGCCGTGGGCGCCGAAGCTCAGCTATCCCGGAAATATCGTAACGAAACATTGATTTTGGAAACGCGTATCGTCACGCCTGAAGGTACTGCGACCTTGCTCGATTTTATGCCGCCTCGGGAACAGGCGTCGGATGTCGTGCGCGTCATAATCGGCGAACAGGGGACAGTACGTTTCAAAAGCGAGTTGCAATTGCGCTTTGATTACGGCCGGTTGAAGCCGCGCTGGGACCGGGAGACCGATTGCCGCGCCACTGCAGAAGTGGGGCCGCACGCGGTTCGTCTGGTTGCCGACGTTGCGTTCGATTGCAGCGACGATGGCGGCTGTAGCTGTGAGTTCTCAGTCGCCGCCGGTCAGACCATAGCTTTCGTTCTGACTTATTTCACTTCCTACGGTGAACGTCCGAATCGGGTCGATCCTCTCGCGGCGCTGCATCAAACCGAACAATTCTGGGCCGAATGGGTCGGGCGCTGCAGCTACGACGGACCGGCGCGGGATGCCGTGATACGCTCGCTTATCACGATGAAGGCGTTGATCTACATGCCCAGCGGTGGCATCGCGGCGGCCCCCACCAGCTCGTTGCCCGAACAGCCGGGCGGTGAGCGCAATTGGGATTATCGCTATTGCTGGTTGCGGGACGCGACCTTTACGTTGTTGGCCTTTGTACACTGCGGCTATGAGGAAGAGGCGGCGGCCTGGCGCGATTGGCTGGTCCGCGCCGCCGGCGGTGCCCCCAGTTGCTTGCAGCCGCTTTATGGCATGGGCGGCGAGTCGCGCTTGCCGGAGTGGGAAGCCGGATGGCTCTCCGGGTTTCTTGGTGCGAAGCCAGTGCGGTTCGGCAATCTTGCCTATCTTCAGCAGCAGCTCGATGTTCCCGGCGAGGTGATCGACGCGCTACATCAAGCTCGACTGCATGGACTTCCTCACAGTCTGCCGGCCTGGCGCGTGCAGGTGGCGATGGTGGAACATCTGGAAACGATTTGGCAGCAACCCGATAAGGGGATATGGGAGAGCCGCGATCAACCACAACGTTTCACCCATTCTCAGGCAATGCTCTGGGCCGCGTTCGATCGCACCATTGCGGCCGCGGAGCAGGATAATCTTGATGCGCCGCTCGATCGCTGGCGTGCGGTGCGCGATACGCTGCATGCCGAAATCTGTGATCGGGGTTTCAACGCCGGTCTGAACAGTTTCGTACGCTATTTCGGATCGACAGAGCTCGATGCCAGCGTGTTATTACTGCCGCAGATTGGTTTCTTACCGGCGGACGATCCGCGCATTGTCGGTACTGTCGATGCCATCGGTCGCCGGCTGAAGAAGGATGGTTTCATCATGCGCTATGACAGCGAGGCCAGCAAGGACGGGTTACCGCCGGGGGAAGGCACCTTTCTTGCGTGCAGTTTCTGGTATGCCGATGCTTTGGCGATGATGGGGCGCTACGACGAAGCTTTGGAAGTATTCGAGCACATTCTTGCGA
>Ga0302305_1002183_pt1 | contig 11114 bp, 6 predicted proteins | sample III_Palsa_E2_3_FD_198764 | JGI IMG/M metagenome (GOLD analysis project Ga0302305, IMG submission 198764) | Peat permafrost microbial communities from Stordalen Mire near Abisko, Sweden - III_Palsa_E2_3 | ecosystem: Environmental > Terrestrial > Soil > Palsa > Peat permafrost | place: Sweden... | reverse complement strand
GAAGATGGTGGGGCAGCCGGTATTGCCGAACTTTTTGTCGGTGGACTTCGATCCGACGCTGAAGCGGTACGGGGGAGTGGACCTGGTGGGGTCTTATGCGTTTGACGATGAGGGTGTGAAGGCTCGGCCGGTAGTGGCGGTGAAGGATGGTGTGCTGGAGAGCTTTTTGATGGGGCGGTCGCCGATTGATGGGTTTCCGAACTCGAATGGGCATGGGCGGGCTCAGGCTGGGTTTTCGCCGGTGGCGCGGCAGTCGAATCTGGTGATTGTGAACTCGAAGCCGATGACGCGGGAGCAGTTGAAGAAGCTGCTGTTGGAGCAGATCAAGGAGCAGGGCAAGCCGTTTGGGTTGTTCTTCGACGACATAGAGGGCGGGTTTACGCTGACGGGAAGGACGATACCGAATGCGTTCAATGTGATTCCGGTGATGGTTTACAGGGTGTATCCGGATGGCAGGGAAGAACTGGTGCGGGGTGTGGATTTGGTGGGGACGCCGCTGACGGTGTTCAGCAAGATACTGGCGGCGGATGATGAGAAGGCTGTGTTCAATGGGATATGCGGCGCGGAGTCGGGGCAGGTGCCGGTGTCGGCGAGTGGGCCGGCGATTTTGATCTCGCAGATTGAAGTGCAGAAGAAGGCGAAGTCGCAGGACCGGGCACCGATACTTCCGGCGCCGTTAGAGACGGCGAAGGTGGGTGCGAGATGAAGAAGCTGATACTGGCGGTGATGTTGGGTGCTTGTGTGGCTCCGGGTTTGTGGGCGCAGGACGATGTGGTGAGCCGTGCGATGCGCGACGAGATGAAGCGGTCGATGAAGGACCTGCAGCTTACGGGGCAGGATAAGCCGTACTATATTGCGTACAAGATTGTGGACTCGAACAAGATGGAGGCTCAGGCTAGCTTTGGGGCGTTGACCTCCAGCGCGGAGACGCGAACGCGGGTGCTGAGCGTCACGGTGCGCGTGGGTAGCTATGATTTCGATAACAGCAATGCTCCGTCAAGCGGTATGGGGATGATGGATCTGCTGGGATCGTTGATGAGCAACTCGGTGATATTGCCGGTGGATGACAACTACGACGAACTGCGGCGGAAGATTTGGCTGGCTACCGATAGCGCTTATAAGCGGGCGGTGGAAGACCTTTCGGCGAAGAAGGCGGCGCTCGCGAACAAGAATCACGATACGGAGAGCGTGCCTTCGTTCAGCAAGGAGACGGCGAGGCAGGAGACGGAGACGCTGCCCGTGGTGCAAGTGAAAATGGCTGCACTGGAACAGACGGCGCGGGATACTTCGGCGGTGTTTCGGACGCTGCGCTCCGGGGAGCATGGAACTGCTGAGGTTGAGGTGGTGAACTCGACGGAGCGGTTTCTCAATAGCGAAGGGACCACGTACGTGAGGCAGGTGCCGGATGTGTACTTCCATGCGCAGGCTTCGGTGCAGAATGCTACGGGGGAGATATTTAACGATTCGGTGTCGGAGTATGGGCGGTCGATGAGTGAGGTTCCTGATCAGGCGACGCTGGTGAAGGAGTCGCAGGCGGTTGCGGATCGCTTGACCGAGCGGCGGAAGGGACACTCGACGAAGCGATATAACGGGCCGGTGCTGGTGGAGGGGCAGGCTTCGGCGGAGTTGTTTGCGCGGAGTTTTGCGGAGCTGCTCTCGGCGCATCGGTCGAGTGGCGGGTCGAGCACGGGCTTGATGGCGTTGCTTGCAGGGCCGACGGCTAGTTTGATCAATAAGGTGGGAAGCAGGGTGCTACCGGATTTTTTGACGGTGGTGGATAATCCTCAACTTACGGAGGCCGACGGGCACAAGCTATTTGGGAACTATAAGTTCGATGAAGAGGGGACGCCGGCGCAGGAGACGGTGCTGGTGAAGGATGGGATTCTGAAGACGCTGCTGACTTCGCGGACGCCGGCCCGGGGGATGCTGGTGAGTACGGGAAATATGCGCGAGCGGGGTGTGCTGCCGGGGAATCTGCTTGTGAGCACGACGAAGAGTTCGACTGCGGAGGAGTTGAAGGCGCAGTTGGTAGAGCTGGTGAAGACGCGGGGGCTGGAGTACGGGGTAATTGTGCGGAGGATGGCCGGGAATACGGCGCTGGAGGCGGCACGCGTGTATCCGGATGGGCATGAAGAGGCGCTGCGGGATGCTCGTGTGGCTGAGGTTAATGCTGGGTCGTTCAAGGATGTGCTGGCGGTTTCGAAGGAGCGGATGGTGTTTACGGACCGGGGGACGGGGTCGGTGCTTAGCGGGGGGCTGTTTGGTTCGGCGGACCTGATTACGTATGTGGTGCCGGATATGTTGTTTGAGGATATGACGGTGGAGCATGTACAGAATGAATCGCCGAAGCTGCCGGTAGTCGCGAGTCCGCTGGCGGCTGAGTAGCGGCTTGCCGGAGTTGGAACTATTCTTCCAGTACTCCCCTATGCCATTGGTGTGGTTGTTTACTGCTCGACTTCCTGCCAGCAGCAGTGGTCTGCTGTAGCACTCATGAAAGTTTATGAGTTCGATAGCGAAGGGTACCTGTGCTTTCTACTAGTCCCCCATTGAAGTTCCGAGCCATATAGTTAGCGACAAGCTTCGCGTTTATTCATTCGATGGAGGATATCTCCGCGGAATGGGATGCGTGGGTAGCGAAGTAACTTCGCTTTAATCATCACGGACTAGGATGTGCTCGATTGTTCGGGGAGCGCGTTTCCCGGTGGCGAGACCCTGGAGGGATCGATGTCGCAGGCAGCGGAGCAGCAGAGACTCAAGGAATCGCACGACAAGGTTGCTCCCTGGAAGAAGTGGGGGCCGTATCTGAGTGAGCGGCAGTGGGGAACCGTGCGGGAAGACTACAGCGCGAATGGAGATGCGTGGGATTATTTCTCGCACGATCAGGCGCGGTCGCGGACTTACCGGTGGGGAGAGGATGGGCTGGCGGGGATCTCTGACGATCACCAGGTGCTGTGCTTTGCACTGGCGATGTGGAATGGGCAAGACCCGATTCTGAAAGAGCGGCTGTTTGGTTTGACCAACAGTGAAGGCAACCATGGCGAGGATGTGAAGGAGTATTACTTCTACCTGGACAGCACACCGACGCACTCGTACATGAAGTATTTGTACAAGTATCCGCAGGCTGCTTATCCGTATGACGACCTGATTAAGACGAACAGAGAGCGTGGCCGTGGGGCGCCGGAGTACGAGCTGCTGGACACAGGGATATTCAACGAAGACAGGTACTTCGATGTGCAGGTGGAGTATGCCAAGGACGGCGCTGAGGACCTGGGCATCAAGATAAGCGTAACGAACCGGGGGCCCGAGGCAGCGACGCTGCACCTGCTGCCGACGGTGTGGTTTCGCAATACGTGGATGTGGTCGGATGCGGGGAGCAAGCCGGTGCTGCAGGGTGCGAAGAGAGACGGGTTTAGCACTATCTCAGCGCATCATACGGACCCAATCTTTCAGGAGTCGCTGGCGGACTATAGCTTGTACTGCGAAGGCGATGTTGAACTTTTATTCACGGAGAATGAGAGCAATAACGAGAAACTTTTTGGGACGCAGAATGCTTCGCCTTATGTGAAGGATGGCTTTCATAGCTTTGTGATTCACGGCCAGAAAGAGGCAGTGAATCCGGCGCTGGAGGGGACAAAGGCGGCACCGCATTATGTGCTCAACGTGGGTGCTGGGCAGACGAACGTTGTGCGGCTGCGGCTGGCGCGAGCGGTTGCCGGGAAGGAAGCGCGGCCGTTTGAAGCCTTCGATGATGTGTTTGCAGAGCGGTTGAAAGAAGCGGATGAGTTCTATGACGGGATTACGCCGGCGGCGGTGAAGGCGGATCCGGATCGTGCGATGGTGCTTCGGCAGGCGTTGGCAGGGATGCTGTGGAGCAAACAATACTTCTACTACGACGTGAATGTCTGGCTGAGAGAGCACCAGGTGGGGCCGTCGTGTGCGCCGGAGATTCGAGAGAAGGTGCGGAACGGCGAGTGGTTCCACATGTACAACAACGACATTATTTCGATGCCGGATAAGTGGGAGTATCCGTGGTACGCGGCGTGGGATTTGGCGTTCCACATGCTGGCGTTCCAATCGATCGATGCGGATTTTGCGAAGGAGCAGTTGCAACTGATATTGCGAAGCGACTATATGCATCCGAACGGACAGGTGCCGGCCTATGAGTGGAACTTTGGCGATACCAATCCGCCAGTGCATGCGTATGCCACGATGCAGATTTATATGAGCGATAAGGAGCGGAACGGCGGGAAGGGTGACCTGGAGTTTTTGACGTATGCGTTCTCGAAGTTGCTGGTGAATTTTACGTGGTGGCTTAATCGAAAGGACCGCGCAGGGAACAATCTGTTTGAAGGTGGGTTTCTTGGGTTGGACAATATTGGAGTGTTCGACCGGAGCGCTCCAATACCGGGCGGCGGACACCTGGAACAGGCGGATGGGACGGCGTGGATGGTGTTCTTCAGCCAGCAGATGCTGCGAATTGCTGTTGAGTTGGCGTTGCATTATCCCATCTACGAAGAGTTTGTGATCAAGTTCTTCGAGCATACGATGTGGATTGCCGGAGCGATGGACCGGATGGGAACGGCGCAGGACACGATGTGGGATGAGGAAGACGGCTTCTTCTATGATGTACTGCGGATGCCGGATGGCACGGCGTTCCGGATGAAGGTGCGATCAATAGTGGGACTGCTACCGCTGATGGCAGTGTCGGTATTTGAAGACGACTTGATGGAGAAGCTACCGACGTTTCGGAAACATGCGAAGGACTTCATGATGCGGCATCCGGAGCTGGCGGAGAACCTGCACATGCCGGCGACGCAAGGAGTTGCGGGGCGGCGTATGTTGTCGACGGTGAGCGAGGAGAGGCTTCGCCGGATACTGACGAGGATGTTGGATGAGAAAGAGTTCTTTGGGCCGCATGGGATTCGTGCGTTGTCGCTGGATCACCGGGAGCATCCGTTTGAGTTCGAGATGGCGGGGCAGAGGTCGCAGGTTTCGTATCTGCCGGGAGACTCGGATAGCGGGATGTTTGGCGGGAACTCGAACTGGAGAGGGCCTGTGTGGATGCCGGTGAACTTCCTGCTCTATACGTCGTTGATGCGTTTGGGGGCCTACTACGGCGACACATTCAAGATTGAATGCCCTACTGGATCTGGGAATTTGATGACGCTGTTCCAGGTGGGTAAGGAGTTAGGCGAAAGACTTATTGGGACGTTCGTGAAGGATAGTTCGGGCAGGCGACCGGTCTATGGAGATGCGGAGAAGTTCCAGACAGATCCGCACTGGAAGGACAACGTGCTGTTCTTTGAGTATTTTCACGGAGATACTGGCGCTGGAGTCGGGGCAAGCCATCAGACAGGATGGACGGGATGTATCGCGCGGATCATTCAGGCGAATGGTGCGTTTGATGAGAAGAATATCGGCGAGGCTAATATCGAGCGGCGTGGCATCCGGCTTAGCCAGGGACTTAGTGCTGAGGAAGCTAGTGTTGTAGTTACGAAATAGTGGCGGCTACCCGACCGGCTTTCTGTTGCAGCGTGCTCCCCGGAGGGAAAGGCATTTAGCGAGCGATCTATTTGCCCTAATTTTTATATATGGAGTTCGCCCTCGTGCTGTAAGGCTATTGAAGCTTGAGAAGGGTAACTGCCTTAATCTCGCATATAGAACTTGCAGGGCATCTATCTCTGGAAACTGTTTATCCCAGGGATAGATGTACCTGCTTGGGCATCGTCACCTTGGTGCATTGACGACGATATAGGTTTGCGAGCCTCCCGAGAATTGTGGCTGATACCACGTACTCCCGCATTGTTGATAGGCCAACCCATTCACGATGACCGATGTGCATGAGGGTGGTATGCTATGCACCATGGAGCCCACAACAGCCGCCGTTACGACCGCGGTGGCCGTGACCGCCGCAGCGACGGCGACGGGGTGATAGCAGCAACCTCCGCCATAGTAGCCGCCACCGTGGTAATCGTTATGAACGTCCACGTTGACATTGCGGTTGACGTTGACATTTGTATTGCGGTTGACGTTCGTGTTCTGGTTATAATTTCTGTTCACGCTGGATGGTGCGCTGCCGCGGGTAGCATGACCGCCGCCGCGGCCACCTCGCTGGGCAGATAACGTTGTTGCCGATGCCAGGATGGCAAGTATGGTGAATATCTGAATTAGCCGCTTCATAGGTCTCCCCCTCACTTTTCTTTTCCTGTGGTTTTGCCGTTCTCTTCTGCGAGAACGATGCGCTTGGCGTCCGGCGGCGGATCGAAGACAAAGGCAGTGTCGTCAAAGGACGGCGCCAGATTCCACGTTAACGTGTCGCTATGTTGCGGCCGTGCTTCGTCGACGAGACTCCTGATGACGAACTTACGCGGCAGCGGAAATTGTCCAAGTTGAATCCATATCTGCCAGTCGACGCCTTCTTGACGGAAAGCATATTGCTCGCAGGTGACGCCATCGACCGTGCTTGGGCCAATGTCGATTGCAGATTTGATCTTTTTGGCATCCTCCGCATCAGTTCCCCATTTGAATAGGTCGACCAAGGGAAGCTCAATGCCAAACTTGTTATCGACCTGTTCAATGAGCTTGTCGATGGTTGGCGGAGCCGGAACGGTGGCGTAGTAGTTGACCAGTTTGCCCCAGACGGTAAAGTTTTTCCCATCATAGAAAAAGAGTCTGTGTTTTTCATCGCTGGTTACTTCAACCCGTAGACGGTTGGGCTTGGCAGCAAGCAAGTCGACCTTACTGGTGTACTGTACGATCTCGCCATCATCGAGAACATCATCGTTTGTCACATCCGCCTTGACCTGAAAAGACTTCAGCGTTCGCAGATAGGTGCCCATGCTGTTGAGCGCTTTTATGGCATCTGGATCAACGGTGTCCTTTACCTCCACAGTCTGGCTGGATTTTGCAAGAACCTGGTGTCCCGGAAAGGTTAGAACACCTGCGATCGCAATCGGCAGTACAAGCCACGCCACATTTTTTGCGGAAAACCGTCGCGCTCGGAAGTCCGAGGTTAAAGGCTGGTTCGCTAAGTAGAGTTCAAATTTCCTGAGCAGTTTCATAATCTTTGCCTCGCGGGTATGTAGGGTGGAAAAGCACGGCCAATCACGCAAGATGACGTCGTTAGGAAAGAATATCCAACCGCCGCACAAATTATGCCTGAGCAGATTGGACTATTGAGTACATTCGGCTCGACGGGATAAATGACTTTGAGTTGGGAGATCGTTTGGATGCGCTCAATATAAATTTGCCTCGCATTTTTATTGTCGAGCCTCTTGAATCGGACGTGCCGGACGCTTCGGGGCAAACATGTTCCTCGAAAGCTTTAGAAGAGTCTCAGCTACTATCCTCGATAGAAAGTTCGATGGGAACTGTCGTTATTGACAGGTAAGGCCGAGCTCGATGCGGGCTATACTTCCGGACAAGAAGTCAGTGAGTTAGCTGGAAGTTGGGAGGCACAGAGGAATTATAGGAGTTGTTCTCTGGACTTCACTTTGCGGAAAATTGTAGAGCTGGTTGGAAAGATAACTGCCAACCGCGGAATCCCGGCTACTTCTTCATTTGTCCTTTTGTCCTTATGTATAGTTCTCCATAAACCTGTTGTTTCCGTCGCCGCCTGATATTTCATGCCGTTGTTAAGTATCTTGCATAAGCCCGATGAAGACAGATAAGAGTTGCTTCTACGGTTTTCGCCAAGATAGGTTGAATAATTCAAACACTATCGAAGTTTGTAGTTTCTTATAGGGAGCAGAGCGATGGCTGTAGAAAAGAAAAGTGTTCCAAAGACATCGCCTGTGAAAGAGTCTGCTTCTTCTTCGCCGCCAAATGGGGCGGACGCTGGGCTCGGCAAGCTACGCATGCCCGCAGATGGTCATAAGTTAGACATACGTTATGTGAGAGTGCCGTGGCAGCAACGGCGTGAGATTGGGAAGTCGCTACGTGCGAGAACGCCGCGTGAGAGTCATGCGAACAAGGACTACTCAACATTGAAGCGTCCTGATCCTTTGGCCTTACTTGAGCTAAGTAATCGCGGCAGGCAAGAGGAGTTTATTCCTTTGCGCATGGGGCGCATGGCGGCGTCGCCCTTCGCTTTTCTTCGGGGTTCCGCGTGTGTGATGGCCTGGGATTTATCGAAGACACCATCTTGCGGTATCAGGGTCATTATCGATGGGGATGCCCATCTGAACAATTTCGGCATGTACGGAACACCGCAGCGCGATGTCATCTTTGACCTCAATGATTTTGATGAGGCTTCCATTGGACCCTGGGAGTGGGATCTCAAGCGTCTCGTCGCGAGCGTCAATGTTGCTGGCCGTTTGAACGGCCTGAACGTAAAGGACCGAGCGGACGCGGTTCGCCAATGCGTGGGTGGTTATCGCTGGAATATTCAACGTCTGGCAGGTATGGGAGTCCTGGATACGTGGTATCTCCATGCGTATCCGACCCGTACGCAGGCCGGGTTCGAAGTAGATCCGAAATCTTCCGCCCTATTCCGCAGGACAGCTGCGAAGGCCCTTACGCAGACCAATGCGACTTTGCTTACAAAGTTGGCTCGGCGTGAAGTGAATGGGAGCTGGCGATTCCGTGAAACTCCTCCAATTCTTACCCGGGTAAACGACGCTACTCGCGAGAAAGTCATAGACGGGCTTAACCTCTATTCCAAATCGCTGCATCCCGAACGCTCCTACATGCTGAGTCAATATCATGTGGCTGACATAGCTCACCGCGTCGTCGGTATCGGGAGTGTAGGAACACGTGCCTATCTTGCTTTGCTCTTTGGAAACAGTGATAACGACCCGCTTTTTCTGCAGGTAAAAGAAGCGGTTGCGCCGGTCTATGCTCCTTATGTTCCACGGGGACCCAAGGAATACGAGGACAATGGCAAGCGCGTTGTGACGGGACAAACGGCGCTACAGGCATCCAGCGACGTCATGCTGGGCCATACCGTGATTGATGGGAGACCCTATCTGGTGAGGCAGATGAAGAATATGAAAGCCTCGATTGAGACTGCGGAACTGGTTGGGAAATCATTCGGTGTCTATTCCCGTGCCTGCGCGGCTCTATTGGGCCGGGCCCATGCCCGGAGTGGCGATGCCGCTGCCATTGCGGGCTACTGCGGAGGAAGTCCCGTGCTGGATGATGCGCTTGCCATTTGGGCAGAGGATTATGGAAACCAGACTGAGCGCGATCATGAGCGGCTTGTAAAGGCCATTAAAAGTGGTCGCGTTAAAGCAATCACGGGTATTTAGCCTTCCAGAGTATCGTGAGAGTGTCAGGGGCGGGTGGTATGAGTGACATGGAGCAGACAGCCGAATCAACTCCGAAGCCGGAAACGTCCGCCGATAGCTCTCTTGCGCGGGAGATTTCTCTTGTTCGCGGTGGGCCATTTTATCGAGTCCAGGAAGCCCTTCGCCTGCTAAGCCCTGAGCGCTGGAACCTTGGCAGAAGGATATTGATTGCTGTTGGAGCAGCATGGCTACCGCTTATCCTGATCACACTGATCTTCAAGCTAAGTGCTATCCATGACCTGCTAATGGACTACATGATCAATGTCCGTATGTTGATTGCTATACCGGTATTGCTTGTTGGCCAGGTTCTGATGGAGCATGCCTTGCGAATCGTCGTTCGTCACATCCATGTGGCGCAGCTATTGCCTGTTTCGGAAGAGGCTAAAGCACACGATACTATCTTGAGGCTTATTCGCTTGCGAGATTCCATCTTGCCTGAAGTGGTCATCGTTGTAATTGCTTATGTGCATTTTGTAATTGCCAAGTCTCAAACGGGAATGGATCACACCTGGGCGGTGAGCGGTTTGCCCGATAATCCCCATCTCTCGGCGGCAGGCTGGTATTACGCGCTGGTGAGTCAATTGCTTTATCAACTTCTTCTCGGGATCAGTATTTGGAAGTGGGTTCTTTGGATATGCTTCCTTTTTCGTCTCTCGAGGCTGGATATTCAGCTCGTACCGACACATCCAGACGAGCATGGAGGACTTGGCTTTCTGGGCATGTCGCCCATTGCTATTGCCCCCACTATCTTTGTTGCCTCCCTAGCAATAGGATCGACGTGGAGAACCAAGATACTGCAAGAGGGAGCGCATCTGATGAATTTTAAAATCGATGCGATCGTATGGCTGGTGTTTATTCTTCTCATTTCCATGGGCCCACTTGTCTTGTTTGTTCCAAGGCTCACTAGTCTTCGTCGTCAAGGGATTTTGCAGTATGGGGTACTCGGTCAGTTGCACAGCGTTGAATTTCATAAAAAGTGGATATTAAACATAAAGGGACATGAAGAAGAATTTTTAGCTGCGCCGGAGGTCAGTACACTCACCGACTACGCCACCAGCTATGAAAACGTGGAGAACCTCAAACCTTTTCCTCTTGATCAGGGAACGCTGATCGGAGTTATTCTGGCAGCAGCGCTGCCGATGCTTCCCGTCGTTCTGGCTGAAATTCCTTTCATTACCGTTCTTAAAGGGCTGTTAGCTGCAGTGAAATAGAACCGGCTCCAAATACTCCTAATGAGCGTCGCTTTCTTGTGCGAATATTTTGACTATGCGCATTGTGGTGGGTGCACTATTGGCAGTATCAGGATTGATATCTGCACAGGCGAGACGAGCGACGGCTCAGGACCTTGAACCGAGAGCCTATTCCCCTTCGCCTGTTGGTACTTCGTTTGCCGGTATTGCTTTTAGCCGGTCAAGCGGCGACATATCCTTTGATCCAACTGTTCCAATCACTAATGCTGAAGCTACCCTGTACTCGCCTGCGCTCGGGCTGGGACACACCTTTGGGGTGTTTGGCAGACAAGCGCTTATTACGGTGGGGCTCCCTTATGCGTGGGGGAACGCTTCGGGAGACGTTGGGAGCCAGCAGCAAGAGGTCTATCGCTCAGGGTTGGCGGATGTGCATACACGGACTTCTATAAATTTATTAGGCAGTCCAGCGATGAACGTTGCCGAATTTTCCAAGCGGTCGCCGCGGAGGCTGATTGTGGGCGTGAGCTTAGCTACGACATCGCCGTCTGGGCAATATGGAAATACGAAGCTAATTAATATTGGCACGAATCGTTGGTCGTTTAAACCGGAAATTGGTTTTTCACATCCAATAAAGAAA
>Ga0302305_1002173_pt1 | contig 11123 bp, 11 predicted proteins | sample III_Palsa_E2_3_FD_198764 | JGI IMG/M metagenome (GOLD analysis project Ga0302305, IMG submission 198764) | Peat permafrost microbial communities from Stordalen Mire near Abisko, Sweden - III_Palsa_E2_3 | ecosystem: Environmental > Terrestrial > Soil > Palsa > Peat permafrost | place: Sweden... | reverse complement strand
TAGGGATACCACGGGACCGGGGAACGACTGAGCGGTCAGCCCAGTCAGTCGGGAATAGACTTATGTGACAGAACTATCCGGTGTCAATCGCGAAAACACCCGCAATTGTAAAAGTTGTCTGTACCTTCGCGACCTACTAGTACCGGTCATGCAGCTGCGCCAGCAGAAAATCCCTGAAAACAGCCACTCTTTTCGAATTTCGCAATTCTTCCGGGTACACAAAATAAGCGTCGACCCGCGGCGCCTTCACTTCCGGCAGCACCCGCACCAGCCCCTCGGTCTCGGCGTGCATGTAATCGGGCAACACGCCAATGCCGAGCCCGGACCGGATCGCGAGCAAAATCCCGTGCAGCGAATTGACCTCGAGCAGCGCCCGGCGGGTCTGCCCGGGCTTGCAGCCGGCTTCCGCCAGCCAATTGATGTCGGCCACCGGCAAATGATAGTCGCCGAACAGGATGATCCGGTGATTGTCGAGATCCTCCGGCCGGTTCGGCACCCCGTGCTTCTTCAGATACGACGGCGCCGCGAATACTTCCCAATGGATCGCCATCAGATGCCGCTGCACCAGATCGGGCTGCTTCGGCGGATGCATCCGGATCGCGACGTCGGCCTCGCGCATCGCGAGGTCGAGGTCCATGTCGTCCAGGATCAGCGAAATCGACACTTCGGGGTAAGTTGCGAGGAAATCCCCCACCCGGGGCGCGAGCCAGGTGGTGCCAAATCCCGACGTCGTCGTTACTTTCAACCTTCCCGCCGGCTTTTCTTTGCTCTCGGTGAGCAAAGCCTCGGTCATCGCCAGCTTGGCGAACACCTCCCGCACGGTGCGGTTGAGCTGATCGCCCTGCTCGGTCAGGATCAGGCCGCGCGCGTGGCGATGGAACAGCGGCACCTGCAGCGCCTCTTCCAGCGCCGAAATCTGCCGCGAGACCGCGGATTGACTGAGATTGAGGGTATCTCCGGCGTGGGTGAAGCTTCCAGCCTCCGCCACAGCGTGGAACACACGCAGTTTGTCCCAGTCCATGATGTCCGATACCCTCCGAAGCCCGGTCCTGCGGGCGCAGCCATTGAAAGCCTAGTTATTCTGCCGCGAGCAACGCAACATCTTCTTGCGCCGCGAGCCATTTCTCCGCCTCCAACGCCGCCATGCAGCCGGTTCCCGCCGCCGTCACCGCCTGGCGAAAGACCCGATCCTGCACGTCGCCCGCGGCGAACACGCCGGGCACCGAAGTCCGGGTGCTGCCTGGCTCGGTGATCACATAGCCTTCCGCATCGAGCGCGACCGCGTCCTTGAAGATCTCGGTATTCGGCGCGTGCCCGATTGCGATGAATACGCCGTCGACCCCCAGCCGGACTACTTCGCCGCTGGTCCGATCGCGCAATGCTATCCGTTCCACCACATTTTCGCCAATAATTTCTGCCACTTCGGCGTTCCATACCACCTTGATCTTGGGGTGGGCGAACAGCCGCGCCTGCAAAATCTTCTCGGCCCGCAATTTGTCGCGGCGATGGATCAGAATCACCTCCTCCGCCAGATGGCTGAGATAAAGCGCTTCTTCGACCGCGGTGTTGCCGCCGCCCACCACCGCGACCCGTTTGCCGCGGTAAAAAAATCCGTCGCAGGTCGCACACGCCGAAACCCCGCCGCCCTGCAACCGCCGCTCCGACGGCAGACCAAGCCAGCGCGCCTGGGCCCCGGTCGCGATCACCACCGAGTCGGCCACAAACAGATCGCCGCTGTCGCTTACGCAACGGAACGGCCGTGCCGCGAAATCGACCTCGACGATCAGATCCTGCACGAGGTGGGTGCCGACATGCTGCGCCTGCGCCGCCATCTGATCCATCAGCCACGGTCCCTGTACCGCTTCGGCGAACCCGGGATAATTCTCCACATCGGTGGTGATCATGAGCTGCCCGCCGGGCTGCAAGCCGGCCACCAGAATCGGCGCCAGATTCGCCCGCGCGGCATAGATTGCCGCCGTATAACCGGCCGGCCCGGCGCCGATGACCAACAATTTGGTGCGATATTCAGCCATGAAACGAATCGAAACCCCCAGATCGAGCAACATATCGGTCCGCACGCCGCAGGTGCAAGGAGGAGAAGGAAGGAAAGACGGGGCTTTGCCCCGGACCCCCAGACCAAATGTCATGGGTTCCAAGGGCCTCTCGGCCTTTGGTGGGGGTCCAGGGGGCAAAGCCCTCCTGGTCGGGGTGTGGGGTGAAACCCCGCCCTTCCTTACTTCTCCTCTTGCCTGTTGCCGATCTTGCAACAATATTGCGTGGCAAGGGGTTCTGATGAAAACTCCGTGTCCTGGGATGGAAGATCTTGGTTGTCGGTGCTCATGAAAGATAGTCTGGCGGAAGCGTTCGAGATGGACGCGATCGATCGCCGTATTCTGGCCGAGTTGCAGGCCGATGGGCGGATGACCAACGTGGAGCTGGCGCGCCGGGCGGGCATTTCGGCCCCGCCGTGTTTGCGCCGGGTGCGACGGCTCGAGGAAGCGGGGATTATCCGCGGCTATCACGCCAACACCGATCCGCAGAAGCTGGATTGGGAGATTGTATTTTTCGCGATCGTCGGGCTCGACAGCCAGAAGGAGGCGGTCTTGACCGCGTTCGAGCAATACGTCGGTGCTTGGCCGGAAGTGCGCGAGTGTCACATGATCCGCGGCGGCGGCGACTTTCTGTTGCGGCTGGTGGCGCGCGACACCGCGCATGAGAATCATCTGACCCAGCGTCTTACCGGTGCGCCGTCGGTGGCAAAGGTGCAGACCTTGCAGACCATCCGGACTAGCCGCGACCTGGCGGGCGTCCCGCTCTGACCGGGTCCTTGTCCATATCCGAGCGGTCTTTGCCGCAGGTGGCGGAAGGGGCCGAGCTCACCGTCGTGGTGCCCTGCTACAACGAGCGCCCCAACGTGCCGGTGCTGGTGGAGCGGCTGCGTGCGGCGCTGTCCGGGATCGCTTGGGAGGCGGTATTCGTCGACGACAACAGCCCGGACGGCACCGCCGACGTGGTGCGCGGGATCGCCACGCATGATGCCCGTATTCGCTGCATTCGCAGGGTGGGACGGCGCGGACTGGCCTCGGCGGTGACCGAAGGCGCGCTCAGCTCCTCGGCACGGTTCGTGGCCGTAATCGACGGCGATCTGCAGCACGACGAGACTCGTCTGCCGGCGATGCTGGCGTTGCTGCGCCGGGGCGACACCGATCTGGTGGTCGCGAGTCGCTACGTCGATGGCGGCGACAGTTCCGGGCTCGCGAGCTCCTATCGCCAGGGCCTCTCCAATCTCGGCACGCTGGTGTCCCGCGCGGTATTGCCGGTGCCGCTTACCGACCCGATGAGCGGGTTCTTCATGCTGCGGCGTGAGGTTTACGACCAGGCCGCGCCTCGCCTTGCCAATCAGGGCTTCAAGATTCTGGTCGATCTGGTCCTGTCGGTGCCAGGAAAGATTCGTGTCGCCGAAGTGCCGGCGCGCTTCGGCGCGCGACTGGCGGGCGAGAGCAAGCTCGACAACATGGTGCTGCTGGAGTTTCTCGGGCTGCTGCTGCAGAAACTGACGGGCGGGCTGATTCCGCTCAATTTCGTCGGCTTCTGCCTGGTCGGCGCGTTCGGCGTGCTGGTGCAATATGTCGTGCTGCTGGTCGGCCGCCGTGCCGGGCTCGATTTCTCGCAAGCGCAGACGGTCGGCACCATTATCGCGATGGCGACCAATTTTCAGCTCAACAACTCGCTCACCTACCGCTACCGGCGCCTGCGTGGCGCCAAGCTGTTCCAGGGCTGGATCATCTTCATGCTGGTGTGCGGGCTGGGGGCGGTCGCCAACATCGGCATCGCGCGTGCGCTCTATGCGGAGAATTCCGGCTGGAACGCCGCCGGCGTGGTCGGCGCGGCGGTGGGCGCGGTGTGGAATTACGCGGTCTCGGCGACGCTGGTCTGGCGTTCCAGGTGAGGCTGCCGCGCGGTTCGGCGTGGATCTGGGGCGGGCTGACCATGCTGTGCCTGTTCCGGCTGTGGGCTGCGAGCCGGGTCTCGCTGTTCCCGGACGAGGCCTATTACTGGGTCTGGTCGCGGGCGCTGGCGGCTGGATATTTCGATCATCCGCCGATGGTGGCGCTATGGATCCGGGCGGGTACCGCGATCGCCGGCCAGACCGCGCTCGGCGTGCGGCTGCTGGGTCCGATTTCGCAGCTGGTCGCGGCGTGGCTGATCGCCCGCACTGCGCGCGACCTGCTGCCGGAGGCGGGCGAACAAGGCTCGCTCGGCGCCGGGCTGCTGATGAACGCGACCCTGTTCTGGGGGGTGGCGGGCGAGGTGATGACGCCCGACGTGCCGCTGCTGTTGTTCTGGGTGGCGGCGCTGTGGGCGATGGGCCGGCTGATCGCGACCGGACAGGCTGCCTGGTGGCTCGCGGTCGGTCTCTTCGTCGGGCTGGCCCTTGCGAGCAAATACACTGCGATCCTGTTTCCCGCCGGCATTCTGATCTGGATGCTGGAGCCCTCCAGGCGGTTCTGGTGGCGCAGTCCCTGGCCCTACTTCGGCGGCGCGATCGCGACCGCGCTGTTCGCTCCGGTGTTGTGGTGGAACTTCACCCATCACTGGGCGAGCTTCGTGCGCCAGGGCGGCCGGCTGGATGATTTCAAGCTCGGCCGCGCGCTGGGCTCCGAGTTCGGGCTGGTGTTCGGCCAGATCGCCGCGGCGACGCCGGTGGTGGCGGCACTGTGCGCCCTCGGTGCGGTCGCGGTGGCGCGGCGCTGGCGCGAACCCGCCGCCGGCTTGCTCGCGGCAATGATCTGGCCGGGTGCAGCCTTGTTCGTCGAACACGCGCTGGGCGACCGCGTGCAGGCGAACTGGCCGGCGGTACTCTACCCGGCAGCGGTGATCGCGGCGGGATTGGTGGCGAGCCGCTGGCGCTGGCCCGGGATCTGGTTCGGGCTTGCGGTCGGCGGGTTGGTGCTGGTCCAGTTTGCGTTCGGCCTGGTGCGCCTGCCGCGCAACTGGTCGGTGGTGCCGATGCGGCCGGAGACGGTGCGCGAATTCACCGCCGGCATCGCCCAGGCGGTGGGCAATTCGCCCTACATCGCCACCGACGATTACGGTCTGGCAGCATTGCTTGCGTGGTATCTTCCGGGCAACACGCAGGTCCTGGCGCTCGACTACCGCTGGCCGAACTTCGATCTGCCGCCGGCCGAGCCGGTAATCCGCTCCGCGCCGGGCATTCTGATGCTGCGTCTGCGGCCGGATCCCGGGTCGCATTGGGCTGACAAGACATTGTTCGAACGGCTGCCGAGCGTGCGCGGCCAGCAGATTGAACTGCTCTACCACCTAAGCGGGATCAAGCCGGGCGATTGGCAGGTCCAGGGCGCGGTCATGCCGCGGCGCGACAAAATCGTCGGCGATTAGCCTCGGGTTAAGCTTGCTCTTGCATGTTCAAACCTCGATTTCGTTGATTGCGGGGCATAGATGACCAAGAAAGGCGACAACCGCAAAGGCGGCGACCGGCCGACCGTGGTGATCAAGAAAGAGGAAATTATCGAAGGCGGCCATCATGGTGGCGCCTGGAAGGTGGCGTACGCCGACTTCGTCACCGCGATGATGGCGTTCTTCCTGCTGATGTGGCTGCTCAACGCCACCACCGAGGCGCAGCGCCGCGGGCTCGCCGATTACTTCAGTCCTTCCAACGTCATGGCGCCGACCAGTTCAGGATCCGGTAAGCCTTTCGGCGGCCGGACCCCGTATTCCGAGGGGCAGCTGGTGTCCGACAATGGCGCCACCCAGGTGATCCCGGGCCCGGCGCAGCCGCAGCCTGACGTGGAGGAAGACGACACCCTCAGCAGCACCGCGACGCCGCTGCATTCGGGCGACGGCAGCGACCAGGACAGCAGCGACAGTGCGACCGGCGACGCCGCCGCGGCGGCCACGCCCACGGCTGCCGAGATCGCTGCCGCCGGCGCCGCGGCCGAGAAGAAAACCTTCGAAGCGGCTGCCGCCGAGATCAAACAGGCGATCGCCTCCGATCCGGCGCTCGCCACCCTGGGCCAGCAACTGTCGGTGGACATGACGAGCGAGGGCCTGCGGATTCAGATCATGGACGCCGATAAGCAGGCGATGTTCGCCACCGGCTCGGCCGATCTCGACGATAACGCCAAGCTGCTGCTATCGAAGATCGCCCCGGTGCTGCAAAAACTCGCCGAACCGGTCTCGATCGCCGGCTACACCGACGCGCAGCCCTACGCTGCCGGCGATCGCACCAATTGGGAATTATCCGCCGATCGCGCCAACGCGACGCGGCGCTTTCTGGAACAGAATGGCCTGCCGGGAACCCGGATTGCCTCGGTCAGCGGTCACGCCGATCGCGATCTGCTGTTGCCCGGCCAGCCGCTCGCCGCGGTCAACCGCCGTATCGCGATCGTCGTCCTGCGGCAGGCCGCCGCACCTGCCGGTCCGGTGATCGTCGGCGCCGACGCGCCGCCGGCAGCGCCTGGCCAGAACTGAGCCGCCGGCATGTTACCGATCGGCGGACTGGTATTCATGCTCGCCTGTGTGTTCGGCAGCTTTGCTGCTTCCGGCGGGAACGTCGGCGCGGTGATGGCGGCCCTGCCGTTCGAAATGCTGACCATCCTGGGCGCCGCGATCGGTACTTTCGTGATGGCGAACTCGATCAACGCGCTGAAACACACCGGCGCCGGGATCGGCAAGGCGGTCAAGGGGGCGAGTTTCAAAAAATCCGACTACATCGATCTGCTCAGTCTGCTGTATTATTTTGTGCGGCTGGCCAACACCAAGGGCGCGATGGCGCTGGAACCGCACATCGAAAAACCCGAGGAAAGCGCGGCGTTCCAGAAATTTCCCAAAATTCTCGCCAACCACCACGCCAGCACGATGATCTGCGATTATCTGCGCATGGTCGGCATGAACGCCGACGACCCGCACCAGATCGAAGACGTGATGGCGCGTGAGCTGAAAAAAACCCTGAACGAAGAACTGCACCCCGCCCATGCGCTGCAATCGATGGCGGACGCACTGCCGGCCTTGGGCATCGTCGCCGCGGTGCTGGGCGTGATCAAGACCATGTCGCACATCAACGAACCGCCCGCGGTGCTGGGCGAGATGATCGGCGGCGCGCTGGTCGGGACATTCCTGGGGGTATTGCTCGCCTACGGCATCGCCGGCCCACTCGCGAGCTGCCTGAAGAACGTGGTCGAGGAAGAGGCCAAATTCTTCGAAGTAATCCGCGCGGTGTTGGTGGCGCATCTGCACGGCAACGCGCCGCAGGTAAGCGTGGAAACCGGCCGCAAGATGGCACCCAACCAGCATATGCCGAGCTTTCAGGAACTTGAGCAGGCGGTGCAGAGCTTGCAAATCGCGTAAGGCGCAACAAGGAAGAGTCTTCTTTTTGTGAACAAAAAGAAGCAAAAAAACTTTGTCAATTTGTGGCCACGCGCCGGGCCGGGGTAGGGTCCGGCGGCAATCATCCGGAGGAGCCAGCCGATGACCATCAGACGCGCATCCTGCTGCTGCGGCCAGCTTACTGTCGACTGCACGGGCGAGCCGATCCGGGTCTCGATGTGCCATTGCCTCGCTTGCCAGCAACGGACCGGCAGCGCGTTTGGTGTCCAAGCGCGGTTCCGCCAGGAACAGCTGGTGATCGCCGGACGGACGGCCGAATATGTCCGGATCGGCGACGAAGGCGGGCAGGCGCGGTTCCGCTTCTGCCCGGATTGCGGCTCGACCGTCTATTGGGACCACTCCGGAGGCGATGGGTTCGTCGCGGTTGCGGTCGGCGCCTTCGCTGACCCTGGCTTTCCGCCGCCGACCTTCTCGGTCTACGCCGTGCGGCGCCATCCGTGGGTCAGCTTGCCCCCGTCGGTCGTCGAGAGCTGGGATTAGCAGCCGACGTCTGCCGTCAGTTCGCAGCACTCGCGCGTGATGTAGGCCTTCCCTTGCCCTCTTGACCAAGTCCCCCCGATACGCCATCTCTCCGATACCGGACTGCGCAGGTCCGGTTACCAGGTTGGGCTGAGGTTGATCATGTTGAGGCTGTCGAAACTGACCGATTATGCCGTCGTGGTGCTGATCCGCCTCTCGACCGGCGAGGCGGTGCAGACCGCGCCACAGATCGCCGTTTCCACCGGCGTGCCCGAACCCACCGTGGCCAAGGTGCTGAAAGCGCTCGCCGCCGCAGGGCTAGTTTTGTCGCTGCGCGGCGCCCGCGGCGGCTACCGGCTCTCGCAGCCGCTCCACAACATTCCGGTTTCCCGCGTGATTGCCGCGATCGACGGCCCAATCGCGCTCACCGCCTGCGTCGAGGGCTCCGGCAGCGTTTGCTCGACCCAACATCATTGCCCCGTTTCCGGGCGATGGAACCTGGTGAACGGCGCAATCCAGACCGCGCTAGACAGCATCAGCCTCGGCGACATGGCGATGGTAACACTGCCTTCCACCGCGCGGCCGGAGATGTTCGGCCTCCCGTTTGCCGCCAAGGAGCTCAACCGATGAGCGACACCACCGAGCAGGTCCACGCCCTCACCGAGCAGTCCTACAAGTGGGGCTTCGAGACCGACATCGCGATGGATGTGGCGCCACGCGGCCTCAACGAAGACATCGTGCGGCTGATCTCGCACAAGAAAGGCGAACCGCAGTGGCTGCTCGACTGGCGTCTGAAAGCCTATCGTGCCTGGCTCACCATGACCGAGCCGCACTGGGCCAAGCTCTACTACCCGCCGATCGATTATCAGGACTCGCATTATTACGCGGCGCCGAGCAAGAAGCCCGGCCCGAAAAGTCTCGACGAGATCGATCCGGAATTGCTTCGCACCTACGACAAGCTCGGCATTCCGCTGCGCGAACAGGCGATCCTGGCCGGCGTCGAACAACCCCGCCAGGTCGCGGTCGATGCGGTGTTCGACAGCGTCTCGGTCGCCACCACCTTCCGCGCCTCGCTCGCCGAGGCTGGGGTGATCTTCTGCCCGATTTCGGAAGCGGTGCGCGAATACCCCGATCTGGTGCGCAAATACCTCGGCTCGGTGGTGCCCTCGGGCGATAATTATTTCGCCGCGCTCAACTCCGCGGTCTTCACCGACGGCAGCTTTGCCTACATCCCCAAGGGCGTGCGCTGCCCGATGGAACTCTCGACCTACTTCCGCATCAACGCCCGCAACACCGGCCAGTTCGAGCGCACCCTGATCATCGCCGACGAGGGCGCCTCGGTGAGCTACCTCGAGGGCTGCACCGCGCCGCAGCGCGACGAAAATCAGCTCCACGCCGCGGTGGTTGAACTGATCGCGCTTGATGACGCCAACATCAAATACAGCACGGTACAAAACTGGTATCCGGGTGACGCCGAGGGCAAGGGCGGGATCTATAATTTCGTCACCAAACGCGGCGCCTGCCGCGGTGCGCGCAGCAAGATCAGCTGGACCCAGGTCGAAACCGGTTCGGCGATCACCTGGAAATATCCCAGCTGCATCCTGCAAGGCGACGATTCGGTGGGTGAATTCTATTCGGTCGCGGTCACCGCCAATCGCCAGCAGGCCGACACCGGCACCAAAATGATCCACATCGGCCGCAACACCAGCAGCACGATCGTGAGCAAGGGCATCAGCGCGGGGAAATCCAACAACACCTACCGCGGCCTGGTGAAAATCCTGCCGAAGGCCGCCGGCGCGCGCAACCACACCCAGTGCGACAGCCTCTTGATTGGCACCGAATGCGGCGCCCATACCGTGCCGTATATCGAAAGCCGCAATCCCTCGGCGAAGGTCGAACATGAAGCGACTACAAGTAAAATATCGGACGATCAGCTATTCTACTGCATGCAACGCGGGCTTTCGCAGGAAGACGCAGTGGGAATGATCGTGAACGGGTTCTGCAAGGAAGTGCTGAAAGAATTGCCGATGGAATTTGCAGTGGAAGCACAAAAACTTCTTCAGATCAGCCTTGAAGGATCGGTAGGGTGAAGAATCTTCTTTTTTGTGAACAAAAAAGAAGCAAAAAAAACTTTATCACTTTGTTGACGCACGGCCGGTGCGTCTGCAATCCCCCGGACCGTGACCTCGCAATTGTTCAAAGTTTTTTTGCTTCTTTTTGTTCACAAAAAGAAGACCTCTCTTCCCTTGCCTATCTTCGGAATTACTCATGCTAGTCATCAATAACCTTCACGCCAAGATCGATAACAAGCCGATCCTGACCGGCCTGGATCTCGTCGTACCCACCGGCGAAATCCACGCCATCATGGGCCCGAACGGCGCCGGCAAATCGACCCTGTCGTACGTGCTCTCCGGCCGTGCCGGCTACGAAGTCACCGCGGGCACCGCGACCCTCGACGGCCAGGACCTGCTCGCCCTGCCACCCAACGAACGCGCTGCTCTCGGGCTGTTCCTCGCCTTCCAATACCCGGTCGAACTTCCCGGGGTCGGCAACGCGAATTTCCTCCGCACCGCGCTCAACGCCCAACTGCGCGCCCGCGGGGAGGCCGAACTCGACGCGCTGCAGTTCCTCAAGCGCGCCCGCGCCGAGATGAAGCGTCTCGCCATGCCCGACGACATGCTGAAGCGCAACGTCAACGTGGGCTTTTCCGGCGGCGAGAAGAAACGCAACGAAGTGCTGCAAATGGCGTTGCTGAAGCCGCGCCTCGCAATCCTGGACGAAACCGATTCCGGGCTCGACATCGACGCGCTGCGCATCGTCGCCGACGGGGTGAATGCACAGCGCGGCCCCGATTTCTCGGCACTGGTGATCACCCACTATCAGCGCGTGCTGGAATACATCGTGCCCGACCGCGTGCATGTTCTGGCATCGGGCCGGATCATCCGCTCCGGCGGCCCGGAATTGGCGTTCGAGCTGGAGCGCGACGGTTATGCGCAGGTGATCGCGAATGCGGCGTGAGTGAGACCGACCTGATGCAAGCAGCCTCTGCCTCCTTTCTTGCTCGTTTCGAAGGGTTGAAGTCGCGCCTTCCCGGCGATCCGGCGGTGCGCGAGGCCGCGCGCGAGCGCGTCCAGGCCAACGGGCTGCCCAACCGCGGCCTGGAGGCGTGGAAATACACCTCGCTCCGGCCGCTCGCCGAAATCAGCTTTGCCGAACCGCTGTCGGACGCGAGCGAAATCGACCCGGCGCACGTGCCG
>Ga0302305_1002166_pt1 | contig 11146 bp, 12 predicted proteins | sample III_Palsa_E2_3_FD_198764 | JGI IMG/M metagenome (GOLD analysis project Ga0302305, IMG submission 198764) | Peat permafrost microbial communities from Stordalen Mire near Abisko, Sweden - III_Palsa_E2_3 | ecosystem: Environmental > Terrestrial > Soil > Palsa > Peat permafrost | place: Sweden... | reverse complement strand
CGACCGAAGCGCCGAAGTTGTTGCGCTTGAGCGGAGCTTTGGCGCCCGCCTCGCCGAGAGATACCAGAGTGGCCGGATTGTAGCTGCGGTTGAAGTAGTTGCGGGCGTCGAGCGCCTCGTTGCGGAAGTAGTCGAAGACCTCTCCGTGGAACTTGTCCGTGCCGGAGCGGGTGCTCACGTTGACGATCGAACCCGAACTACGACCATATTCCGCCGAGAAGGTGGAGTTGTCGATCTTGAACTCCGACGTCGTGTTGATCGACGGCTGGAATGTGATCTGGTTCTGGCTCATGTCGTTCAGATTTACGCCGTTGATCTGGAAGTTGACCGAGTCCTCGCGATTGCCGGCGGTGAGGAACGAGTTCGCGCCGAGCCCGCGGCTGGAACCCGTAAGGCTTCCAGCGACGTCGGCCACGACGCCACCGGGAGTGAGGACCGTCAGGTCGAGGAAGTGGCGGCCATTGAGCGGAAGTTCCTGCACGGTGTCCTTGTCGATGACCTGGCCAACGGTCATGGTCTGGGACTCGATCTGCGTGGCGGTGCTTGCGACCTCGATGGTCTCACCGGCTGAGGCGATTGCCAGGTGAAGGTTTACCGTAACGTTCTGATCGACGTCGAGCGTTACCTTCTGGACGGTGTCGGCGCTGAAACCGCTGGCGGTTGCCTGAATCTTGTAGTCACCGGGCTGCAGCGAAGGTGCAACATAGATGCCGGCGGCGTCGGTGACGAGCGTGCGGTCCGTTCCGTTGGCAAGCGAGTGAATGACGACCTGCGCGTGCGGCAACACGGCACCGCTGGGGTCAGTCACGACACCGGTGAGCGTAGCCGTAGACTGGCCGACCGCTGCAATGGCCGACATGGCGAGCAGCACAACAAGAGATAACAAACGATGAAGCTTCACTGGAATCCTCCGAAGGGTATGGGCTCGGGAGCGAATCAGGTGGCCCCATGATGGAGTCCGCGCCGATGCTCAGAGCCTAGAAATTCATTATTTTGACGTGCGTCAATATTACGACAAATTTCATGCCGTGAGACGCCTGTTTGTGGTTGAAATTGATTGGATCAAAGTCTAATTCTGGTCGCAAACATAACCCATCTCCGACCCAGGCGAGGCATGCTCCGTTGGGTGCGGTAAGAGGCTTCTGTCGGGTGCGTGACGGACCCGCAGCGACTACTGGTTCGGCGGTGGTGGTACGGGTGTCGGAGCGAGGGGATTGTCATGCCGAATCCCACTTCTTAGCCCGGCCAGGATCTGCGTCTGGAAGTCCGCTGCGGCGCCAGGATTGTTCGGCAGAAAGAGCGTATTCGTCCCGCCGCGTGTGCCGATGTCACGCAAGGTATCGAAGTATTGCGTCAGCAGCACGAGCGCCATCACATCCTCGCTGGTTGCGCCCTTAACGCCCTGCTGAAAGTGCTCGATCGACGCCGAAAGCCCGTCGATGATCGCCTGCCGCTCCGCCGCGATGCCCTTGCCCTGTAGCGCCTTCGATTCAGCCTCCGCCTCGGCTTGCTTTACTTTCAGGATCTTGTCGGCTTCGCCCCGCGCCATTGCCGCGACCTGCGACCGTTGCGCCGCGTTGATGTCGTTCATTGCCGTCTTCACCTTGGAGTCGGGGATGATATCCGTCACCAGCGCAGTCAGGATATTGAAGCCGAAACCGGACATGGTCGCGTCCAGTTCGTTCTTTACGGCGATCGAGATGCCGCTCATCTGGTCGAATGTCTCGTCGAGCGTCAGCTTCGGGACGTGACCAAGAATACTGTTGAAGACGAAGCTCTCGATCTGCTTCTGCGGGCTCGACAGTCTATAGAAGGCGTCGAAGATCTTGTCGTCGAGCACCTGGAACTGCACGCTCACCGGGATCTGGACGAAGACGTTGTCCTTGGTCTTGGTCTCCACCTGGAACTGCGCCTGCTTCACCTGCAGGTCGACGATGAAGGCCTGCTCTGCGAAGGGGATGAGCATTTGCAAGCCTGGACGCACGATGCGATTGAACTTCCCGAAGCGTTCCACCACTCCGGCGGAAGCGGTGCGCACCGTAAAGAGGGTCTTGAGGACCGTGACCAGGACAAAGATCGCCAGGAATGCGATGAACACCAGAACGAATCCGCCGATTTGCATAGAGTGAATTTCTCCCGCGTAGCTGTGCCGCAAGCATACAGCACCTGCGTCAACGCCAACCGATCCACACGAGACGCGCCTACCATCTGTATATGGCTACTCACTTTTCTCCAGCCTCCATCAAGTTCCTGCGCGACCTGGCGAAGCACAACGATCGCGAGTGGTTTGAGCCGCGCAAGCCGATCTACGAGAAGGAGCTGAAGGCTCCGATGCTCGCGTTGATCGGCGAGATCACCGAAGCGATGCACGATTTCGCGCCGGACTTCATTCGGCCTCCGCAGAAGACGATGATGCGCATCTATCGGGATATACGGTTCAGCAAGGACAAGAAGCCATATAAGACGAACATCGCTGCATGGTGGGCGCGGCATGGGCTGGAGAAGACATCAGGCGGCGGCTTCTACTTCCATGTGACTGCGACGGAAGTCCACATCGCCGCCGGGTGTTATATGCCTGAGAAGGAGCAACTGCTCGCCATCCGGCGCATGTTGCTGGAGCGTCATGAAGAGTATCGCTCGATTGTGTCGTCGAAGAAGCTGCTCGCCGCGATGCAGCCGTTCGATGGGATGAAGATGACGCGCGGACCCAAGGGATTCCCTGCGGAACATCCAGGATTAGACCTGATTATGCAGAGGCAATGGGGTGTATCGTCGAGATTGCCGGTAGATGTGGCTCTGACGCCCGGTCTGCTGAAGGAGATCGTGAAGCGGTTCAAGCTTGCCGAGCCGTTGGTCTCCCTGCTGAATGGCCCGTTGGTGGAGCGCCCCAGGAAGGCTCTGTTTTAGCGGTGAAATGAAGGTTTTCTGCGAAAAATAGCCCAAAACCGGACAAAAACCAAAGAAAACCGGCAAAAACCTGTGGAAACCCCATAAAACCCGTTGACAAACGCCTCTCAACAGTCGATGGTTGATGTCGGTACGTTTCTCAAACCCGCATGGATACAGGCTATTTGCTATTGTTCGACCGGCGGGACCGGTGATTCAGACCACATACCAACCGCTTCCCCGGAAGCCATACTTTGACTGAAACAAGGAGCATCACCATGGCAAAAGGCATGACCAAAACCGCACTCGTAAAGCTTCTGGCAGAGAAGCAGGAACTCACCAACAAGCAGACCGCTGCTTTCCTCGAACTGCTCGCTGAGACTGCAGTGAAGGAGACCAAGAAGAACGGCGAGTTCACGATCCCTGGCATCGGCAAGCTGGTGAAGGCAGAGCGCAAGGCGCGCCTCGGCCGCAATCCCCAGACCGGCGAGACCATCAAGATCAAGGCGAAGACCGTCGTCAAGTTCCGCGTCGCGAAGACCGCGAAAGACACGATCGCCCCAGTGAAGAAGTAATTCAACCCGTTTACAACGCCGAGAGGACACCGGTCGGAGCGCGAAGAGGCGCTCCGGCCATTTTAAGGACTCGTCTGCTTTGCAGCCGGCTGCAGAGCAACCGCCCTCGCCACGAGCGACACGCCGAGCGACACGACGATACACTTCGTCAGCAACACCGCGTCGTATCGCCACCCGGCAATTGCGAACGACCCCGCCACGCCCCACATATAGACCTCGCCGACTATCGCCTGCGGCCAGCGCGGCTTCAATCCAGTCGCGGCAATTCGCGCCCGAAGCGACGGCAGGATTCGCGGCACCAGCGCACAATACGCCGCGTACGGAGCCCCCAGCTTTGCTTCGAGGAAACTCTCCTCAGCAAGAATCAGCCTGATCTGCAGTACACCGATCGCAATAATCGCAAAGACCGCGCCACTGACCGGCATGAGCAGCGCCAACGCCAGGGTATGCAGAAACGTCCCAAGATACAGGGGATTTCGCGTGTGTCGGAACGGTCCGTCCTGCAACATGCCCGTTGCCGGCGAGGCCTCCGCCGTGTGCATCCCACTGGACTGCACGATGCTCGCGCCGAGATAGGCGGAGCCCCAGGTGCGCAGAATTGCCCCCGCCAGCGCGGCAGCAATCCCCGCTGCCAGGAGCACGTTAAAGGCCGTCGCAATATTCCCCACGCCCAGGCGCGACAACTGCACGGCCAGAATGCCCCAAAGATGGGCATTTGGCCCTGTGGAGTCCAGATGGAGCCCGTAGTTCCACGGGGCCGTGAAGCCGAGCACGAAGATGACACAATGGAGCGCAAAACGGTAGCGGTACTCGAAAGCTGAAGCTTTGAACATACATCTATCATAGGTGTGTGCAGGCGGACGCCAGTAATATGTAGTCGTTTTGGTTACATATTATTGGCGGCGACATTGAATCCATTCATCCCTGCTAGTCGTTCGCCTGCGCGTTCAACGCTGTCAGCAGAGCATCGAAGTCTTCGAGGCCCGAATACTCGATGATCACCCTGCCCTTGCCCTTTTTGTCCTCGATCTTGACGCGCAGACCCAGGGCTCGCTGCAGACGATCCTGCGCCTCGTGCACGTTGGGATCCTGAGGCGGCTCGGCTTTCTGGTCTTTCGCTGCTTTGGACTCTGGATTCATGAGGCCGTGGATGTACGTCTCGGTTTGGCGCACGGACATCGACAGCGCCATCACCTTCTGCGCCGCAGCGGTAATCTGTTCAGGCGTCTGCAAGCCCAGCAGGGTTCGTGCATGGCCAAATGAAAGCTCGCCGTCTTCAACCTTTTGCTGCACGGACACCGGAAGGCGCAGCAGGCGCAGGAAGTTTGCGACCGAAGCCCGCTCCTTGCCGGTTCGAACCGCCATCTGCTCCTGGGTCATCTTGAAATCGTTGGAAAGCCGCTGGTACGCCCGGGCCTGCTCCATCGGATTCAGGTCAGCGCGCTGGAGGTTCTCGACGATGGTCATCTCCATCGCCAATTCGTCGGACACCTGGCGGACGATCGCGGGGATGGTGGTCTTGGCCGCCTCTTTCGATGCCAGCAGCCGTCGTTCGCCGTTGATGAGCTGGTAGCGCCCATCAGTCAGCGGTCGCACGATGATCGGCTGTACGACGCCAGTAGCAGCGATACTCTGCGCCAACTCGGTGAGCTTGGCTGGGTCGAAGCTGGTCCGCGTCTGGAACGGATTGCGGTCGATCAACTCCAGCGGGATTTCCAGCGGCTTGCCTGTGATCTCGGCAGGGGCAGCGGGAGCCGGCGGAGGAGTTGCGGGGCGCGATGGTAGTAGGGCTTCGAGTCCACGCCCAAGGGCGCGGCGCTTCGGATCAAATTTCGGTTCGGTGGGTGGCATCTTGGGTAGACCTTCTTCTTGGAATTCGTTGAGGGGTGGCACTTTAGACAGCCGAAGCCAGAATCAAGTGATTTCGTTCGAGAATCTCGCGGGCCAGCTCGGCGTAGGCTTCAGAGCCGCGGGATCTCGGGTCGTATAGCGATACCGGAAGTCCATGGCTGGGTGCTTCGGCGAGCCGGATGTTTCGCGGAATCGTGGTTCGCAGCAGCTTTTCTCCGAAGAACTCGCGGAGGTTCTGCGTCACTTGCTGAGTAAGGTTGGTGCGGTCGTCATACATGGTCAACAGGACGCCTTCAAGCCCCAGTTCCGGGTTGAATGCCTGTGCGACGCGATCGAGCGTCCCGATCAGCTCTGAGACGCCTTCGAGCGCAAAGTATTCGGCCTGGAGCGGCACGAGGAGACCATCGGCGGCGACCAGCGCGTTGAGGGTGAGCAGATCGAGCGCCGGCGGACAGTCGAGCAGAACGAAGGTGTAATCGTTGCGGATAGGTTCGAGCGCATCGCGGAGGCGGAACTCGCGCCGGTCGGCGTTTACCAGTTCGAGCGTGGCCCCGATGAGGTTTTTGCTGCCCGGAACTATTGACAGAGTCGGAATGTCCGTCGGGAGCGTCGCTTCGGCGATGGTGGTGGGGCCGAGCAGGATGTCGTAGATGGAGAGACGCTGTGGCTCGTCGGGCTTTTGGCGGCGAAAGCCCAGACCACCGGTGGTGTTTGCCTGCGGATCGCAATCGACGAGGAGGATCTTGCAGCCGAGCAGAGCCAGCGCCGCGGCAAGGTTGATTGCGGTGGTCGTTTTGCCTACACCGCCCTTTTGGTTGACGATGGCGAGTACTTTGGCTGGAGTTTTCAGGGGATCGGGGGCTTCAATAGACATGTGGGCTGCTAGCAAGCCTACTGCCAGCAGCCCATTGTCGCAACTCTGAGGATTATTTGGAGTGGGATGTTCCACGTGGAACAGCGCGTGAAACCATTCCACGCGAAATCCAGATCAACGTGTGTCACGGGACGCGCGGCAATCCCCACTCGAAAGCGGCAAACCGCCGTCTAGTGGACTTGGGGCTGCTCAATCCGTGCAGCCTGGGCGTGCTGGCCCGACTTCGCCCGCATCGTCCGAGGCTCGGAGCTATCCAGGTACTCATACAGTTCGTTGATTGTGGTGATCGTCGGAGGAAGCTCGAGATGGCTCGCGCGCATGGCTGCGCGACGCAGAGACGAGGTCATCGCCTTGATCTCCCGCTTGGAGAGGTGTTTGTCCACCATGTTGGTGTTGGTCGCGACGACTTCGCATCCGCAGCTGCGGCAAAACTGGCGGCGATCTGCGGCCACACCCGCAGGATGCTGTTCACCACAGATGCAGCGCAATGTCCCCATCGAGGAGAAGTTCATCAAGGAGTCGGAATCGCGACCGCCCATCAAAAAGAGGCGTCCGATGCTGCCACGGAAGAGAGCGAGTGCGAATCCAGTCATAACACCACCTGTAACAGGAATTAGAGTCGTGCGTGCGGTCAAGAATGCGCCGAGATCCAGAAGCGCGAGAGGGGAATACATGCTCTATCTTCCTTCCTTGCTGCGTGTCGTGGATAAACTGCGACCGTAACCAAACTATAGTCACGCCCAAAACGGGAGACTATTCCACAACTCGGTCCCTTCATTACACTTTAGTGCCATGCCATCTGGTCAAGAAGTCTGATCTAGGTTTGCGGTATTGCCCTGAGTATTGCCCTGTTTGGTTCTCGAAGATAGCGGCGATTGGCTCCAACCCTGTGCTGTCCGTAAGCTTGTCGATATTAGCCACGAAACAAACGGGTTGAACAAGGGAATCCCTAAGAATTCGATGCCCGCCTAAAACAGCGCGTTGCCTCCAGCACAATGTTCCACGTGGAACACGAAATCACCGTCAAACTAAGTGGACATACGAGCCATGACTGCCCGGCATCAAGAGGACAACGCCGTCCGCTCCCGGATCACTCGTCAAATGAGCGATCACGCCGCCCGGCATCACGCGTTCACGCGCCAATCCGAGCGCGACCTCCGGATTGTCTACCGCACGTAGCGCTACGACTTCGAAGCGGCGCTCAGCCGGCATCCTTTCCACTCGATCAGCCCACACTTCCGTGGGCAGACCCAGTGTCCGGATAGCCTCTCGGAGGAAACTGGCCTTTTTGTTCTGCGATTCTGCCAATGTGACCCGCAGCTCAGGCAGAGCGAGCTGGATCGGAAGACCAGGAAACCCAGCGCCGGAGCCAAGATCGAGCAGCGTTGAGCATTTGGGAAGCTTGGCGGCAAGAAATAGCGACTCGCCAAAATGACGACGCACAATCTCTTCGGGGTCCCAGATCGCCGTAAGGTTTGTCCGGGCGTTCCACTTCAACAGCAGATTCAGATAGGTCGATAGCTGAAGCACCAGCTTCACGGACGGTTCCGGGCAATATTCTCCCAGAAGCTCCGCAATTCGCTCCGGAGTCAACGCCGCCACTGTGACGCCTCTTCTACGAGCCGCGAGAACAGCGCCCGCGACGTCGCACTCGTTTCGACCGAACGCTCGGGATGCCACTGGACGCCAAGAACAAAATGCGGTTGAGCTCCCTCGAAGGGCGCCTCGATTGCTTCCACGACCCCATCCTGCGGGCATCGGGCCGTAACCTGCAGCCCAGACCCGGGAATCCCCACCGATTGGTGATGCGACGAGTTCATCGGCAACCGCAGAGCATCGCCATTCCCAGAAACCTCGCCTGAATCGACAATCCCGCCCAGCACTGACCCTGGCACAACCGAGGCAGCGTGCGCCACAGCCACAGCCTTCCCTGCAGAGTGATTCACCGGCAAGACTTCCAGATCCTGAACAAGTGTGCCGCCACGCCATACGTTCAGCATCTGAGTCCCAAAGCATATCCCCAGCACGGGCTTCCCAACTCGGTATGCCTCTTCCAAGAGCGCCCGATCAACCTGTTCTCTGGCAATGTCCGCTGGGGAGGTTGCTTCAATCCGCTCCTGCCCATAAAGCTCCGGCCGAACGTCCGCAGGGCTGCCCGGTAACAGAATGCCGTCGCAGGTGGCAGCCAGCCGACGCACTTCCACGTCGTCCAGCGCCAGCTGCACCTCAACCGGCTCGCCACCAGCGCGCTTCACTGCATCGACATACGCCGGTAGATTCGCGCGGTTATACGTTAGGTCAAAGCTGGTCGGGGTCGGAATTGCGATTCTGGGCGTCATACAGTCTCCATGGTCCCATTGACCACTTCATGGTGTTCGGAGTACAGCGAGGTGATCTCGGTAAACAGCTGCTGCGTCAGGACTTCCGCATCCCTGGTCGTCAGCCCCTCCGTCGAAATCGGTTTGCCGACGACAATCTTCAGCGGTCGAGGGGTCAGATGATAGGTGTGGATCGGCAGCATCTCGTAGGTTCCAATCAGCGCCAATGGCACCAGCGGAACCTGCGCTTTGATCGCCATAAAGGCTGCGCCAGACTGAAACGGGGTCGTGTGCCCGAACTCGGCGCGTCCACCTTCCGGAAAGATGACGAGTGGCAAGCCGCTCTTCAGCGTCTTCACACCCCGCAACAGACCTGCGATCGCGGAGCGGCTGGACCCGGCGTCGATCGGCACCTGCCCGGACCGGTTTAGATACCAGCCCACAAATGGAACGGGCCACAACGCCTGTTTCGCCAAAATCCGAAACTGAAAGGGTAGTTTCCCGAAGAGAACCGGCGTGTCGTAGTAACTAAGATGGTTCGAGGCGTATACCGCGACCGATCCCACGGGCAGATTCTCCCGCCCTACCAACTCCACCGGCGACAGGCTGATCAACAGCAGAACATTCGCCCAGGCTCGCGCTATCGCATGCTGCTGCTCGCCGGATTTATCCCACAGGCCGCAGAGTAGCGAGACACAGCCAAATCCAGCCGTCGCCAGCCCAAGCAGCGGCAAGACGAACAGGTAGGTAAACCACTTCACCAGCCCCGGCACCTGTTTTGGCGCTGCCCGTTTCTTGACGCTCATGCTCGACCCACACCACGCAGCACCAGTTGGCGAATCTCCCCCACCAGGTACACCGAGCCGGTAGCGAGGATCAGCCCATTCGGAGGAGTCACTCTCCGGGCCGTCGCCAATGCCTCAGCGACGTCTGCGGTGGCTATCGCTGGGACTCCGAGAACCTCCGCCGCGCTAACCAGATCGGCGATGTCCGTGGCGCGATGGCTCACAATCGGCGCGAGGATCAGATGATCATTCCGCCGCAGCGGATCACCATCCGCCGAGGAATCAAACAGCGAAAACAGGATCCGCGACATCTCGGCCAGATTCTTGTCGCGCAGACAACTGAAGATCAGGGTCCGGGGTTGCGACTCAGGGAGAGTCGAGATCGCACCCCGCAGCGTCCATGCGCCGGCTGGGTTGTGAGCCACGTCGAGCAGCAGGCCGGACTCGATCATCTCCAGCCGTCCAGGCCAGATGGTGTTGCGAATTCCCTGTTCAATGGCGGAATTTGTGATGTTGTAACCATTTTGGTTACGTATTGCGATCGCTGCCGCGATTCCCAACGCAATGTTGCGCCGCTGATGCTGGCCGCCGAGCGGGGAGTCCACCGACAGCAACCCGACGCCCTCCACGTGCAGCTGATATTGGTTCCTGAAGATCGCCGCGCCCGATCCCTGCTCAGCGTCATTGCGAACCGCCGGTGGCAGGTAGCCCGCCGCATTCACTCCGCGAACGCCAAGCGTGGCCGCCATTTCGCCGATCGCCTGATTTGCCTCCTGATGCTGGGACAACGTGACCAGGGTTCCGCCGGGCCGCAATATTCCACACTTTTCGCGGGCGATTTCGCGAATTGTGTTGCCGAGGTATTCCTGGTGATCGAGCGCGATGTCGGTAATCACCGAGATCAGGGGTTCCACTACGTTGGTTGCGTCGAGTCGACCGCCTAGCCCGACTTCAAGCACCAGCACATCCACCGGGTCGGGGCGCTCTGCATAGTAGAGGAACGCGATTGCTGTGACGCGCTCGAAGAAGCTCGGAACCACCGCTAACTCGTGCGCGGCGACCAGCTTTTCACACGCATCATCGACCCGCGCGTAGTAGCTGGCAAAATCCTCGTCTGCTATCGGCTGCAGGACTCCATTGTCCGAGACTTGAATCCGTTCGTTGATGCGGATCAGGTGAGGGCTGGTGTACAGGCCCGTCCGATACCCGGCGGCGGTCAGGATCGCGGCGAGTGTAGCAGCGGTCGATCCCTTGCCGTTGGTCCCGGCGATGAGGACTGCGGGCACACGGTCCTGCGGATTGCCCAGTTCGCGGCACAGCGCGCGAATGTGGGCCAGATCAAACTTCCGCAGCGGCTTTGCGGCCCCGCTCGTTGGGGCAAGCTCCGGCCCCAGAGCGTACAGATGGTCAACCGCTTGCGCGTAGTTCATACCTTCATTCTAAGTCGAGCCGGAGCCGTCAGTACCAAAGTTTGAATCGCTATCTCATGCAATGAAGTGACGAACAGCCCCGCCGATAAGAGAGCCAAAGACACAGAAAGACCCTTACAAGGGCTAAACAAAGGAGAAACAGCGATGAGGGATATTCTGATTATTCTCGCCTTTTGGGCAATCATCCTCGCCCCATGCCTGGTCGCATTGCAGACCGGCGCACACCTCGACACGGACGACGCAGGCTAACGCGGTCTCAGATTTCTACAGCCCTCCCCAAACCCGGAAGGCCAGCCCGTCCCGACGCTCGTTGCCGAACGCCCAGACTGGCTGGCCTCCCGTACAACCGCAAATCTCCTTAGACCGCTGCTGCAACCACGGCAGGAACGAACTGCGCGACCAAGTCTTCGAGCGGCACCTTGCCCGT